>OATI01000370.1_pt1 | contig 42713 bp, 29 predicted proteins | sample 1494981 | NCBI WGS metagenome assembly OATI01 (sample SAMEA2579952, study PRJEB22360) | human gut metagenome
TCGCGCCGGACGAATTAAACCAGTACAGGGAGCCGTTGCACTCGTGAAGGCCGGTGGCCATGGCACCGCCCGCGTCGGGCTCGAGCCAGTACCACGTGCCGCCCTGAAACAACCATCCGGCATACGCCTTACCGTTGGAGGCTGCATAATACCAGGTGCTGTCAATTAGTTGCCAATGATAAAGGGAGACGTCAACATATGCGTAGTTCATATCAACGTTGCCGCTGATTCCAGGGACTTTTCCATTGCTCTTATACTGCCAAAAACTGTAATTACCGGTATAGTCACATTGCGAGTTATATTGAGCAATCCAATGATCCCAAGAACCACTCTTAAATACAGGGTCGGTCAATATATTGTTAAACCAATTTAGGTTCGCATAAATGCCTGGCTTATATCCAGCGGCAGAAATCTTATTACAGAATGTCTGAGCTCTAGATGCAATTCCAGATTGACGACCATCTGCAATAATTTTGTTATCCTCAAGATCGTAATACACCGGTAGCCTAGGATTGTGCCCGGATAGGCAGTCAATCACCATGGACGCCTCATCGGCTGCCTGCTGATTATCAAAAGCATATGAATAGATATAGACGCCGTAGGGAATTCCGAGTCGCTCGCACTCAGAAATATTTCGATTAAATTGATAGTCAACTCGACCGCCGAAGGACGGAGCGCCAAACCCAACGCGCAGAATAGCGAAATCGATGCCAGAAGCTTTAACTGCATCCCAGTCAATTCGTCCTTGATGCTCGCTGACATCGATGCCCTGCGCTGCAGCCCCATCAGGAAGAATGTCCATTGACAATAAGGCTATTCCACCTTCTTCGGAAAAAGCATCCTCATCGACCAATTGTCCATCCTCATAACGCCAAGAATTCTCGACTGGGAACTGTGCAGCTTCCGCATTTGACGGGAATAGAAGCATTGAATTGGGCGTTAGCATCAGCAACGTTAGTGCCAGTAGGAACATTTTAATATGTTTCACCATGTCAACTCTACTTTCGAGTAAATCATTGTTAGCCTACAGTATATATCAAGTATGTTCCCATGGGTTACCAAATGGTCTTGGTCAAAATAACGTGAAAGCAATCCACGCGCTTCGTTGTCTATACACACTTACTCATAGACAACGCTTATGCTAGTACTATTATCGGGGCACCTGAAGTAACTAAGGAAAGCAAATATATGACAAAGCCAAAACAACGTGCATACGGCATCGATATTGCTCGACTGACCTCAATGTTTATGGTTGTGCTGCTACACAACCTTGGACGAGGGGGAGTCCTTGACTGGACGCTAGATTCCATTAGAGACTTAGCATATATGGCAATTGAGAATTATGCGATTGTCGCTGTAAACGTATTTGCATTAATGTCAGGTTATTTATCCGCCGGCAGACCGATTAAGGGACGTTCCATTTTCTCGATTTGGGCAACAGCATGTTTTTGGTCCACAGCATCCGCACTAACGGGATTCGCGCTTGGACAAATCAGTAAAATCGATTTGTTTGCTTCGCCATTTCCGGTTTCCACTGCAGAATATTGGTATCTAAATAGCTTTCTTCTTCTGCAGCTAATGGTGCCATTCCTTAATTGCGCAATCGAATCATTGACATCATTTCAGTTGGGCTTAACATCTTCAGCGTTACTAATTGCCTCAACTCTATTTGAATCAACAGGGTTAAATGAAGGCTATTCTACGATGTGGCTTGCCGTACTCTGGCTTGCCGGTGCATCGATTAAAAGAAATAAAGAAACTATAGACAAGGTCGTGAGTACAAAACGACTGTTCTTTGTATATTTATTGCTGCCACTTGTCGTTTTATATCACCAGTGGAACGACGTTCATGTGCTACAGATGAATCCCCTACGATGGCTCGCCTATTCCAACCCCTACGTTGCAACGAGTTCTATTTGTCTCTTCATCCTCGCAACAAGAATTAACGTCAGTTCAGAAAAACTGCAACAGCTACTAAAGCAAGCTTCACCGTTGGCCTTTGCAGTCTACACAATAGATAATAGCAATTGGTTTTACAGCATCTGGCTCAACGGAAGGCTCAGCTGGCTGCTAGACAGAACCACTTTAATTGGTGTGCCCCTTCTGATATTAATAAGCCTTGCCTTTTTCGTGGCCTTTTTAACTCTTGAGCTATTTCGAAAAAAGGCAGTGAGCCTGTTCAGCTCCGTAAAGCCTAATTGATCTAGCACCCATCGTCTAACATATTAGAAATATGTTAGACACAGCCATCAAAAAGACGCCAAAAAGATGCAAAGAAGTAGGGGCAACTTGGCCCCTACTTCTTTGCAGTTTAGCGAATCAAGATTACTTTCGATGGGCCCAAAGCAGTCAAACCGGAGATGCGATTTCCATAACCATCACTATGCCAGAACAAATTTTCGCTCGGCGAATTGCCCCAGAAAAAGCCAATGTGGCTATCGTCCGCATATGGGTTGTAAGGATTGAAGAACACAATGTCCCCCTTACGAGCCAAACCACTGCGTAACAACTCATCAATAGAGTTGAAATAAGTCACGTTCGCGCACGTATCGATAGCGTAGCCGTACCAACGATACGCGTTTACGCAGCCGCCCCTTCCGGGACCTCCACTCCAAGGGGAATGGCTCTGCTCGGCGGCAATGGGAGCTAAATTCCCGCCCGCCTTCATATATGCATGCGATACAAATCCACCACAATTCATGCCCGTATAACCGTCCCAACGCGGATCACCCTTTGGGTACATGCACGTTTCCTGGCTGAGATGCGTGTCGTAGCGTGTTCCACGGTAATAGCCGTCGTTTTCGTGGCTCATAAGCCAATTGACCAGGCTGGACCTATTGACCCCCAAAACAGAACCAGACGTATTCAACCATGCACCACTTACATTGAAGTAATAGTCAACGCCATCGATTTTCAGCCACCCGTTAGCAAACATGGCGCCCGAAGGCTGGAGCCAGTACCACGTACCGCCGTCATTAAGCCATCCAGTTTTCATCTTGAATGTGGAAGGGTCCATCCAATACCACGCACCGTTGACATATTGCCAACCAGACTTAAGGACACCATTGGAAGATGCGTAGTACCAAGTATTGCCACTTTCGTCAGAAGCGTCTTTCGACATAATCCAACCAGACGCCACGTTAACAACACCATTCGCATCCGCATAGAAAACCGCATCTCCAATATGAATCACACCTGGCAATGAAGACGAGTCGGTACGATCAGCGACTACAGGAGATCCATCAGATGAAGTAGGCAACGGCTCGCTCAGTGCTCCAGACGAATTCGCCCATGCTATACCATCGTTCAAGTTGATCCAGCACGAAGATGCCATTGCACCGGAATCATAAGAAAAATAGCGCTTGCTTCCTACCGCAAATTCACCAGTACGCATTGCGCCGGATACATCATCAAGGTAATACCAGGCGCTTCCGGACTTTATCCATCGCCCTCGTTGAATAGCTCCGTTTGATGCGGCGTAATACCAAGTACCATCAGCAAGTGCCCAGCCTGTTGCCATGGCACCTGAACTCGTAAGGAAATAGGCGGACGAGCCCACTTGCACAAAGCCCGTGAGCATAATATGGCTTCCTGGATCCAGGTAATACCAAGAATTCCCTAGAAGTAACCAGCCTCCATGCAGCAAGCCGTTAGAGTCAGCGTAATACCAGTTGTTGTCAATAAGTGCCCACTGGGTGGATAGCATAGCCCCTGAACTGTTAAAGATATAAGAGGTGCCATTACATTCTTTCAGCCCGGTGGCCATAGAACCGTCTGCAGGATCAAGCCAGTACCAACGACCCCCATCCGAGAGCCAACCCTTTACCAGGGCGCCAGAGCCGGAGAAATAGTGCCAAACGGAAGCATCAAGATGCCATCCGATAAGCATCGCACCAGAAGAAGAGAATCCATACGTGGCTCCCCCGATCTGCAGCATCGAGTCGTGGACCATCTTGCCTTCATCATCCAGCCAATACCAGTTGCTGTCGTCTGAAAGCCAACCTTTTACCATGGCGCCAGAACCGGAAAAATAGCGCCAAGCAGAAGTGGAGCCCGTAGAATCTAGGTACCAGCCGACACGCATTGCACCCGAAGAGGAGAATCCATAAGTCGCACCCCCGACTTGAACCAATCCATCCTGAGCCATTCGGCCTTCGTCGTCGAACCAGTACCAGCTACCGTTTATATGCCTCCAAGAAGAAACAGCGATTGTTCCGTCGGACAAGCCCCAACGCCAAAAACCAGCCCCTTCTTCGGGTGATATCCACCCCTGATGCCAAATAATTTGATTCGAAACCTCAGAAGGGATCTCATTATCCATCTGAGAGTTCTGCTCGACAGCGAAGGTCGATTCGCGCTGAACATCAACGCCTGACTCGACAGAAGCAATAGCAACGTTAGATGCGGGACCTTCGTCAGTGTTATTCAAATCAAGGGCGTATAACATCGAGGGCGAACCCAAAAGGAGCCCCAAAGAAACAAGGCCCGAAAAGACCAGCACCCCGAATGACCATTTCTTCATAGCAGCACAGTATCCAATCACGCAGTGGCCCCGTCACCTCAGGGCAACGGGGCCTCAATCAAAACTAGCTCAGTAATGTACTAGCCAATTTGCTGGCAGTTTTTGCACTCTCGTGAAGCGCCACGCCTCTGGGCCTCCTGGATAGAGATCTGCGAATAGCCCTTTGCGTCCTTGCCAACGGTACGGCACTTATGCGTATGGTAAACATGGCTACCGCTCTTGTACCAAACTAAACCGTAGCCCGGAATCCACTTGCCGTCCTCGCCGACATAGTAGGAGCCAACCCAGGCATTCGTAGCCATGGCACCGGAAGACTGGAGGTAGTAGTCGCCGACCCAGGCGTCGTGGGCCATAGCGCCGGAACCGCTAAAGTAGTACCAGGCGCCGCCGACCTGACGCCAGCCGGTGGCCATCGCGCCGGAATCGTCGAACCAGTACCAAACTCCACCAACGTTAGCCCAAGAGTTAGAGGCCATAGCGCCCGAACCTCCGAGCCAATACCACGTGCCGCCATTGCTTAGCCAGCCGGTTGCCATGGCGCCCGAACCGCTCGCATAGTACCAAGAGCCGCCTGCCAAGAACCACCCAGTGGCCATTGTACCGGAGTCGCCGAACCAGTACCAGGAGCCGCCGAGGCTGCGCCAGCTGTTAGCGACCATGGCGCCCGAGCCGTCGAGGTAAAACCACGTACCGCCGATGTTGAGCCAGCCAGTGACCATCGCACCGGAGGCATTAGTGTAGTACCAGGTACCCGAATCGTTGATCCAGCCAGTCAGCATGACCCCAGATTCATTGAAATAGTACCAAGCCCCGCCGAGATTATGCCAACCGGTCAATAGCTCACCGTCGGAGGTCGCATAGGACCACTTTCCGTAGATGGAGTCGTAGAACCAGCCACTATGCTGCATGCGGCCATCGGCGTTGGCACCAGGGGTGTTCAGGAAGTAATTCTTGCCGTCAATTTGAACTCGGCCGTATGCCATATCATGGCTTTCGGGGTAGAAGTAGTACTTGTCCCCACCGATAGACTGCCAGCCCGAAACTGCGGTCCCGTCAGCGCCAAAATAGTACCAGACGGCTTCGTAATCGTTATGCCACTGGTTCGTGACCATGGCGCCAGTTTTCGGATCGAAATAGCGAAGTTTGCCGTCCTCGCACCAGACGAGTCCGGTCTTCATGAAACCATCTTTGTTGAAATAGTATGTACCTGCGGGACGTGATGTAACTACAGAAGAATCGGTCCTCGAGGCGCTCTGATCAATTGAGTTTAAACCTACTAGAAAATCCCTGTGAGTAGTCCCCCCAGCATTGCACTCAACGCTATACCGCGTAAGAGGGTCAGACGTCTGTTCATTTTGAGTGCCGTTCCAACCGTCATAGCCCCAGTAAGAAATCGGACGACCGTCGGAACACCATTCCGTAATCGGTCCACCGCCTCCGCCACCGCCAGCAATATCAGCAAATGAGGGCGCCGGGGCAACCGTCATGCAGGCAGCAGCAAATGCAACAACTCCCAGCACTGTTAGTCCGTGCCGTCTTTCTCGAAGGTTTTTCATACGACATCCTTTCTCCGAGATTAAAGGCTCTCTAAAGTTATTTTTAAACTATCAATTCAGTTTTTCAACGGGAATTCGATAAAAGGTGTCTTTGTAGCTGCAATTGAAATATGAGTCACCACACCTCAACCGTTACGTCAAATAGCTTCTGAGTCAAACCGAGCACATAAGCGAACCAATTTAATACAACCACCTGTAAAAATTCTGAGGCACGTTTTCGATATGACAAGAGCCGCTTGAACGAGGAGTACTTGAACCCCACCGCTCTTGCAGCTCTTGAGGGCACTTTGCCGGATCTTGAAATTACTTCGCTCTAAAGCAAGAAGTACTCACTGTCGGAGGATAGGTTCGGCCCGAGCCACGGATCGCCATCCAAGAAGAACTCAGGCCAGCGCCGCATGAACAGTGCTTGCTAGCGCTTCCAGCGGCGCAGTTTTTCCTCGTTGCCCTCTCCCCTGCCGCGCGAGGTGAACTCGTGGTGGTACAGCTCTGCATAGGGCGTAAAGATGGTGCGGTAGCCGGCCACCCACACCCGAGGGCAAAAGTCTGCGTCGTTAAAGCCGGCGGCGAGTTCCTCGTTGTAGCCTCCGACCTGCTCAAATACGTCGCGTAGGACCATCTGGTAGGCGCCCGTCACGGCACTGAAGTTGCCCGGGCGCACAGCACGGGCAAGATAGCCCCCACGCTTTGCAAAAGACATCTTTGTGGCCGCAAATTAAAAAACGCAATATCATGCCCACATCGATACGTCATATGCGGCCAGCGCATTCTATTGATGTGGAAACCGGTTCGATTCCTTGATTTAAACCGAAGCCTCTACAGCAATTAATAGCGCCTCCAACAACACCAGCACCAGAGGCATGCCGACCGAGTCATCATCGACGGTCTCAGAAACTTAGCAACGGTTACCATGTCAGCCTTCGGCTCGATCGGCTTCTTAACAGCAGCCTCGGTGATAGTCGTCTTAGTTGCAACAACCGTGGGCGTTACCATGCCTCTAACAGGTTTTGCGTGCTCACGACGCGCTTTCCTAGATGATTATCGACCAATCCGCTACAACCAGTGAACGCTGGTTCGGAATCCCAATCTTTCCACCACCAGCGTAGCGGGATCGTCGTCAAATCACGTATGCGGAAGAAAATATCAAAAGTCTTGGTTCTACGACAAAGCTTTATTTAACAAATCGAAAGGGCCGATAAAACGTATGATGAAACCAATCAAGAGCTTCCTGAGACCTTCCAACATTAAGCAAATCGTGAACACAGCTGTTGGAACCAGAAGCACCTGCAACATTCCCAGTCCAACGCCGACACGCGTAAAGGGAAACTGCGAGCTCCAGAGCCAACTTTGGATAGGCCCATAGTCAGAAATAAGATAAGTAGCAAAACAAAGTTTCGCAACAGTGTTAACGAAACGGGAGGAAAAATGCGGCATTTTTAAATCGATCAACAAGACGGAGATGGCTATAACTAGTGAAAAAATAGACGCCGGCGAACCAAAAAAGCCGTTATACAAATTCGCAAAGGTCGAGCCCAGCAAACCATCAAAATGGAATTGACCATAAAACGAGATTGCAACTCCAACAAAAGAAGCAATGCAGCAAGCAACCAAGTGCCTTATATTCACTGTTGACAAATCTACATACCAGCGAATATAGCAAACAAGAACGCAAATTATAATAAAATCCACTAGTAGCCCGTCGATGGGAATCCAAAAGAGCGGCACATAACGCAGGAATCCAAAGGCGAAGACCAGAAAGATTGATAGATAAAGATGTAGTTTCTGGTCCAACGCATGCAAAGCCGGAATTAAAAAGGGCAGTAAAAATACAAGCCAAGCATAGACGGTTACAAACCACCAACTAGAACCAGTAAGAATTGGTGCAAAAATATCTATCAAATTGGTTGGACTTACTTGAATATCGCCGCGAAGCATGAAGAAAAAACCCAGCGCAATACTATAAAAGAGAACCGTGCCTTCGATTGAAGCTATCTGTTTGACAGCTTGTTTAATGGAGTATCCAGCTTTCCCCGCAACAAACCAGATTGTTATTGCAACAAAACAGCCGACCGCAGTTCTTCCAATTGGATAGAAAAAGATATTGTAGAAAAACCTAGTAAACGAACCAGGAAATACGGAAACAGAATCAGCGTTGTGAACAACAAAATGATGAGCCATTACCGTCCACATAAGGACAATGCAAAGTAATTCGATACGGGAATCTCGTATTTTTGCCATAATGCCCCCAAGTAAAATCAAAACCTAATTAAGCCTCGACCTAGAACCGTTCGAGAATCTCCTCGGCATTCTCTCGCAGATAGATATCTAGGTCCGGCACGGCAAACTGCACGTAGCCCCTCTGTGGTGCCTGAATAACCTCCCTTTGTAGCAATTTTGCCCTAATAGAGCTGATCTCATTGGTCTTTTTACCCATGCGCCTAGCAATCTCGGCTGATTTGGACTGTTGTTTGTCCTCGCACATCGCCAATAGGTATTTGATATCGTTAGGCCCCAGTCCAGAAATCGCGGGCTCATGAACAACATCGTGAAAACGAGCCTCTGCCAGCGCAATGCCTTCGGCAACATCGCGTTCACTCACGATGGTACTTTTGGCACGATGCAAATTGGCGCGCTGCCAAATGGAGTAACCGACCAGTTGCACCAGATAGGCATAGCCCTTAGTGGCCTTAGCGGCTCTCGACAGAAGATTGTCCTCTATGGTCAAACCAGTCGCGACAAAGCTATCGCCCATAGAGAGCGCTACCTCCACCTGGTTGATAGGCGCCAGATCTTCGGGGAGGGCACGACGCAAGAACGTAAGCGCTTTGCCGTTAATAAGGTCCATAACACCGGCGGGTAAACCGGCAAAGGCAAGTGCGATATCTACTTTTTCCCCTATCAAAAGCTGAACCGTAGACGCAATGGCACGCATATCGTCAATCGGGGCGTCCTGAACTTCATCGATGGCAATAAAAAGACCCTTGGCTGACTTCGCTGCCGAGCTTAGCAACTTTCTAAGACTCGACTCTTTGGGTGCAACATCGACTTTCGCGGAAACAAAGCCGGCGTTTACGCCGACCGAAGCATTAGTCGCAAGGGAAGAATCAGCAACCTGATCCCTCAAGTCCAGCAATAGGTTAGGGCCAGCAGAAACAATAGCGGTCTTCCATCCAAGCTCTCGCGCACGATCTCTCAGATCGCAGAGCAAAACAGTTTTTCCGGAGCCCCTCGGTCCAGCAATGCGCATGAGCCTCGCAGGTGCACCAATTCCCGCATTCAAGCTCTCGGTAAACTCAAGGGCAATATCATCACGACCAATTATGCGCGGAGGCTCAGCGCCGGCAGTGGGACGAAACGGGTTATGGAATACAGCGGCGCTCACTTGTTTGCCTTTCTAGGGAATCGATTAACAGTCAATCATCGTTTCAATAATTGTCACAGACTATATCGAATAATATCGAGCTGTATAAGCTTGTATAAACTTATCGCGAAAGTATCGAGTTTTCGTAATTTATCTTAGCAAGTAGTCCAACGTTACTTTCTTCCAGCTCATAGCGAAAGAAAGTTAAGGACTTCCTAAAAACCATTGCCTTAATACGAGAAATACTCGCTCTCAGCGGATAAGTTCGGCCCCAACCACGGATCGCCATCCAAGAAGAACTCAGGCCAGTGCTGCATGAACAGTGCTTGCTCGCGCTTCCAGCGACTCATCTTTTCCTCGTTGGCCTCTTCCCTACCGCGCGAGGTGAACTCGTAGTGATACAGCTCGGCATAAGGCGTAAAGATGGTGCGGTAGCCGGCCTCCCACACGCGAAGGCAAAAGTCAGCGTCGTTAAAACCGACGGCGAATTCCTCGTTATAGCCTCCGATCTGCTCAAATACGTCGCGTCGCACCATCTGGCAGGCACCCGTCACGGCGCTAAAGTTGCCCGGGCGCACAGCGCGGGCAAGATAGCCCTCGCGCTTTGCTGAGAAGTCCTGGTTGGCATGGGCAAGTGCGCCACGCACGCCAACCAAAATGCCGGCATGCTGCACCAGATGATCGGCAAAGTAGAGTTTGGCGCCCACCACGCCCGCATCGGGACGCTGCAGATAGCTCATCATCTCTTCGATAAAGTCCGGGCTTATAACCTCGGTATCGTTGTTGAGCAGCAGCAGGTAGTCGCCCTTAGCGTGCTCCACACCAAAATTGATGATCTGAGAGTAATTGAACTCGCCCGGCCAGTACACAACGCGCGCGATGCCCTTGCCTTCTGATGCTGAAGCCACGCGTTCCGGCAGGGTTTCGTAATACGCAAACGTATCCGGGGCTTCGCTGTTGTTCTCCACCAAGACGATCTCATAGTTGGCATACGTGGCCTTCTGGGCAATCGACATCACACAGGCATCGAGCGTCTCAACGTGGTCCTTGGTGGGAATCACAATGCTCACCAGCGGCGCAGGCTCCGGCAGCGCATAGCGCATGCGATAGACAAACGGCGTCTCGGTCTCCTCGACCGTTCCGCAAATGCCCAGCTCGTTAAAGTGACGCTGCAGCGCAAGGCACCCGGCTTCAATAGCATACGGCTTGCTATCGGCAGAGCCATCGGCGGTCGACCCCGGATGAACGCGCCAGTGATACAGCACGTGCGCAACATGCTCAAACCGTGCGCCCGCCGAAAGACAGCGAAGCGTCAGGTCGTAGTCCTGGGCACCCGCAACGTCTTCTGGGGACGTGCCAATACGATCGATTAGCGCCTTCTCCACCATCAGGAAATGCGTCACGCAGTTATGGCTATAGAGCAGGTCGACGTTGAGCTGCGTCTTAAAGACAGGCTGACCCCACTCCCCCGTTTTCTGGAACATGTCCTCGTCGCAGAACAGGACCTGGGGACGCTCGCCCTCGGCCGCCTTATTCAGCGCGGAAACATACTGGAATAACGCGTCCGGTTCCAGAATGTCGTCATGGTCCAAGAACGCGATGTAGTCGCCCGTCGCTTGCTCAATACCCGCGTTGGTGTTGACCACGATGCCGCCGTTGCCGGGCAGCCCAATGCGACGAACGCGCTCGTCATTGGCGTCCACCGCAAGGTCGGCCACCGCGTCCCATTCGGGCGAGGCGTCCATAAGCAGCAATTCCCAGTTGTCATAGCTCTGGGCTAGCACCGAGTCCAGCAGCTCGCGCAGGTAGACCCGATCAGTCTTGTAGCACGGCACCACAATGCTCACGAGCGGCCTATAGGCAAAGGCCGCCGAAGCGACACGTTGGCACGCCAAATCGCCCGGCTTTGCGCGATGTTGCTCAAACCAACGTCGATAAGCTGCGTCGTCTGCACGCGCGTCCTTCATGCGGTTCCAACTGTCATCGAACATGCCGTTGTACAGGCGACCATCCATGGCGCAAAACCCGCTCTGGATCTGCTCTGTGGGATCGCTCACAATCGCGACAAAATCTCGTATATCCTGAGGCATCTCAACGCTCAGATACGTTTTATTGACGCGGCATCCGTTCTGCTGCGGCACATCGACCTGCGATTCAAACACATGCACGGTGGCATCAATCGCATTCATATGCGTATCGAAGATCTGGAGCTCAGGGGAGCACTGGGGGTCTCCCGCCCAGGCAACCTCATAGCGCCACACCGCGCCGGCGTCTGCCGGCAAATAGCGAATGGCATCGATCTCGTAGCGGCCGCAGTGTTCGCCACGCTGCGCATCGCGGATAAGCGCACACAGCGCAGGCTTTGCTTTGTAGTTAATCTTGGATTCCAGCTTGGCCACGCGGCTATCGAGGCGAATGGAGCCCAGCCTCTGGCCACCGGATGCAAAAACGACATTCATCGACGAGCCATCCAAAAACGGAAGCACCAAGACAGCGAGCTCGCGCTCGTAATCGGAAACGGAAGGGCAAAGCGCCAGCACACGGCCATGATCGACCGGGAGCACTAGCGACGGCACACAAGAACCGCTCGTCGTCGCATGGGCAAACGCTTGAGAACCCTCCTGCTCAATAAGCGCGGCGACATCCTGACCGGCAAAACGAAGCAGCACAAATAGACGGCCCTGACTGCGGCAAAGCGCCAAACGCTTGATACTCATCTACACCTCTCGCTTTCCCAGGGCGTTCGCTGCCATGCGTTTGCAGGCACCCAGGCGCCCAAACCTCAAGACGTCGTAATCGAACATGAGCTTTTTGCACTCGCGGGCATTGGGGGCCTTGCTGGTAAGCGCCGCACGCACCATAACAGCAACAGAAGGAGCACATTGTGCGAGCGCAGCAACGCTGCCCACGGCAGAGCCGGCGAGCGCCGTGGCAACGGCAGCAAACACCTTGCCGCAGTCCGAACCCAGCAACCTGAGCGCATCGTACAGCACCAGATCGCAGAGGAAGTACGCCAGGTCATCGGCATGCTGAGCATCGAGACCGTCGCGCCGCCAGTCAGCCAGCACCGCGGAGTAAATCTTCACGTGCTCCAGCAGACGTGTCTCGTCGTCGTAGCGCATGGTGTCCATGAGCGAACCCTTGCGCGCCACGCGGTAGTCATACAGCTTGTTCGAGATAAGCGCGGTCTTGTGCGAACGACCGTACACGGCAAAATCGAAGACCTGGTCCTCGCCGTACTTAACGGTTTCGTCGAACACAATCCCGTTGCCCAGCAAAAACTCACGCTTGCAGGCGGTGCGCCATGCAAAGGGGCGAGATGCTTCCTTAAACAGCAAGTCAGAGTTATAGCCTTCAAACGACACATCGCGCGGGCTCAGCACATAGTTAAGCCACGGATACCCCGCCTCCAGCGGATACGGGTTCGCGCCAAAGGTCAAAACGTCGCAGCCTTCGCGCTCAAAGGCATCTACGATCACACGGCACGCATCGGGCGTAAATCGGTCGTCGGAATCCAAGAACGCGACGATAGGCGCCGTGGACGCGGCGATGCCTGCATTACGTGCACTCGACAGGCCGCCGTTCTCCTTATCAACCAGCCTAAAGCGCGCGTCCTTTTCGCAATAGGCAGCCGCAATATCGCGCGAACCGTCCGGCGAGCCATCGTTAACCAGCACGCCTTCCCAATCGGGCATGTCCTGCGCAAGCAGGGAGTCCAAGCACCAGGCCAGACACTCCTCCACTTTATAGATGGGAACGACAACGGAAATCTTGGGGGTAGCCATAGTCACTCGCTCCTACTGTGCGGCCGGAACGTCATCGGGGTGCGGGTTGTCGCCGTAGGTGCGCTGATACGTCAGCACGCGCTTGACCAGCGGCAGGCCGCCAATCTTAAAGTAATGCTTAAACGTATTGAGCTTGCCCGGCTTCTTAAAGTCAAAGCGCGAATCGATATAGGCGCGGGGCGACTTGACCATCAGGCGCAAATCGGTCTCGCCGCGTGGATCAAACAGCGACAGGTCAAAGCGACCGGCATCCCAGTCGGCCTTGAGCTCGGGTGAAGCCTTCTCCCAAAACTGCCCACGCAGCTCATCGACCAAACGCTCGTCATTCCAACGATACGTATCGACCTTCATGCGCATTAAAATCCCCTGGAGCTGAGCCTTGAGCTCGGGGCGCTCATCCAAAAAGCGCTGCATCTCGGCATATTCGTCGCATACGCAAAACACCTTGTTGGGCGAATTAACGGAGCTCTTCTCGTTATCCTGGCGATAGCACAAAATGGGGTCCGCAATAAACGCGGCGCGCTCGGCGCACGCCCAAACCTTAAAGTTAAAGCCTGCATCCTGATACGAGGCACCCGGCGTGGGGAGGAACCGAATCTGATTGGCGTTAAGGAACTCACGGCGATAGATAGCCGACCAAATGGAAGGCTTGCGGTAGAAGATACCCGGGCGATCGACGGGGCGATACGCGGCGCCCGTCATATGCTCGTCGATAATCCCAAACAGCTCACGGCGCTCGCTGGGCGTGGACCAATACAGGTAAAAGTCGCCCTTCACCACATCGGCATGCTCAGCATCGGCCTTGGCGACCAGCTTTTGGAGCGAATCCTCAAACATAAAGTCGTCGGACTCAAGGATGCCCACGTACTCGCCGCGCGCCATCTCCAGGCCGCGGTTCATCGAGTCACCGTAGCCGCTGTTGGCCTTGTCGATCATCTTCACACGGGGGTCGCGCTCCATGTACTCGCGGATGATATCCGGCGAGCTATCGGTGGAACCGTCATTGATGCAGATGATCTCGATGTCCTTGAGCGTCTGAGCCACGGCGGAATCGAGGCACTCGCGCAGGTAGCGTTCGACATTGCAAATAGGGACAAGCAGCGAAACTTTAGGGGTATCAGAGTTCTGCAAGAGAACCTCCTGTTGAGTAGCGTGTAACAGGGTTATTTTAGCAGCCGAGTTGCGGCGGGCGGCAGCGCTTGGAATTAGATAAAGCGCTCCAGGCAGGCTTTGAGACCGCGAGTCGAAAGATAGAACAGCGTGGCGTCTGCCATCGAAACGCCCGAGGTCGCCGCAACGAGCTTCTGGGCAACACGGCGAACGGCGCCCTTAGCAGGCATATCCGCCCACTCCGTTCCCAAAAACGTCGTAAGGTCCATGTTGACGCGAGCCGCCACGCGATGGAAGTCATCGGCATCCAAGCGCGCCAGGTCGAACACAATTAGGTCTAAAAACCAAGTTATCAGCTCGCCGGGGCACAGGTCCAAAAGACCGTAAGCCGCCCAGTCCTCCAAGACCTCCTCGAGCATCCTCATGTGGGCGTCAAGCTTTTTGGCGCGAGCCCCGGCACTGTTGAACTCGTGCGTTGCCGATTCGCTCTCCATCACGTAGTGGTAGAACTTGTCCGGCATGACGACGGTCTTACGGGCAAGCGCATAAGCCGCAAATTGGAAGACGACGTCCTCGCCCAAAGCCAAACCGGGGGCGAAGCGAATGCCTTCACGATTGAGCAGCTCGCGCGAAAAAGCCGCACGGCAGGCATAGGGCTGCGCATTCGAATGGAACAGCAGTTGGGGATCGCGGGCGCCGAAGGTGCCAGCTTTGGGGCTCATGAGTTGCTGGACACGTTTGGGAGCAGCATCGGCAGGTTCACAGACGCCGCCAAAAACGGCGGCCTCGGCATCTGCAGACTCAATGGCATGCAGCACGCGCTCGACCGTCTGGGCATCGATGCAATCGTCGGCGTCCACAAAAAAGACGGTCTCGCCCTCGGCGGCATCGATACCGGCATTTCGAGCATACGAGACGCCCGCGTTTTCCTGGTCAATCACCAGTACGCGATCGTCGGCCTGCGCAATCTGGCGCAACACGTTCAACGAATCATCAGTCGAACCGTCGTTGACGCAGACAACCTGAATCGAGCGCTCGGACTGGGCCAACAGCGAATCGACGCATCGCTGAATGGAGTGCGCAGAGTTGTAAACGGGGACGACAATGGTAGCTTTAGGACACGAGGCCTCTCCCATGCCGACCTACCCCCTCAGCGATTCGATGAGGAAGGCGGCGACCACGCCTGGCCCTCCAACCGAGGCGTAATACTTAGCACGGCCCAAGGCACCATCCGTCGCAAAACTCGGATGCTCGTCAACCCAGCCCTCAGGATCTTTGAGGATGGCAGCGAGATTCGCGCGCTTCCACGGCTTGAGGTCGTCAAGCGAAAAGTCCCCGGCGTCCAAGGCCGCTTGGAACTCCTTGGCCATCTGAACCAGGAACTCCTTATAGAACTTAGGCGCCAGGCGCACGTAGTTCCACATGTACGAATCGTACTTAATGAGCTGATTGAACTTGAGCATGCGCGCGACATCATCACTTGCGTGGTCACGGGCATAATCCTCTCGAATCCAACGCTCAATCTCAGCATACTCGGTATTGACGCAAAAAACCTTAGCCGAAGAATTGACCGAGGAATTCTCGTTGTCCTGGCGATACGACAGCACGGCATCATGTAGGTAAACAGCCTTATCGGCGCACGCGATCACCTTAAAGGCGAATGACGTGTCCTGAAAGGATGCCCCCGGAGTCGGCAGGAACTTAATGCCGTTGCGCTCAAGAAAATCGCGACGGTACACGGCCGACCAAATCGACGGCTTTTGCTTAAAGAACTGCGTCGTGTCGCTCGGGTGCACCGGCTTGTCGCAGTCCTTGGCCTTAAACATCTCGTGCAGCGAACGGCGCTCCTCGGGCTTAGACCAGTAGAAATCAAAGTTCGCCTTCGCAAAGTCGGCATTATTGCTATCGGCGGCCGAGACAAGCTTTTCGAGTGCGTCGGGCGCCATAAAGTCGTCGGACTCCAAGATGCCAACGTACTTGCCACGCGCCATCTCCAGACCGTGGTTCATCGAGTCGCCGTAGCCGCTGTTGGCCTTGTCGATCATCTTGACGCGCCCATCGCGCTCCATATACTCGCGGATAATCGCCGGCGAGTTGTCGGTCGACCCGTCGTTAATGCAGATGATCTCTATATCCTTAAGCGTCTGCGCCAGGGCGGAATCGAGGCATTCGCGCAGGTAGCGCTGAACATTGTAAATGGGAATAAGCAGCGACAGAACAGGGCTGCCAGAGGCGTTAGTAGACAAATGTGCTCCTTAGGAAATACCTGTCGTTTCATGGTATCAAAGGGTCAGCGCACTAGCGGGCGTTTATATAATCTATGGAGCTCGCAGAGGCAAACCGATAAGAAAGGACGTCATGCAGCCCAAAGCCGCACGCAACATACCCATCGAAGTGCTGCGCTTGGTCGCGGTCGCCGGCATCGCGGTGTTCCACACCTTTCAGTGGACTTTCCAGGCAACCTGTGTCGACGCCGTGGAATATGCCCCACTTGCGATGTTCCCCTATTCCGGCGTGCTCGGTTTTATTAACTTGCTGGGCTGCTGGGCCAACGAGGTCTTCTTTATGGTCTCGGGCTATTTTCTCATCGCTTCGGCCGCGCGTGCTTGGGACGGTAGAGCAACGTGGACATCGCAAATACAGCGGACGACGCAGCGCCTTGGCAAGGTCATCTTGCCCACCGCGTTTTATTGCCTCATGGCGCTCGCGTGGTCCACGGTCGTCTCCCCCATTCCTGATGTAGCCCTCAACACGCACTACTGGTATACCCTGGGACTCGAGTTCATTTGGGTCTATGCCGCCACGGTCTTCATGGCGCCATGGTTTGGACTGGCAAGGAGTCGACTCCCCCAGAAGAGCTACACGGCGACGGTCATCGCCGTTGGAATCCTCGTATTCGTTGTTAACGGGTATTTGGCTGCCATGAGTGCGACAAGCGCCGGCGAGTTTTCTTGGCTCCAGAAGCTCATGAGTGCTAACACGTACGTAGTCGCATTTTTGATCGGCGGGCTGCTCCGCGACGTTACCGATACCATGGATTCGGACAGGGTGGGCGCCTTGGGCATGCGCTCGCTCGTAACGGTTTTGGTGCTCACCATCATCCTGGAAGGCGAACTCTCCTTCACCGGCAACCTCACGGCAATGGCAACCCTCTCCTACAAATCGACCTCGCTGATCTCGTTTGCCCTCGCTGCCGCCTCCCTGCTCTTTGCGGCTACCCGACGCAGTGCCTCAGGCAATTCGCGGACTGCAGGTGCCATCGTCACCTTATCGACCGCCACGCTCGGTTTCTATGTGATGCAGTCGCTCACCAGTAGCCTGTGGCGCCCCGTCTTCAATACGTTGCTCGCAAACATACTGGTCAGCCAAAACAGCCCGGCAGTTATATGTATCGTCACGGGTACCGTCATTAGAGTCGTCTTTGCCTTAGCACTCCTCATCATCGATGCAGCTAGAAGCCTTATCGTTCGCCAGCTCAAGCGGCAATAGACACGCTGCCGTCAGACGCTAAAGCCGCTACAGCCGTGGCAGGTTCCTGCGTTTTATTCAAAGCTTGCCGTCAAGGTGCGCCGAGCCTTTACAATAGGACAGTCCCAAGGACGTATTCGATAGCTTCCGCGCAGCGCTCGCCCGCCGCGCGTGAAAGGATATATTGCCCCATGCCTTCAACCCTTCCCGCTCCCATCGACAAGCTCGCCATCGTCGTCGTAACGTACAAGCGCCGAGAACTCCTGGCCAACTTGTTCGACTCCATGACCGAGCTCACGGCAGCGCCCTGGCGCATCGTGATTGTCGATAACGAAAATTCGCGCGAGACCGAGGCCATGTGCTCCGCATTCAACGAGCGCCTGGCCAACCTGTGGGGCATCGACACCGAGCAACCCGACGCGCAGGGCGGCACCGCCCGTGTCATCTACGCCCCGCAGCTCGAAAACGGCGGCGGTGCGGGCGGCTTCTCCGCCGGCACTAAATGCGCCTACGACCTGGGCGCCCAATGGTTCTGGGTGATGGACGACGACGTGCTCGTCATCCCCGAAGGCATCGAGCGTCTTGCCAAGTGGACTGACCGCTACGATGTCATCCAGGGTTCGCGCCTGGACTTTGACGGCGGAGCCTTCTTTTGGCAGTACCAGCTCATCCTTTCACTCGGCATCCCTAACCCCATCGCCAAGTGGGACTTGGGCCCCGAGGGCTACCGTGCCATGAACCAACTGTGCTTTGAGGGCGGCATGTTCTCGCGCCGCGTGGTCGACAAGATTGGCCTGCCCGACGCGCGTTTCTTTATCTACGGCGACGATGCCTGCTACGGCTACGTAGCCAGCCAGCACTTCCCCGCCGCCGTTGTTGCCGACGTGGTGCTCAAGCGCGCCCGCGCCGTCTCTAACTGGGACATCGCCGGCAAGCGCCAGCTCAACTCTACGAGCGACACCAACCGCTACTACATCATGCGCAACCGCGGTTATCTGGCCCGCTACATGCAAATTTACGGCGACTATCATCCCGTGCTGTTCCGTCTGGGCAACGCCGCGACCTTCTGCAAGGAGTTCATTCGCCTGGCCGCCGTTGACAAGTGCTTTAAGACCGGTATTCCGGCGCTGCGCCGTGGCATGAAAGACGCCCGCAAGATCGTCAAGGACCCCGACTGGAAGCCCATGCCGCCCATGAAGGACACCGAGTAGTAAAGGGCTTTCGCCATCCCCTATAACCGCTGGCACACCACGGACACACGCTGCCCATCAAAACCGAAACCCCAGCGCATGCGACCCACGCCGGGGCGCGGTACACGGATTTCGTCGATGCCGTCGCGCTCTATGTCGAGTAGCGACTGCACGGCCAGCAATTCCAGGCCCAGCGCATCCACATCGGGATCATACATCAAGTTAATCGTTATCAGCGGGCGCTCGTCCAGCATGCCAATCGTATCTGCTACGTCGAACACAGCACCCGTAGGGAAAACCTGGATGTCCCAGCGACCCGCACCACACTTTCGCCTCGAGGCAGGATTGGCATAGCCTGGCAAGCCAAAGCAGAGCCCCTGCAAGAGCAGATGATATGGTAGCGGCTTATCTGGGTCGGTCTCACCGATTCTCGCATCCCCCAGGATGCGGCTTAGCGCCCGCCTTACGGTATCCTCGTTCCCACGGCACAGCCCGTCGCGAAACGCATCGACGTCTCGAATGTTTTCGGCAGCGCACTCAAACCACTCAACAATCACTAGACGCAAGGCCTGGCGAAGCTCTTTATTGGGCAATCGCAAAGCACGGAGACGATCGCCATGCTCTGGCTCCTCAGTCATATCCGTCGTGAGAAAACCAGACAGATACAGCGCTGTCCACATGCTATCGTCAGGCGAGACATCTGGCTCTGCAGTGCCCAAACAAAGCGGGACCTCAGCACACCCATGGGCCTCGAGCAAATCAAACAAGACCGAAAGGCGGTCGAGATTCCACCCGGCAACTACCCTACTCAGGCAATCCGCATACCCATACAAATCGGCGCGTACAGGCGCCGTGCAGCCTCGGTCCAGAAAACCGATCGCACGCGCCGGACTCGAGCAATAGACCCTACCAAACCGATATCCCTCGAGCCATTCACGCGCATCATCCAGGTATTCCTCGCGCCCAGCATGATTCAACAGAGCCTGAACCTCGGCATCCGAAAAGCCGAACCAACGGTCACACCAGGTCGAAAGCGGCGTCGTCAGACAATACGAGCAGCCATGCAAAGAAAGCGCCGCTTCAGCAGGACGGGGACACTCCCCCATCAGACACGTCAGCCGCAACGAATCGCCCGCAGTGGCAATGGCCTCGAAAAGCACGCGATCAAATAGATCCGCCGAATCGGCGCCGGAAGCGCCCCTCGCGCTCGCACGGCCCAACCACGCCGCGTCGTACCCATCAACGAGCAATACAACCTGCTCATCGCAGGCCATCTCCAGCAGCTCTATGAGCACACCGAGCACCGAGTCAACCTCGTCCGCGCTCGCCACGCCGCGCGCGACGCGTTCGATGTGACGCACCTTATCTCGAGCTAAATCCGGAGCCCCCAAGAGCGCCAACAAGCGAGCGCACTCGCCCGAAAGGGCATCGCGCACGACACCGGCAACAGCGGGGCCACGCCTCGTAGCGCCAGAAAAGTCCAGCGATATCACCGGATAGCAAGCATACTCATCCCGATAACGCCCGCCGCCTGCATCCCAAATCTGAGCATCGGCAAACGAGCTCCGACCGGCGCGACCGACCGCAGGACGCTCCAGAAAAGCCCTGAGCATCGACAAGTTCATGCTCTTGCCAAAACCCTCGGGTCGACAGCACACCACAACGGACGCGTCGCAGTCCAACACATCGGCAATAAACATGGTCTTGTCAACCAGCACGCAGCAACCAAGGGCCTCCGCATAGCCGTGTATGCCAATGGGCAAAACCGCATCGTCGGCACAGCCGATCAAGCGCACGCCAAAGCCAGCAGCACAATCAACATTTGCCTGTTCAGACACCAAAACGTTCCCCCTAAATCGCAGCACGATGCCAATTGTAATGACCGCATCGCATGTACCGATGTCGCCGCGCAAACATATCGGGCAACGGTAGCAACAAGAGGTGTGAGGGGGCACAACTAATCGTTGCACAACAAAACGGGCCCGATGCATTCGCACCGGACCCTGTCCCAACTCTTTAGTTATCTGGCAACCGAGAGGCTACTCCCCCGAGCCGTCCTCCCCAGAAGCTTTCTTCTGCTGATCGAGCTTTTGCTTACCACTTACGATAGACGTAGCGCCCAGTGTGGCCAAGCTTGCACTGGCAAGGCTCGCCATCACAATCAGATCGCCCGTCTTGGGCATGTTGCCGCCCGAGGACTTGGTAGCTATAGTCGTCGTGGTCGTGGTGGTCACCGTTTTGGAGTCATTTTGCTCCTGGACCTGGTTGTCAGCACCGCTCTTGTCGTCGTCTTCGGACTGTTTCTTTTCGCCCTCGGTCTTGCTCTCGTCCTTCTTCTGAGCGGATTTGTCGTCCTTCGCCTCAGAGCTAGAACCCTTATCGGATTCGGTCTTCTCGGAAGCCTTGTCCTTGGAGTCGCCCTTTGCGGCTTCGGTCTTTTCCGTGGAAGCCTGATCAGAGTTGTCCTTGTTCTGGGCCGAGCCGTTATTGACGCCAGCCATCAGCGAAGAACCCAGCGTAGAACCAAGCTGCTCGGAGAAAGAAGGCTTCTTGTCCGGCGAAGCAACGGGAGCGTCCGGCGCCTTATTCGAGTCGTCCTTGGAAGCATCGGAATCAGGGGTCGTGTCAGAGCCGGAGCCGTTGTTAGAGCCGGTGTCAACGGACGAATCGCTCGAGCCGGTGGATGAGTTAGAGGTGTCAGCGTCGGTCGAACCAGAAGCGTCGCTGTCCGTATTGCCGGCAGAGCTTGAAGACGAATCGCCCGCAGCAGAGCCGTTCGAATTGGAGCCGTTCGAGGTAGAGCCGTCGTTGGTAGTGCCACCAGCAGAGCCATTACCGTCAGCATCGGTCGAGGGCGCATCCATCCTGTCATCGTTGGCATCGTCACTCGAGTCGTCATTCGAATCAGGTGTCGGCGAGGGCGCCGGTGTGGGCTCGGGCTGCACGGGCGTCGCGGCGGCAGCCTCATCCTCGGCGATAAAAACCAAGCAGTCCTTCAGCTCATTTTTATAACGATTCTTCCAGCCCTCATGATACTGGGGCTGACTCGAAAACTTGGTGGCGACATTGTTGACCACGCTGTTGGAAAGCGCCGTCACAAACTCGCGGTCGGACATATCGTTGGAAAGATTCGCCCAGCGGAAGAAGTCCCTGCAGCCACCGGTGCCACACATGTTGGTGATGCTCCACACCATGCCCTTGACGCAATCGGCACGGCCCGAAATATCAATACCCAGGCCGCTCTTGAGCCACACCTCGGTCACCGCATAGTACGAGTTGTACGCATAAGCATCTTGAAGTGCTGAGAACTCAACAGGATCGGTGTTGTAAGCACCCTGGAAGGCCTCCTGCGCAATACGGCCCAACTCGGTGAGCTGGCCGTTCTCGTACATGGCATTGCTCGTGTTGGAAATCTCGCTGCCGCGATCAATCGCATCCTTAAGCATGCAGTATTTTTCGGGGTTGTAGTTGTAGGCCTGCTTCATAAACGGGATGAGCGACCAACGGCGGTCGAACTGGTAATAGCCCAGCGCGTTATAACCGTCGCCATACGAAAAGCCCTGGTTATAGTTGCCATGGCTCTCATATTTGGTGAAGTACTTCATCTCGGGAGTCACGTTGACAAACGAAACGCCCTGGACCGACCTCAGCACGCCCGAGAAGGACTGTTGGGTGTAAAGGCCCTTATCGATATCGGTGGCATCCGAGGCAACGCCCGGCGTGGGCTCCTCGGCAGCGGCGGGTGCCGGCGCGGAAACGGCGCCAAACGAAAGCGCCAGCGTCAGGCCCGCGACAATAGCAGAATGCTTGGGCTGCATAAGATCCTCCCTGCATTGGTGTAGTTAAAGTGCAGTTTGCAAAGATAAAAGTAAGTATTGCAGCTCGTCCGTTGTTGCACAACAACCCCTCGGTAAACGGCAACAACCCTCCGCGAAATCTTAAGGAATTAGACAAACTGATCGTCGGGCGCCAACAGAAGCTCGCCGTAACGTTTCGTCAGCCCGTCTCTCAACTGACAGAAAGCGGGAATATAGACGTTCAAGATGCGCTGAATCAAATCTTGAGCGAGCTTGTTGTCGTAGATATGGACGTTCGTATTGCGGTCTCTGAGCATATCCAGCCAGGCTGCCTCATCAATAAAGTCGTAGAATCGGTAGGACTCCTTCAAGATGGCACGAGGAGACCCCGACGCGGCAAGCGTGGCGCCCTCATACTCGAGCAGACGCTTAAGGAGCTTCCAGCTCAGTTCAAATTGAAGATTGAACTTATTAATCAATCCACTCTGAACAAAATCATTGTTGAGATCCTGATTGGGCGCATCCTCAAGATTCGCCAAGGCGCTAACAAAGTTCTCATATTTTTTCATACAGAATCACACCATCCCTGGCAATCTCATCGAGCAATTGCTGCGAGAGGGACTCGTCGAGATTGACGACATCTACATCTAAAAGAGTATCAAGATGTTCCTCGATCAAATATGAGAAACGGCCGAAATCCCGGCAACCTGCTACGGCGATGTCAATATCGCTCTTGGGCAAGTTGTCGCCTCGAGCACGAGAACCAAACAACACGACCTTCTCGGCGTCACATTCCCGAGCAAAAACTTCGATTTGCTTGTACACCTTGTCGAGAGATGCCATTTGCACCCCTACAGCTTAATGTCAAAGTTGATTTCGGGGACGGCGGCCAGGTCGGCCAACGTCACGCCGTCAACATAGTTCTCGATGACCTCGTCCAGGCCGCGCCAGAACTTGACGGTGGAGCACAGGTCGCTGCGGGCGCAGCTGTTGTCGATGCCATCGCACGCCACTGGAGCCGTGCTGCCCTCGACGGCGCGCAGGATGTCGCCGGCACGCACCTCGGCTGGATCCTTGGCCATCATGTAGCCGCCGCCCTTGCCGCGCACGCTCTTAAGCAGGCCCGCCTTCATAAGCGGACGAACCAGCTGCTCCAAATACTTTTGTGAGATATGCTCGCGGTCGGCGACCTCGCGCAGGGCGATCTTGCCCTCGGCGTCACCAAGCGCTGCGATATAGATCATCAGTCGGAGGGCATAGCGGCCCTTAGAAGAAATGAGCATACCTACCCTCCCATCGCATCTGGGACAACATAACCAGCTTTGTTTGTCCCAAATCTTAAGTAAATGGGACAAACACAACAGGTTATTTTGTCCCAGAATTTGAAAAGTCGAGTGGATTAGTCGGGTTTTCCCTTGACTAACGCCGAACCCATAGTAACTTTATTCCGAGAAGATTCCTAGGGTTTAGTACACCCATGAGTACACCATATACAGAGAGGGACAGCATGAGCGCAAATCCGCTGCTTTCCATCGAAGGTCTGACCGCCTCCGTGGACGAGAAGACCATCCTCCACAACGTCAACCTCAACGTCGCCGCCGGCGAGACCCACGTTCTGATGGGACCCAACGGCGCCGGCAAGTCCACCCTCGGCCACCTGGTCATGGGCGACCCCGTTTACACGGTCAACGACGGCCGCATCGTCTTTGACGGCCAGGACATCACTGAGCTCACCACCGACAAGCGCTCGCGCGCCGGCCTGTTCCTGAGCTTCCAGGCCCCGGTCGAGATTCCGGGCGTGCCGCTGTCGAGCTTTTTGCGCGCCAGCATCGCCGGCCGCCCCGGCCTGGAGATGAAGGGCAAGGAGTTCCGCCGTCGCGTCAAGGAGCTCGCGGCAGAGCTCAACATGGATACCGCCTACCTCAACCGCGAGCTGGGCGTGGGCTTCTCGGGCGGCGAGAAGAAGAAGGTCGAGATGCTCCAGCTCCTGTTGCTGCAGCCCAAGCTCGCCATCCTCGACGAGACCGACTCGGGCCTAGACGTCGACGCCCTGTCCACCGTCAGCCACGGCATGGACGCCTACCGCAAGAGCTGCGACGGCTCCATGCTCATCATCACGCACAACACGCGCATCTTGGAGCACCTGGATGTCGACCGCGTCCACGTTATGGTCAAGGGCCACATCGTGCGCGAGGACGACGCCTCGCTCATCCCCTGGATCGACAAGAACGGTTTTGAGACCTTCGAGCGCGAGGCCGCCGAGCAGCGCGCCCAGGCCGAGGCCGCCGCTGCCGAGCAGCAGGCGTAAAGGGGCGACGCAATGACCAAGAACCGCACCGAGGTCGCGGACATCGACCGCAGCCTCTACGACTTCACCTATGGCGAGGAGGGATTCGAGCGCCTCGACGCCGGCATCACGCCCGACATCGTGCGCGAGATTAGCGCCAAAAAGGACGAGCCGCAGTGGATGCTCGACTTGCGCTTAAAGTCCCTCGAGATCTTCAACCGTTTTCCCGACCCGACGTGGGGCCCCTCCATCGAGGGCCTGGACATGGACAACATCGTCACCTACGTCAAGCCCAACACCGAACAAAAGCACGACTGGGAGTCGGTGCCCGACGACATCAAGAATACCTTTGAGCGCCTGGGCATCCCCGAGGCCGAGCGCAGCTACCTGGCGGGCGTCGGCGCGCAGTACGACTCCGAGCTCGTCTACCACAACATGCAGGACACCGCGTCCAAGATGGGCATCGTCTACTCCGGTATTGAGGAAGCCTTGCACGATCCGCAGTGGGAACCGCTCATCCACGAGAAGTTTATGACGCTCATCCCGCCCACCGACCACAAGTTTGCGGCCCTGCACGGCGCCGTATGGTCGGGCGGTTCTTTTGTCTACGTGCCCAAGGGCACCAAGCTCGATTTCCCGCTGCAGAGCTACTTCCGCCTTAACGCCAAGGGCGCCGGCCAGTTTGAGCACACGCTTATCATCGTCGAGGACGACGCCGACCTGCACTTTATCGAGGGCTGCTCCGCGCCCAAGTACAACGTGGCCAACCTCCACGCCGGCGCCGTCGAGCTCTTTGTGGGCAAGCGCGCGCACCTGCGCTACTCGACCATCGAGAACTGGTCCAAGAACATGTACAACCTCAACACCAAGCGTGCGCGTGTGGACGAGGACGGCGACATCGAGTGGATCAGCGGCTCCTTCGGCAGCCATGTGGGCTACCTCTACCCCATGAGCGTGCTCAACGGCCGCCGCGCCCGGTCGAGCTTTACCGGCATCACCTTTGCCGGCGCCGGCCAGAACCTGGATACCGGCTGCAAGGTCGTGCTCAACGCGCCCGAGACCTCGGCGACCGTCGAGACCAAGGGCATCTCCAAGAGCGGCGGCATCCAGACCTTCCGCAGCTCTATCGTGGCCACGCCCAAGGCCGAGGGTTCCAAGGCAACCGTGAGCTGCCAGTCGCTGATGCTCGACGACCAAAGCCGCTCCGATACCATCCCCGCCATGGACATCCGCGCCAAGAACGTCGACATCGGCCACGAGGCCACCATCGGCCGCATCGGCGACGACAAGGTGTTCTACCTGATGAGCCGCGGTATCTCGGAGGAAGAGGCCCGCACCATGATCGTCAACGGCTTTGCCAACCCGGTCTCCAAGGAGCTGCCGCTTGAGTACGCCGTCGAGATGAACAACCTGATCAAGCTCGAGATGGAAGGAGCGATCGGATAATGAAACAGGAAACCAACACCGCTGCCACCACGCTCGAGCAGGTCAACGCTATGCCGGCAGCAACTTGGGGTTGGCTCAAGATGAACCAGACCAAGCTCGAGCTTTCGGACGAGCTTGTCACCGCTCCCGCCGAGGCCGTTGAGGTCGAGGGCCTGGACGAGCAGTTTGCCGGCACGGCCGACGCCTTCGACGCCGCCATGGAAGCCATCGCCGAGCGCTTCCCCGAGCGCCGCGCCTCCGCGCCCGGCGATGCCGCCGACCGCGCCCGCATCACGCCCGAGACCGAGCTTGACGTGCCCGCCACCTCCATCTACCAGGCCGGTGCCATCGAGCTCGAGGAGGAGCTCTCCCCTGCTGAAGCCTTCGAGACCGGCATGGGCGAGGCTGCCTACACCTACTTGGCCGACCACGCCACCAAGCGCATCGTCATCGATGTGCCCGCATACAAGCACGTCACGGCTACCGTGCGCGTGAGTGGCGTCGACGCAGCGGCTGCGATTGCCGCCATCGATGTCGTCGCCCGCCCGCAGGCAACGCTCGACTTGCAGATCGCCCTGGACTCCCCCGTTACCGGCGAGGGCGTCGTGGGCTCCGTGCTGCGCGTGTGCGCCCACGAGTACGCCACCGTCAATGCGACCTGCACGCAGACGCTCGACGACAGCTGGATCGCGCTCGACGACACCGGCCTGTTCCTGGACGAGGGCGCGCGCGTCAACGTGCAGCACACCGTCCTGGGTGCCGGCGCCAGCGCCACCGGCCTTGCCGGCGACCTGCTGGGCGACACCGCCAAGGTGACCATCGATACCGATTACCTGGGCGCCCGCGAGCAGGTGCGCGACTTTAACTACGAGTTGCGCCACCGCGGCCGCAAGACCGAGTGCGAGATCGACGCCAACGGCGTGCTGACCGGCACGTCCAAGAAGGTCTACCGCGGCACCATCGACCTCGTGCACGGTTGCAAGGGCGCAACCGGCACCGAGCGCGAGACCGTGCTGCTCGCCAACAAGGGCGTCGACAACAAGACCGTCCCCGTCATCCTGTGCGACGAGGACGACGTCGCCGGCAACCACGGCGCCACCATCGGCCACGTCCGCGACGAGCAGCTGTTCTACCTCGCCTGCCGCGGCCTTGACCAAAACGCCGCCGAGGATCTGTTCATCCGCGCCAAGCTGGAGGACGCCGCGCTTTCCGCCACCGATGAGCGCACCCGCGCTGCCGTCGTCCGCCTGGGCAACAACCTGATCGATAACTTTGAAGAGGAGCTCGCATGATCGATACCGAGCACGTTAAATGCGATACCTGCACCGCCCCCGAGCCCATGGAGCTCGACGCCAGCGACGAGGCCTCGCGCGGCTGGCCCACCGTCGACATCGAGACTAATCCATACAAGGCACAGTTCCCGCTGTTCCAGCAACACCCCGAGATCGCCTTCCTCGATAGCGCCGCCACCGCGCAGCGCCCCGCCTGCGTGCTCGACGCCGAGCGCGATTTCTACCAGCGCATGAACGCCAACCCCCTGCGCGGCCTGTATTCGCTGTCCGTCGAGGCCACCGATGCCATCGCCAAGGTCCGCCAGCAGATCGCCGACCTCATCGGCGCCTCACAGGCCAACGAGGTCGTCTTCACCCGCAACACGAGCGAGTCGCTCAACCTGGTCGCCAAGAGCTTTGCACCCACGGTGCTCGAGCCCGGTGACGAGGTCGTCATCACCATCATGGAGCACCACTCCAACCTAATCCCGTGGCAGCAGGTCTGCCGCGAAACCGGCGCCAAGCTCGTCTACCTCTACCCCACTAAGACCGGCCAGCTCACCACCGAGGAGGTTCTTGCCAAGGTTGGTCCCAAGACCAAGATCCTGGCCGTGGGTCAGGTCTCCAACGTGTTGGGCGTCGAGAACCCAGTCAAGAACCTCGGCAAGCTCGTGCACAAGTACGGCGGCTACCTGGTCGTCGACGGTGCGCAGTCGCTGCCGCACATGCCGGTCGATGTGGCCGACCTGGGCGCCGACTTCTTTGCCTTTAGCGCGCACAAGGCCATGGGCCCCATGGGCATCGGCGTGCTGTGGGGCAAGATGGACCTGCTCAACGCCATGCCGCCCATGCTCACCGGCGGCGAGATGATCGATTCGGTCAGCGAGCAGGACGCCGTCTGGGCACCCGTCCCCGAGAAGTTCGAGGCCGGCACGCAGGACGCCGCCGGCATCTTCGCCACAGGTGCCGCCCTCGACTACCTCGTCAACACGGTTGGCTATGAAAACATCCAGGCACGCGAGCAGGCACTCGTCCACTACCTGATGGGCGAGCTTATGCAGCTCGACTTTGTCCAGATCATCGGCTCCATCTATTGGGACAACCACCACGGGGTCGTGAGCTTTAACGTCAAGGGCATCCACCCACACGACGTCGCGAGCATCATGGACATGGACGGCGTCTGCATCCGCGCCGGCCACCACTGCGCGCAGCCGCTGCTCACCTGGCTGGGCGTGGAGAACCTTGCCTGCTGCCGCGCCAGCGTGGCCTTCTACAACGACAAGGCCGACATCGATAAGTTCATCGCCGGACTGCATCACGTTTGGAGCACGTTCAATGGGTAATCTGTACTCCTCCACCACGTTTATGGAGCATAACTCGCACCCCGACTATAAGTACGAGATGGACGCTCCCACGCTTGAGCACGAAGGTATCAACCCCAGCTGCGGCGACGAGCTCACCTTGCAGCTACGCGTCGAGAACGGCGTTGTCGAGGAGGCCTCGTTTACCGGCCACGGCTGCGCCATCAGCCAGGCCAGCGCCGACATCATGGCCGACCTCATCACCGGCGAGACGGTCGAGGAAGCGCGTCGCTTGGCAGGACTCTTCCTCGCCATGATCCGTGGCGAACAGCTCTCCGAGGCAGACCTGGAAGACTTGGACGAGGCCGCCCAGCTCCAGGACATCTCGCACATGCCCGCCCGCGTCAAGTGCGCCGAGCTCGCCTGGCGCACCCTCGACGGCATGCTCGAGGGACGAAATAATCAGTAGTATTTGTCCCAAATCTTAGGAATTTTGTTGGCCGAATCGCTTGACAAGAGCGGTTCGGTCATTTTCTATTCCGAACCCTCAGCCTGAGCCTTCATCCGCGCATAAGCGCGCACAATACGAGAGACGGTGCTCTTGCTGATTCCCGTATACCGCTCTATCTCGCGCACCGTGTAGCTGCCTTCATGCAGAGCGAAAATGATTCCGTCTCGCCGCGAGGATGCAACAGTCTTGAGCTCATTGAGCGGAACCCCGAGCCCCTTCGCCAACTTCTCGGCAAAGGCGTGCCGTTCCCACTCCGTTTCTTTCAGATCGGGCATCCCCGACTCGCCGTCGTCGGGCGTCGAAAGCGAATAGGCAATGAAGGCATTGGCAGAACCAAAGAGCTCAAGCACGCAAGAAGGATCAGAAAATCCCCTCGCGACATCAGTCGCATCACCGTCGTAAGCGCGTAAATGCTCCGCAAAGCTGCTCCAAGGATAACGCTCGATGAGGCTAACGTCCGCCTCCTGCGGATCGGCGTGTACGGAGCGAATAGCCTCCATCACCTGCCAGTCGGTATCGAGAGAACGCCGGTCAAAACGGTTCTGGAACAGATGGCCTGTGCGCCCCGTGCGTTTATTGAACCGCCGCGCATACGTCAACAGCAGCCGATGCATCGCCGCGCTCATCCTGTCCTCGTAATCCAAAAGCACCAGATCCACGTGGTCGTCCATGAGACACCAAGCGATAGCCGTCACGCCTGTCTCCCGGCAGCAGTCGCGCATCAGTCCCAAAAACTCCCAGCGGTCGTCATCGGTCTCAAAGATCAGCTGCTTGTCCATACCGCGGGCACAGACATAGTAAAAGCCGGTAACCGTTCTCCAAACACGCTGCATGGCGCTCCCTTCGCCGGGATCTGCTTGCCATCCAATACAGCACGATTGAAGCGCGCCATCAAAGCATTCACGCAAAACAATACACTCGCGCGGTCAAAGGCAGTAAACAGGCGGCGAACGGCACCGCAGCACAGGTCAGAAGATGCGACGTTTCCGCAAGATGACCAAAAGCGACAAAAAAATGGACACACGCTTCTGATAAATAAATCTCATTTAAATCGTTTCAATAAAAACTTCCGCGCTTCTCGCTACGAAAACTGAGCCGTTCGCCGAATATTCCGTGCATTTCGCGGTATTATAGGGCTTGCATGTCATGTCCCTTTCGAAGGGTCGCCCGGCAATCGCCAGCCACGACCCCCAGACGGGACGCCAACACGATAGAGAGGAGAGGCATGCAGTACTCACAGGAAGTGGAGAACATGTGCCCCGTTGCCAAGGGTGCATACCACGGCCCCGCACCCATCCCCGAGGAGGGCAAGTGGGTCCAGGCTAAGGAGATTTCCGACATCTCCGGTCTTACGCACGGTGTGGGTTGGTGCGCACCTCAGCAGGGCGCCTGCAAGCTCACGCTGAACGTCAAGGACGGCATCATCGAGGAGGCCCTCGTTGAGACCATCGGCTGCTCGGGTATGACCCACTCTGCCGCCATGGCTTCCGAGATCCTTCCCGGTAAGACCATCCTCGAGGCCCTCAACACCGACCTCGTCTGCGACGCCATCAACGTTGCTATGCGCGAGATCTTCCTGCAGATCGTTTACGGCCGCAGCCAGACCGCGTTCTCCGAGGGCGGCCTGCCCGTGGGCGCCTCCCTCGACGACCTCGGCAAGGGCCTTCGCTCTCAGGTCGGCACCATGTTCGGCACCAAGGCCAAGGGCGCTCGTTACCTCGAGCTCGCTCAGGGCTACGTCACCCGCATGGCTCTCAATGACAAGAACGAGATCATCGCATTCGAGTTCCTGAACCTCGGCAAGTTCACCGACGCCGTCAAGGCCGGCAAGACCCCCGAGGAGGCCATCGCTGGCGCTATGGGCCACTATGGTCAGTGGGAGAACGCTGCCAAGTACATCGACCCGCGCACCGACGAGGAGACTCACTCCGTCGCCAGCGTGTTCCCGGTTCACGAGTAGAAAGGGAGGGAAATAACTATGACTGTTACGTTCGAAGGTTACGAGCGCCGCGCTGACAAGATCAACAAGTGCCTCGCCGACAACGGCATCGCCTCCCTCGAGGAAGCTCTGCAGATCTGCACCGACAAGGGCTTCAACCCGCGTGAGATCGTCAACAACACCCAGTCCATCGCCTTCCAGAACGCCGAGTGGGCCTACACCCTCGGTTGCGCTCTCGCTGTCAAGCGTGGCGCCAAGTCCGCTTCTGAGGCTGCCGCCATCATCGGCGAGGGCATCCAGGCCTTCACCGTTCCCGGCTCCGTCGCCGAGGACCGCAAGGTCGGTCTGGGCCACGGCAACCTGGGCGCTATGCTGCTCTCCGACGACACCGAGTGCTTCGCCTTCCTGGCCGGTCACGAGTCCTTCGCTGCCGCTGAGGGTGCTATCGGCCTGGCTCTGAACGCCAACAAGGCTCGCAAGAAGCCGCTGCGCGTCATCCTCAACGGTCTGGGCAAGGACGCTGCTCAGATCATCGCCCGCATCAACGGCTTCACCTACGTGAAGACCCAGTTCGACTACTTCACGGGCGAGCTCAAGGTCGTCGAGACCATCCCCTACTCCGATGGTCCCCGCGCCGCCGTCAACTGCTACGGCGCCGACGACGTCCGCGAGGGCGTTGCCATCATGTGGCACGAGAACGTCGACATCTCGATCACCGGTAACTCCACCAACCCCACGCGCTTCCAGCACCCCGTCGCTGGCACCTACAAGAAGGAGCGCCTCGAGGCTGGCAAGAAGTACTTCTCCGTCGCTTCTGGTGGCGGCACTGGCCGTACCCTGCACCCGGACAACATGGGCGCCGGCCCTGCCTCTTACGGCATGACCGACACCATGGGCCGCATGCACTCCGACGCCCAGTTCGCCGGTTCTTCCTCCGTGCCTGCGCACGTCGACATGATGGGTCTCATCGGCATGGGCAACAACCCCATGGTCGGTGCCACCGTCGCCTGCGCTGTCGCCGTCGAGGAGGCCCTCAAGGCCTAATCGCGCCCGCGCGATGCTCATATAGTTGAGCTTTGGAGCCGCTACCCACCCGGGTAGCGGCTCTTTTTGTTTGCGCTGGCGCAGGGTAGCTAATGCCGATATATCAGCTGGGGCGAAATGCAAGATGTGATGAGATGGAGCGTCAGAGCGTCCATGACGCCCACCTGCCATATTTGCCCTTTACCGATTTGCCGGGTCTTTGCGGCCCCATTGCCGATCACCCGTGCGACAATGCGCCGGACGAGAAAGGAATCCGATGGAATCGACTGATGTACTGGTAATTGGATCTGGCATTGCGGGCCTTTGTGCCGCCATCGAAGCGGCACGCACGGGTGCAACCGTCACTGTGGCAAGCGCCGGCAAGACCATGAGTGGATCGAGCTTCTTCCCGGGTACCTGGGGCCTCGGCCTCATCGGTCCCGTCGACGAAGACGACGAGCAGGACCTCATCGACACCATCCTGGCCGTCGGCGGCGGCGTTGCCGACCCCGAACTCGTCCAAACGTTCGTCCACGGCATTCCCCAAGCGATTGACTGGCTCGAGCAAGACCTGGGCGTTGAGCTCCAGCGTCCGCAAAGCGCCAAGAGTGCTCAACAAAAGCAATTTATCCCCTGCTTTGACCACAAGACGCGCATGTGGCGCGGCCTCACCCGCAAGCCCCTTGAGGACGCTCTGACGACCTGGATCGAGTCGCTCGGCATTCGCCTGCTCCCCCGCCATGAGCTTATCGACCTTGTTGAGGACACGAACGGCAGAATAACCGGAACCGTACTCTACGACCTTACCGAAAATCGAATCGTGCCCTTTGCTGCCAAGGCCACGATCATCGCAGCCGGTGGCACAGGCGGCCTGTTCGAGCGCAGCCTTACGTCGGCTGATGTGCTCAGCTCCTCGCAGGCCATCGCACTGGCGCACGGCGCAACACTTACTAATATAGAGTTCATGCAGATGATGCCTGGCTTCATCGAGCCCAGGCGTAACTTGGTCTTCAACGAGAAAACCTGGCGCTACGTGCATGTAGACCAGCCGGTAGATATTGCCGACGACAAGCTGGACGACCTGCTCGAGCAGCGCTCTGGATATGGTCCCTTCACGTCACGCTTGGCCTCCCGCGCTATCGATCTCGTCATCGAACAGGCAGGTGCCGAAGGCCTGGCACTCCACTACGACTTCCCCCGCGAGGATGTCCCAGAGTTTGTGCAGACCTTTGCCACCTGGCTGCAAGACGAGCACGGCATCGCGCCGACCGACGAGATGCGCGTTGCGATGTATGCCCACGCCGCTAACGGCGGCATCAAGATCGATAAGACCGCGCACACGGGCGTTGAGGGCCTCTACGCTTGCGGCGAGGCGACAGGCGGCATGCACGGCGCCGACCGCATTGGTGGCTTGTCAAGCGCCAACGGCATCGTATTCGGACGTATCGCGGGCGCATCGGCAGCCCTCACAGCGCAGAAAGAGCCTGAAGCGGCCCTGAAGACGGATATCACCCTCTCCCAGTACGGCATTGCCACAACAGATGCCGATCGCCTGACACACAGCCTTAGGCACACGATGAGCACCTATTGCATGATCAACAGGACCGAAACAGGCCTATCCGAGGCCCTGCAACAGCTTGAAAGCCTGCAAGACAAGGCCATGGCGCTGAGCAAGCCGCATGCCGATGACAGCGAGATCGCAGCCCTCGCCCGCCTGCAATCGCAGATTCGACTAGCACAGGAAATGGTCAAAGCCATGCGCAAGCGAACTGAAAGCTTAGGTTCGCACTATCGAGCAGACTAAGCCGAGCACCCCTCCAGAGCAGAACACAACTTCTCGATATTAATGGGTCCCGTGAGCTCAAAGCGACACAGGGCCCATTCGTGTCCGCGCGGGCAAATATACTCATTCTGAATACGGAGTCGACATAGTCCACGTAGACAAACGAACAGAAAGGAAGAGATATGGACAGCAGGGATATCGAGAAATGGCGTGTCGAACTTGACAGCTACGCCCATGTAGAAGACGGCGTTGAGTATTGGCTCGCACGCGATTTAATGGAACCCCTCGGATACACCCAATGGCGTAATTTTGAGACTGCAGTTAAGAGATCCATGGCATCGTGTGACACCAATAAAATGCCTGTTGCCGCCCATTTTGCTGAGGCCAGCAAAATGGTAGATGCCGGCATCGCCAAACGAGCCGTAAAAGACTACAAGCTGACGCGCTACGCATGCTATTTAATCGCCCAAAACGGAGACCCAAACAAGCCCGAAATCGCACTCGCACAGGCGTACTTCGCCGTGCAGACACGGCGTCAGGAGCTCATAGAGCAGCGCTTCGCAGAGATTCAGCGCTTGCAGGCGCGCCACTCGCTATCCGATTCAGAGAAACAGCTCTCGGGCATTGCGTTCAAACGAGGCGTGGACTCCAAAGGATTCGCGATCATCAAGTCGAAGGGCGATGAGGCGTTATTCGGCGGCAGAAGCACGGCGGACATGAAGCGGCAGCTTGGTGTGCCCAAGAGTGCTGCATTGGCGGACAAGCTAGCCGATGTTCTCATCAAAGCAAAGGACCTCACGAACTCGATGACGGCCTTCAACGCCGAGGAACACGACTTGTACGGTCTGGACCAGATCAAACAAGAACACGTCGAGAACAACACGAGCGTGCGTGGCAGCCTCATCGACCGCGGAATTGTTCCCGAGAACCTACCGCCTGCCGAGGATACAAAAAAGCTCGAGCGTCGCGTGAAGGCAGACGAGAAGAAACTCAAGGAGGGTACTGACGGTTTCACCGATCCCCAGGGTAGACTCAATCTGTGAAAGCGGCCGCGCCCTTTCGGGTTCGACCCCATGCGAGGTTAACAAAAAAGCGACCAGCCTAAGCCAGTCGCTTTAACATGCTTTGGTGGGCCGTCAGGGGGTCAGCCTGCTGCGCAGGTGGCCGCTGCGGCGCCAAGGCGCCTTGCGTGCTGCACTAGCAAACGCTTACGCGTTTTCTCAGCTCCGCGCCCTTTCGGGTTCGACCCCATGCGAGCTCAACAAAAAAAGACGGCCAACTTTCGTTGACCGTCTTAACATGCTTTGGTGGGCCGTCAGGGGGTCGAACCCTGGACCTTGGGATTAAGAGTCCCCTGCTCTACCAACTGAGCTAACGACCCAAAGCTAAAGTTCGTTGTGGCGGACTTTAGAGGAGATATCGTGTGGTGGGCCGTCAGGGGGTCGAACCCTGGACCTTGGGATTAAGAGTCCCCTGCTCTACCAACTGAGCTAACGACCCGATATCAACACGAAGCAAGAACTGGGGTGGGTAAAGGGACTCGAACCCTCGACCTACGGGACCACAACCCGTCGCTCTAGCCAACTGAGCTACACCCACCGTGTCCTGTGCGCTTCGCGCTCGACTATTATTGCAAGGAACGCCACGCGATGCAAGCCCCAATTTTCAAGAATTTTGAAAAGAGTTTTTCGAGACCATTTCGAGCAAATCCCACCGGTTTCATGGGAGTAAACTTGCCCCACTGCAAATCCTCGAAAGGACCGTCATGAAAGAACTCTCCAACCGCACGGCAAGATTTACCGATTCGGTCATCCGCCGCATGACACGCATCTCCAATAAGTATGGCGCTGTCAATCTCTCGCAGGGCTTCCCTGACTTCGATCCCCCAGCGCAGCTGCTCGATAGCCTCAGCGCCATCGCCAGCGACCCCAAGCCGCTCTATCACCAGTACTCCATCACCTGGGGCTCCCAGGCCATGCGCGAGGCGCTCGCCGCCAAACAGGAGCACTTTATGGGCATGCCGGTGAACCCCAACGAGAATATCGTAGTCACCTGCGGCTCCACCGAGGCCATGATGGCCGCCATGATGACGGTCACCAACCCCGGCGACAAGGTCGTCATCTTCTCGCCGTTCTACGAGAACTACGGCGCCGACACGATCCTTTCGGGTGCCGAGCCCATCTATGTGCCGCTCAACCCGCCCACATTCGACTTTGACCGCGAGACACTCGAGGCGGCCTTCCGCGACAACGACCCCAAGGCCATCGTCCTGTGCAACCCTTCCAACCCTTGCGGCAAGGTCTTTACACGCGATGAGCTCACCTTTATCGCCGACCTCTGCAAAAAGTACGACACCTACTGCATCACCGACGAGGTCTACGAGCACATCGTCTACGCGCCCCACGAGCACGTCTATATGGCCACGCTGCCCGGCATGTTTGAGCGCACCATCGGCTGCAGCTCGCTGTCCAAGACCTACTCCATCACCGGCTGGCGTCTGGGCTACACTATCGCCCCGGCCCAGATCACCGAGCGCATCAAGAAGGTCCACGACTTCCTCACCGTGGGCGCCGCCGCTCCCCTGCAGGAAGCCGTCGTCACCGCCCTCAAATTCGACGACAGCTATTACGATGAGGTCCTCGACCTCTACACCGCCAAACGCGACCTGTTCTGCCAGGGACTCGACAGCATCGGTCTTGAGCATAACGTGCCGCAGGGCGCCTACTACGTCATGCTGGACATCTCTGAGTTTGGCTACGACAGCGACCTCGAGTTCTGCGAGGACCTGGCCTCAAAGGTGGGCGTGGGCGCCGTGCCCGGCTCGAGCTTCTTCCGCGAGCCCGTCAACCATCTGATTCGTTTCCACTTTGCCAAGCGTGACGAGACGCTTAACGCGGCGCTGGAGAACCTCAAGTCCCTGCGTGATAAAATCAAACCGCGCGGGTAAGGACGGCCCGGCAACTAAAGCAACCAAATAAGCCCCGCACCGCCAGCCGAGTTGCGGGGCTTCTTTTTATAGCGCCTTCTTAATTTGTTTAGAGCGTTATACTTTAGCCATGGAGCAACTCGTCCCAGAGAGAGGAATATTATGGCAGAGCAGCAGCTTATCGGAGCGCTCGAGGCCGGCGGCACCAAGATGGTCTGCGCCACGGGCTATGCAGACGGCACGGTCCTGGAGCGTGAGCAGATCGCGACCACGACCCCGCAGGAGACCGTCGAGGCCGTCAACGCGTGGTTTGCCGACAAGGGCATCGCCGCGCTGGGCATCGGCGCCTTTGGCCCTACTGCAGTCAACCCTGCCTCGCCCCAATACGGCAAGATCCTGGAGACGCCCAAAACGGCATGGCGCTACTTTGACCTGCTGGGTACTATCCAAAACGAGCTCAATATCCCCTGCGGCTACGACACCGACGTCAACGTCGCCTGCCTGGGCGAGGTCACCTTTGGTTGCGCCAAGGGCCTCACCGATGTGGTCTACCTGACCATCGGTACCGGCGTGGGCGCCGGCGTGCTCTCGGGCGGTAAGCTCGTGCACGGCATGATGCATCCCGAGGCTGGCCACATCCTGGTCATGCGTGACCCGCGCGACACCATTGGCGAGCACAGCGCCTGCCCCTTCCACGACAACTGTCTCGAGGGCCTCATCGCCGGCCCCGGCGTTAAAAAGCGCTGGGATGGCAAGAGCGCCGGAGACATGGCCGATGACCCGGAGGCCATGGACCTGCTCGCAGGCTATCTGGCACAGGCGCTCATGACCTACACGCTGTGCTACGCGCCGCAAAAGATCATCATCGGCGGCGGCGTGGCCGACCACACCCCCATCGTGCCGCTCGCGCGCAAAAAGTGCGCCGAGATGCTCAACGGCTATATCGTCACGCCCGAGGTCAACGACATCGATAACTACATCGTCAACAACAGCCTCGAGGGCAAGCAGGGCATCATGGGCTGCCTGGCCCTGGGCGCACAGGCGCTTCAGTAGCAGACGCACCCACAGGGCGTGGCGCGCTCGGCAAATCCGACCTACGGAACGACGCCACCACGCCCCATATAAGCCCTCAAATAAAAAAGGCCGCCTAGGACCAAGCATACGTCCTAGGCGGCCTTTTTGGCACATATGAGCGATCGTAGTAGATATCGGAGCACAACGCCCGTTGCCGCTCCACAGCAGTCGATCATCACATCGGTGATCATGCCGGCGCGTCCCGGCACAAAGAGCTGAATCGTCTCGTCGATCGAAGGAATCAGCAGCAGGAACACCGCCGTGGGCAGCAGCACGTCAAAGGTGCGCCGGCCCTCAAAATCAAAGGCGTGCGTTGCCAAGATGCCGAGCACCATATACTCGGTAAAATGCGCGCACTTGCGAACAACAAAGTTGGTCACCCATTCATATGGAAGTCCCACGCCGTGCAGGAAACCGCGGATAGCTTCCATGACCGTTAGGCTCAGCGAGCCCGACCCCGAGCCGGGAACCAGCGAATTGCCCCAGATCAAGACCGCCATCAGGCAGGTCACGACCGCCCATTTTCGATTGATCTTAACCATGCAGAAGTTATGCCTCCGCGCGGAGCGGCGCGAAGCTGGCGGTACCGCCCTCGATAACGCTCAGGTAGGCACGGCCCGTACGCTTGGCGGTAGAGGACTGCAGGCGCTCGATCTCCTCCTCGAGGATCTGATTGACGCGCTCGTGACGACGGTTTTCCATAATGCCGGCGGCAATAGCCTCGGCCCGCTCGATGCTCTCGCGCGAGATACGGGCAGTATCCTCGGGGAACACAGCGCTGTGACGGCCGACATAGGCGGGGGCAGCAGGCTGAGGGGCAGCGACGGGAGCGGGGGCTGCAACAGGAGCAGGCTCGTCAATCTCATCCAGAATCGCGGTGGCGGCGGCCCACATGTCCTCGTGGCCCGAGTAATCAGCCATGGGGACATCAACCTCGAGCGAGGCGTCCGGAAGGTCGCCGGTGTCGATGCGATCTTGGGCATCAATCGATGCGGTGATGGCTGCAGGCTCATCGAGGTCATCGAGATCGATGTCCGCGGCACCGGAGATGATAGGCATGCTGGCGAGGTTTACATTGTACGGCGCAGCCTCAGCCGCCTGCTGCTGGGCAGGAGCGCCCCACAGCGAGCTTTCGGCGGCACGGCGGGCGGCAACGGCCTCCTCGTCCGCGGCCATGGCTTCATCAACGTACGAATTGTCGGCAGAAGCGTTCGCGTCCGCCGAGGTAGCGCTGTAGGCGTTATTGGCTGCCGCGTTGGCGACGAGTGCCACGAAAGCCGCCGTGCTGCCCGCAGGGGCGGCCTGGGAGCCAGACACGGCGCGTGCCGCGGCGGCGATGTCGTCGCGATTGAAGGAGCCGGTCTGCCCGCCGTTGGTGAGCTCGTCGATGGCGACTTGATAGACGTCGCGCGAGTGTGCAGGGTCGCAGCTCACCGGCGAATCGTCGTCAAGCATACTGTCGATCATGGACCAAGCCTCGTCCTCGTCCATAGCATCTGCGGCTCGAGCGATGGTAGGGACACCATCATCGGCATGACGGCGCTGGAACGCACCAGTCAGGCCGGAAAGGAATGCCGAGGTAGACTGCTCCGCCTGAGCCTGAGAATCAGAAGCCGCAGCGTAAGGAGTCGCATCCTGCTGCTGAGCTGAAATCGAGGCGGTCTTGAACTCGCTTTGATGCTGATTGAGATTGGCGGCACCGCCCATGGCATCGGGCTGGAACAGACGCTCTTCACGCTGCGCACGATACTCGGAGATACCCAGCGAGGCGGCATAGATGCCCACGCCCGCCACCGCGCCCACGGCGAAGGGAACCGCACCCGCCACGACCGTCTCGTTCACAGACGAAAACGGCAGCGTCGCGGCATACATAACCACGGGAGCGGCAAGGCCGATCCCGCACGAAAGTCCGGCAAGGACTGCTCGTTGTGTTGCATCAGAAGAAGCCATGAGCTCTCCCCATCTTCCAGCACCCAAATCGCATCATTCAGTTGGCTGCGCGAGAGAAGATGAAGCGGGGCTATGCCCCAAAGCAACGGTATATGGTTCGTTTCATCTGCGTTATCCGTCGCGAAGCTTAAAAGCTATTATGCGAAACCGCCCTGTCGATTGCAAGCGACGATGTCGGATTGAAACGGGAAACCTGCTGCTTGCCAGTCTTATGGTCAAAAAAAAGCGCGGAGCGGCGATATAGAAAAGGGCCGAGGCTCAAAGCCCCGACCCTTTATTGCATTGATGACTATCGCTGCGAGTGGATGACAACCTAGAACGTCTGCTCGTAGTCGCTGTGCTTTTTGGCCGAACGCACCAGGAACTCCTGGTTGGTGTTGGTGCCCTTAAGACCCTTGATAAACGACGCAGCTGCGCGCTCGGTGTTGTTCATGCCGGCAAGAATGCGACGCAGGCCAAAGACAAACGGACGCATCTGCTCGTCAACCAACAGGTCCTCGTTACGCGTACCGGAGGCAACGGGGTCGATAGCCGGGAAGATGCGGCGGTCGGCCAGGTCGCGGTCGAGCTTGAGCTCCATGTTGCCGGTGCCCTTGAACTCCTCAAAGATGACCTCGTCCATCTTGGAGCCGGTGTCAATGAGGGCAGAGGCCAGGATGGTGAGCGAGCCACCGTTCTCGATATTGCGGGCTGCGCCCAGGAAGCGCTTGGGCGGATACAGTGCCGCCGAATCGACGCCGCCCGAAAGGATGCGGCCTGAGGCGGGCGCCGCCAAGTTGTAGGCGCGGGCAAGACGCGTGATGGAGTCGAGCACCACCACGACATCGCCGCCCAGTTCCACGATGCGCTTGGCGCGCTCGATGACGAGCTCTGCCACACGAGTGTGGTTGTCGGCGGGCATATCGAAGGTCGACGCCACAACCTCGCCCTTGATGGAACGCTGCATATCGGTAACCTCTTCGGGGCGCTCGTCGACGAGCAGGCAGATGAGGTGCACCTCGGGGTTGTTAATCGAGATAGACTGGCAGATCTTCTTGAGGATTGTGGTCTTGCCGGCCTTGGGCGGGGACACGATCAAGCCACGCTGACCCTTGCCGATCGGCGACACGATGTCGATGGCGCGACCGGTAATGGAGTCCTTGCCATGCTCCATGCGCAGCGGCTCGTTGGGATAGACCGGGGTGAGGTCACCGAACTTGGGGCGGTTGCGAATCTGCTCGGGGTCTAGACCGTTGACGGTCGTGATTTTGGCGAGGCCGGCGCGCTTGTCGCCGCCGCGCGAAGGACGAAGCGAGCCCTCGATGACGTCGCCCGTGCGCAGACGCGCGGAGCGGATGAGGTAGGCGGGCACGAAGGCGTCGTCGTTGGACTTCATGTAGCCATGGGCATGGATGATACCGGAGCTGTCCGGACGAATCTGCAGGATGCCCTTGATGTCGCGGAAGCCCTCGGCCTTCGCGGCGGTGACGTAGATCTCCTCGACGAGCTCGGCTTTCTTCTTGCCGGTCGTCTCAATCTCGAACTCCTTGGCCTTCTCGCGCAGCTCGGCGACCTTCATGGCCGCGAGCTCCTCGCGCGAAAGCGTGGGCTCGGTGGGAGCGGCATTACGCTCCTTGTTGCGCTGCTTGCGATCGCGCTGGCGGTTGCGACGGTCGTTGTTGCGCTCGTCCTTGCGCTCATTGCGCTCGTCGTTGCGCTTGTGCTGGCGACGATTGGGGCGAGCGCCGTCTTCGGCCTCGGCGGGCGCGGCGCCATCGGTTGCGGCGGCGTCGGCATTGGCCGCAGCGGCGTCATTGCCCTCGGCGCCGGAATCGACTTGCGCTTCGACATCAGCCTGCTGCTCGGACGCCTTGGCCTTAGCGGACTTCTTACGACCGCGCTTGGGCTTCTCGGACGCAGGCCGTTCGACGTCCTGGGGCTCGGCGGCATCAATCGATGCATCGACGGTCGTCTCGGCGGAATCCTCGGACGCACCCTTCTTGGCAGCCTTGGCCTTGGACGTGCGCTTAGCAGCAGTACGATGGCTGCGACCGGGACGGACATCGGCGAGCTCGACATCGGCGGGAGCGGCCTCGGAAGTCGTAGCATCCTGGACGGGCGCGTCGGCGGCGGTTGCAGACTCGGCGGTCGCCGCAGCATCCCGAGCGGCTGCAGCTGCGGCAGCGGCCTTCTCTGCCTCGACGAAGGCCTTGGGCTTGCGACCGCGACGGTGCGGGCGCAAAGCCGGATCGACAACGGGAACTTCGCTGGCCTCGACAGGCGCAGCGAGCTCAACAGGCGATGTGCCCTCCCCTGCCGCGGAACGGACCGAAGCCTCAGTGAGCTCGGGGGTTACATGATCGGCAACCTGCTCGGCCTTAGCAGCCGTGCGACGGCGTGTGCGCGGTACCGGCTTCTTCGTCGGCTGGGCGGGGGCCAAGGGGCCGCACGGCCA
>OATI01000378.1_pt1 | contig 42212 bp, 30 predicted proteins | sample 1494981 | NCBI WGS metagenome assembly OATI01 (sample SAMEA2579952, study PRJEB22360) | human gut metagenome
CGCCGCTTCACACGTATCGGGCCTCCCGGTCGAGCCTTTGGCTCCCGGGAGGCCCTTTTTTCATGCTCCCTGGAATTCCCACCGGATATGCTCCGGGAACCCTTTTTTCGTATCTTTTCCCATGCTTACCGAATCCCGTTGCCTATTGGATTCCATCGGCGGCAATATAGCATCTACAGTGTGCGAAATAAGAAGTATCCGTAGTAAAGGCAGCCGATCGCTCATACCTGTTGCACAACCTTGACACGTATGCCCAACTCTGCAAACCAGCAGTGCGACACGCCGATTTGGCTTTTTGCTGCTCCTGTTGTATTCTAGTCAAGTTGCGCTTAACGGATAGACACTGGAAAGCGTTGCATAATTGGAGAATTCGCCTAGTGGTCTATGGCGCACGCTTGGAAAGCGTGTTGGTGTAACAGCCTCACGAGTTCGAATCTCGTATTCTCCGCCCGGATTGGAACCCCGGAAACCGTTGGAATCATTCGGTTTCTGGGGTTCCTTCTTTTCCACTCCGTTTTCCGGTTCCTTCCAGATTCCCTCCGAATGCTTCTTTCGTTGGCCTCGGTTTTTGAATCGTCCCGTATCGCAAGTCTCGCGTGTACGGGCCGGCATCCAGGAAAGTCTCTGATTGCCATGCTGCGGCTTATTGGTGCCAGTCTGTGGTCTCAATAATGGGATTGTTTGCCCTCATATGTCGATATTTGATTGCGATTCGGTGGGGGAGTTGCGTACATCGTCGTTTTACGCGCACTTTTGCGCTGCGCTACGTTACGCTCGAAATCGTGACGTTGAGAGAAAGAAGCACGACGATGGTTGACAAGACGGCTGCCGGCAGCCAGCAGACTGACCAACGCGATGCTGATACTCGTGACTCTCTGGCGGCGCTTGCCCGACGCCGTTCGAATTCATCGCCAATCGTATTGCAGAGTGATGTGCAGGCCGCTCCGCAGGAAAAGCAGGAAAAACAAGAAAAGCAGAGCGAAGCTGGGTCTGCCTTGCAAACGGGCGAGGATGCGAATGATGACGCGAATCGTGCGGAAGAATCGCAAACCGTGAAAGAAAAAGATGCTGCGGATGGTCCTGATAATACGCAGCAGCCGCAGATGGCATCCATAAGCGCCATCACAACGCAGGTTTTGCCACCAAGCTTTATTCCGACCGCAACCGGTCGTATTCGTCCCGTAACGGGCGCTTTTCCCGCAATTCAGTCCGCTTCGCAGACGGAACAGGCGCAGCGCAGGCGATCCATCCGCTCGTTGGCCGCGGGGTCGTTGCGTAGAACCAACATCGGCAATGCTGAAAAGGCCGGCGATGTGGGGAGCGCGGGTAGTGCCGGACGGACGGCGGGGAATGGCGATACGCCGTCGCCGCGAATCGCCAGCAGTGCTCCCCATTATGCGAATTGACCAGTGGACTGATCAGAACGGCAATCAGTGGGAATACTGGACATACACGCGGTTCACGCACGGTACGCGCGCTTCGCGCTGCATTGTACGTCGCTATACTACGTCATTCCAATTGAATCGCAACAATGCGTATAGCAGATGAAAAGCACATACGAAAAACGCGCATGAAAAAACGGTCCCGATATATTCGAGACCGTTTTTCATGAGTCGATGAAGCAAACGCTGTCCGGCAGCGAGCCGGCTCAGTCTTCGCTGGTTTCGCGCTTATACTGCACGAACGTCTTCATGGCGTAGGCAAGGCCGGCAAGCAGCAGAATGGCTGCGCAGGCAAGGGAAATGCCGATGCCGGTTTGTGCAAGCTGCCCATATTCCGACTTGGTCAGCGCGCCGGTGGATGCGGCGGTTTGATCGCCGGACGCTGCGACGGATCCAGTTGCGGCACCATTCGTGCCAGTGTCGGCAGCCGTGCGCACAGTGCCAGTGGTGCCGTTGGCTCCAGTAACGGTCGTACCGGCATTCGTTCCAGCCGTGATGCCATGCGTGCCGGTAGCAACGGATGAGCCGCCCTGCTGACCCGTCTTGGAGTTCGCGTCCTTCAACGCCGCGATGAACGACTGATGCCACTGGTGGCTGCTCGCCGCGAACGCGTCATGCCTCGTCTTGAGTTCGTCGTGGGTCTCCTTCATATCGGCATGCATCTGGTTGAGGTGGGCCTGCGTGTCCTGCATATCCTGATGCAGAGCGTCGTGACGCTCCTGACCGCGCTTGACCGCGCCGTCAATCGCATTCTTTATATCCTCGCGGTCCTCCTGGTAGTTCTTCCAGGCCTGCTCGCCGTACTGGCGAAGCGCGTCGGCGTCCTCGTGCGCGTTCTGATGCAGCTGCTCGGCGTGCTGCTTGGCGGTTTCCATATCCGACTTGATCTGCTGATTCGTCTTGTTCAAGTGCTGCACGGCCTCGCACGCCTGATCGGTGCACACGGCCATATCCTGGTCGATCTGCCCGCTGATGGCGGTGCTGCCGGCCAATCCGTCCGTAGACGGTGCGACTTCACTGGCCGAAGCCGCGGAAGGCAGGACGGCCATGCCGATGGTTAATATTCCCGCCGCTGCAGCTGCTGCAATACGATTCCTCATGGTGGTTCCTCTCCTGCGCACGTTTGCATTCGATCTGTGATTGTGCGCTCGCGTTCATTCCGTATGCCATAGTAGGAGGGGAATGTGCCTAAATAAACCGGTGGAAAAATGACATTTGTCTAGTTTCTGCGATGCTGCAGCAGTCTTCATAGTTTAAGCAGGAAACCAGAAACCAAACCAGAAGCCGGAACAGCCTGCTCAAAACATGACCAAGCAGGCCAAGCAACGGCTCAGACCGCCCGTACTTATCCCGCCCGTATTGGTTTATCTAGCGGCGGCCCCCAACAAAGATCATTCGACAATAGTGATGAATGGGCTAGCCGGCAGATTAAAGCCGTTGTACAGGATGCTCGCGCACTTCGGATTGCCGCTGAACAGGTAACGAACCTGGCTCATGGCGTTGAGATCGTTCAGTATTGAACCATCGGCTGCGGTGAGCAACACCTGATTGCCCCTGATAGTGGCATTGACCGCCTGCCATTGACCGGAATAATTGGCGACCTCAAACCCCTGCAATGCCGTAGTGGTGGGAGCGGCGATATTGCTGATACCGCTTAACGGGGTCGCTTTCGGAACGCTCTTATAGTTTGGTGCGATTGCGCTCGCGGTCTTCGAATAGTTCGGCTGCATGGCTTTCAGCCTGCTTGCGGTGCCGTTTTGGAAAGACAAGGCGATTGCGCCGTTCGCAGTGTGCCGGGCATGTTCGATAAGCGGTCCGTTGGGTACGGTGGTGCCGTCTTCCATGGCGAGATACTGCGCGGCCATGCGCGCCCCGAGAATATCCTTGCCGAGCGGATGGATCAGCGCGGATGTGCCCTTGTCTGTGTCAAGAGAAACCGTCATCGCCACATTCGACGAATCGTGCAGGTTGGTGTTGCCGAGCGTAGTCCGTTGCGCTTCTCGCACGTTTTGCGTGTACTGGTAGTTCGGCCATCGCGCGAGCTGTACGTACAGGAACGGCAGGTCCTTGCGTCCGAACACGTTACGGTACTGGTTGATGAGCGTGGTCATTTGCGATTCGTATTGCAAAGCAGTTCCGTAATTATTGGCGTCATCGCAACCTTGATACCACAGCACGCCCGCCACATGGAATCCCTTCAACGGCGCGATATGGTTCGCATAAATATCGCCGCCTTGTACATGCCGGCGAATAGGCGTGCCACCCCACGCGGTCTGGATGATGCCAATCGGCACATTGGGGTGCTTGGCGCGCAACTGCATGGCGAATTGCTGAGCCAGATAGCTGAGGTGCAGTGAATTCGTGGAATCTGCAGTCAGCCATGCATCGGCGCTCTGATTAACAGCGGACAGTGGAAAATCAGTGTCTTCAACATCATGATTTGCGATGACAAATTTCACGTTGTCATCTACGAGCGGTTTCGGCAAATCGCCTGTCGTGATTAGTCCATTGCCAAAATTGTAAGTAGCGTTTTCGTAATACTGCACATAGTTGAGTTCCATATTCGACTGGCCAGCGGCTACGAAGACGTCTCCCACATACACTTTGGCCAGTTTCAGCACGGTTTTGCCGGCGTACTGCACTTGCAGCGAATACGGATTGAGACTTGCCTTTTGCGCGCTCAGCGCGCAGGTGAAACTGCCGTTTTTCGCTACCTTTGCCTTGACGCTCTCGGAGGTTTTGCCTTGCGTAAGTGTCGCTGACAGTTTCGAAACGTCGATGGGGTTGCTTTCCGTGGAGCTGACGTTGCCTTTGACTACGATTGGCTGATCGCGCTGGAACACCATATTGTCCATGTAGTATGAGGGCAGCTGCACATCAACAGTGGCCGCAGTATGGGCGGTGGCGGTGGATTGCGATCCGGTTTTACCGGTTGCCGTTCCGTTGCCCCATTTGGGGCCGCACCCGACGATGATGGCAACGACTATTCCTACGGTTACGATAACGGCAAGTGCCGTTCTTGCCAATCGTTTCGTATTCAATTCTGATTTGCTTCGTTCTTTGTCAACGCCCGCTCGAAGGTTCTGGCCTGTTTGTCATATGCGGCTCGTTCGGTGTTGGCCTTGCTGGTGGTCCCGGACGGGTCGGCTTTGCAGTCAAGCGCCTTCGGCGATTTGACTTCTTCCTGATACAAGGTGCTGAGCTTTTCCAGATCATATGAGGAATCCATGCTGGAAAATGCGTCGACAATCTTTCCCTTGAGCTGGAAATCCTTGGAATATGAAGCGTTCATGGCGGCAACCGCGTCTCTGCAGTCGTTAATGGCATTCAGTTCGCGCATTTTCTGCGATGTTCTCACGCCCATGACGCCGAAGACCACAATGCATACCGCAACGACGATAACGGCTACGATGATGGAACGGCGAATCAAGTTCTTGACATGGTTGTGCACCCAAGTGTCGCCATCTTGCACACCTTGCTTCACAGCGATTTGGAACGGATCATTGGAATCTGCCTGATAGAACGAATTACGTGAGTGTCTTCCATTGTTGCCAAGGCTCGATTCACTGTGATTGACAGTTTCAGCTGCTACGTTGCTTCTGAATGTGCGAGGTTTGTAGACATCGTTTTCGTGGCTGCTATTTTCGTTTGGCTGTTTGCCATGCCGTGCCATGTTTTCCTCCAGAAATCACGATGCCTGTTTCTGCATCAGCTGTTGGTGGCGAATCTGTGAGACCGCTACGTCTAATGACAATACATATCGTATTGTATGTTACTCAGGTTGATTTGAATATCTTCAATCATATTGTAGTTTTTAGTGGGTGCTAGGGTCAGTTCTGATACAGAACCATCTCCCCTAGAGTTAGTGGAAGTTAATAAGGAAGAAGAAGGAATAAGCATGAGTGAACCATCTTTAGGGCGAATTCAACGAAATTCAAGCATTGAGTTACTTCGTATTATTGCTATTCTGATGATCGTTCTTCATCATGCTTCTGTCCACTCAACTTTGGATGTATGGAGTCAACCTTTTTGCTTAAAACGTCTTTTTTTCCAGTTATGCAACTCTATTTCTGGCGAAGTCGGTAATGCGTTATTTCTGCTGATTTCTGTATGGTTTTTAGCTGATCGGAGGATTATGGTCCGTGATGCTTGTAAAAAAATATGGATTCTTGAAAGAGAGTTGCTTTTTTGGTCTATCGCGATTTTGATTGCTCAAATTATTTGGAATCCAGTTCAAGTGGATTATAACTCGGTGCTTAATGCTTTTTTCCCGATATCCCGTAACGTATGGTGGTATGCAACAAGTTATGCTCTTTTTCTTGCTATTTTACCTTTTCTATCAGAAGGATTAAGGAAGTTAGGGCAGAAGCTTCATGCACAATGTTGCATTGTGATGTTTGTTATCGGAGGCTTGCTTAATTTTATTCCTGGATCTAGTTTGAATATAGGAAACAACGTTCTTGGCTTTATGTATGTATGGATTCTCTTTTCATATTATCGCTGGTATATGGAGAGGGTAACAGTTAAGGCGGCTGGCATTATAGCAGTTACAGGACTTGTTGTTGTGCTGTTTTGGAATACATTAATGGCGTTCTTTTGGAGGGGAGATGGGGGACTCCAAAGTATGTTTTCAGAACCCGTGGGTAGAATCTGGTCTTTGCCTGTGCTGATGATTAGCTTCGGCCTCTTCTCGTTGTGCAGTGAGATTACTTTTCATAATCGAGCTATCAATGCTGTGGCTTCCGCGGCTTTTGGGGTATATCTGATTACGGATCATCAGTACGTTCGGAATATTCTTTGGACGCAGCTATTCAATGCCGAGTATTTTTACAATAGCCGATATGCGATTCTTCATTTACTTGCGGTTGCTTCTGCCACGTATGCGATTGCATCAGCTTTGGATATGATTCGGAATACTCTTTTCTCGTTTACCATAGATCGCCATCGGGGGGCATGTTTTGATAAGCTTTGGATGAAAGGTACCAAAGCGATGAAGACTTACTTCCAAGCTCCAGATAATGGGAAAGGCTCTAATGGTAATGCGATGTGATGGTGTGCATTAGAGCATTTTTAAGGAATATGGGCATCTTATGTTTGAATGATTATAGTTCGATGAATTGAAGTGTTCTCATCGGTTGGGAGTGTGCTCTTGAATAAAAACCATGTGAGGATTGTCCTAGGCATGATTGCATTGTCGGTGACAATTGCGCTGTCAGGCAGTGTGATGGGTTCGGCTTATGCAATGCAGGATATCGTGATTGAAAACTCGCCGCGTTCTTCCTATGTTCCGGTGTCAGATGCTCAGGCTTCATCTGACAGCATGCCAGATAATCCGAATGCGATTTTGCCGGGCACGATGAGCCGGAATATTTCGGATACTTCCACTATGGTTTCGGAAAAGCTCGTTGTCACTCCCGAAGGTGACGTACAAGATATCGAGACCGGTAAATCTGTAACGGATTCCCAACTTGTCGGTACCCAATATCGGCAGCCTGATCCATTGACCAAAACCAATGGTGAATCGTTCATTCCGGTGAGTGTCTCGGATGTGAAGAGCGCTGTGGAACAGTCTTCTTTGGAAAATGCCGCGACGGTACGGCTTGCTAAATTCGATAGTAATGAGTATGGAGCCCATTGGGGGACTTACAATGGGACGAAGGCATTTTTCGACTATAAAAACAACCTTTTCGCACAACAGGCCAGGGGCGTGATCGATGTTTCTGAATGGCAACATGACATTGATTGGGCTAGGGCGAAGGCCGATGGTGTGGAAGGTGCGATTATCCGTTTGGGCTATGGCTGGGGCAATAATGCCGATGCCAAAGCACAGCGCAATATCAATGAATGTAAGCGATTGGGCATTCCTTTCGGTATCTATTGGTATTCATACGCATACGATGCAAACTGTGCACGATCGGAAGGTGGCGATGTGGTTGCTAAGCTCCGCCAGATGGGTGTGAGCCCAAACGATTTGAAATACCCTGTGTACTACGATCTCGAACAGTGGACGTGGTTGGGGCATGCCACACCGACCAATCCGACCGTGTATAGCGACATTGCCAATGCATGGTACAGCGCACTGCAATCCGGTGGATATAAGAATCTTGGTGTGTATTCGTACACAAGTTATTTGCAGGGGCCGTTGAACAACGCGAATATCTATGCGAAAACCCGTTGGGTAGCTCAGTATGGTGCTCGAATGGGATTCACCGCATTCGGCACTAACGACCGCGGTTGGCAATACACCAGTTCCGGTCAGATTAACGGTATCAGCGGTTCTGTAGACATGAATGCTTTTGGCAGCAAGATGGTAAATCTTGAGGTCAAGGGGGAAATAGAAAAAGAATGGCGCTCAACTGGTGCTGAGAAAGGCGCTCTTGGATATCCGGTTGAGGCTGAAACAAGTTTCCCAGATGGATGGAAAAGCCAACGTTTCCAGAATGGTGATATATGGGCCAGGGGTTCTGATCGGAGTTTTGTGATTAAGCGCTCCCTTCGTGATTCTTGGGATTCTCATGGAGGGTTCTCTCGGTTGGGTGCTCCCGTGGCCAATGAGGAGGACATGGGCAATGGGTATTGGCGCCAGCGTTGCGAGAACGGCGACGTATGGACGCGTAGCGGTGCTTGGTCCAAGTATGCGGTTGTCCGTAGTCTTCGCGATTCGTTCAATAAGAATGGTGGATATCATGCGCTTGGGGGACCCGTCGCGGATGAGGAGGACATGGGCAATGGGTATTGGCGCCAGCGTTGCGAGAACGGCGACGTATGGTGGGCCAGGGGTTCTGATCGGAGTTTTGTGATTAAGCGCTCCCTTCGTGATTCTTGGGATTCTCATGGAGGGTTCTCTCGGTTGGGTGCTCCCGTGGCCAATGAGGAGGACATGGGCAATGGGTATTGGCGCCAGCGTTGCGAGAACGGCGACGTATGGACGCGTAGCGGTGCTTGGTCCAAGTATGCGGTTGTCCGTAGTCTTCGCGATTCGTTCAATAAGAATGGTGGATATCATGCGCTTGGGGGACCCGTCGCGGATGAGGAGGACATGGGCAATGGGTATTGGCGCCAGCGTTGCGAGAACGGTTATATACGAGTCCATATCTAAAATGCGTGAGACTGCTATGAAGCCTAATTAGATATCATTAGTGTCAAATTGCTTTCTATTGAATGCGGTTGCAACGGAGTGCGAACATGCTGTTTGAAGGATTAGATAACGTTATTCGAAATGTCAGAATATGCAAGAGGTCGGATGTAATTTCAAATAGCAACTTGCAATGTTTTTGCACTGCTTTTTAAATAAACGATTGTAATGCGATGAATTTTTCACTTATCAGAAGTATCTATATTTATTAATTGGCCGATGAGGGCGTGAGGATTTATGTATAGCATTAAGAAAAATCTTGAAAACGAGAGAAACCCGCTTGTAAACCGTATCGTTCTCATCATACTGTCACTCTTCCTTGGTTTTATGGCTTCTTTGGTGGATGCTATTCGTATTCACCAGTGTCTTCTTATTTCATGGCGTTGTCTGTGGTATACGCTCATGACTGCTTGCCTTTTCTTAGTATTTACGTTTTTGGGCGAGCGTCTGATTGCGTGGTTTGCAACTGAACCTAAAAAAACCTCGTACTCAAAAATACGTTTATTCTTTTCGTTCGACTGTAATTGGAAACAGTTTCTGCTAGTAATGTCAGTTATTTTGCTTTGTTGGTTACCTTACCTGTGGCTGTTATATCCGGGGGTATTATGGTATGACACAGGTCAGCAACTTATGCAGTGGTTCCATTTGCCAAATGTGTTTACTGATGGCAGTTACTGGTCTGATCATCATCCTGTATTCGACACGTTAGTTTTTGGGTTGTTTGCAGAGCTGGGCAAAATGCTTGGCTCTGTTGATATTGGTTTGTTCATTTGCTCTGCTTTTCTTTCAATTCTATCAGCGGCATCATTTGCGACCATTGTTCTTTACTGCAGCTGTTTAGGCGCAAAATGGCGCTTATCCGTTGTGCAGATGCTATTTTTCGCATTGTTCCCTGTGATTCCGGTTTTCTCGATGAGCCTTGTCAAAGACTCCGTTTTCATGCCGTTCTTCATTTGGTTTGCAATCTTCTGTATTGAAATCGTTAGGAGCCGAGGGGCCTGTTTGAGCAAAGTCTCTATGGCAATTTTGTTCATTGTCCTTTTCTTGCTAGTCGGATTGACGAAAAAAACTGGCATATATATTGCACTGATATGTTGCCTTGTGCTGTTGTTTATGGTTAGCAGATATCGCTTGCGTCTTGTAGTCGTTTTTCTAGTCGGACTGTCAACTTTGACATTGTTCGTTCCAAAAGTTGTTTTTCCTGCTATGAATATTCAGGAAGGTGGCAAACAGGAAATGTTGGCCATTCCTTTCCAGCAGTCTGCCTTAGAAGTAAAACGACATGAGAAAAATATGGATTCACATGATTTAAAGGTGATTTATTCGATTCTTGGAAAAGATGTTGCAGATAGATATCAATGGTGGGCTGCGGATAATGTGAAAGGGTATACATGGGATCAATCAAAAGATCCTCTTCTTGGTGAATATGCCCGAATTTGGGCACACGGTGCAATTCAATATCCGCAAACATATGTAGAAGCATATCTTGCATTACAGGAGGGGTGGCTGGGCATCCCATCGTATGTTGGAATGGGAAATACCGATTCGGCGAACTTGGTTTTAACGGTTTTTTTGACTGGTAGCGACCATGCGATTGTTGATAATGCTGCTCAAATGGGTTTGAAAATGCCTGGGAGATACAATTATGTACAGCCGATTGAAAGGCGAATAAATCAATTTGAACAGCTTCCGGTCATTAATTTACTATTTTCGAAAACAATTTGGACAACATGGATGTTCTGCTTCGCCATATATGAGTGGTGCCGTTCTAGACGTATGCGAGACATTGCATGCGTTGCATCGTATGCAGCGACATTTCTGTTTTTGTGGATTTCTCCAGCAACAGTGACAATTGAAGGCATCCGATATGCCATGCCTATGGTTATTCTAGCTCCGTTAATGTGGGGTCTGTTAGCATGCAACTCAGCTGCAGCAAGAGCTGCTGCAGAAAATTGATTTTGATTTAAACAGCTGAAAATCTTATAAGGTGGCTTTAGAAAAATTCTAAAGTCACCCCGGAATATCATCGTCGGCCACGGATTATGCGGCCGACGGCTTTCGCCGCATCACGGCGACGAGAACCAATCGGCATCAGTGGGTCAATGATTCTGCGAATCGGGTTGTCTTCTCCGACTGCGCGTTCATGCTGTGGACGAAGAATACTGACTGGAATCTTCGGTTCATTTGCCTTTAGTACACGCTTAAGCAGACGCTCATAGAACGGGGTCTCGCGTGCGTACTTCCAGTACATGGAAGCGAAATCGCAATCCGGGTCGGTCCATGGCTTCTGGAAGCCGGCATAGTGGACAATCTGTGGATCGTTGCGCGACTTCATATACGCGTCGTAAATGTCGTTCGGCGCCTGCACGAAGAGGTTGCCGACACGACCGCCGCAGTCATGCACCACGTTCCATTCCCACGGCAGGTACAGCACATTGCCTTCGCAGTGCGCGTTGAGCACGTCCTGATCATTGTAGATAAAGGCGTCGTTCGAAGCATAGGTGAGCCACTGCTTGATGGTGTAATGCTCACGCATCGCCTTGGTGTTGAGCACCAGCACGCCGGCCTGGAAGTAATCGTATGGATTCTTCATCTTCAGCACGGTTTTCGCGTAATTCATACGCTTGCCATGCTTCACGTTCAAATTGCCAAGGAAATCGATATCACGCACCGCACCGAGCAGCTTGTCCTGCAAATCGATGTTGTACAGCTTTGCGATATCACCGTTGATGATGATGTCGGAATCGAGGTACAGCACCTTGTCATAGAAAGGCAGAAGCTTTTGAATCAGGAAACGATAGTACGTTTCCACGCTGATATGGGCGTTGTTGGTGGAAAGCTCATATCCGGCAAGCTCACGGTCCACATTGGTGAATCGCAGATTCATATTCGGGAACTGCTTGAAGAAGCCGCGCAGACGTTCCTGCTTGTCCCATGCGATGTTGCGCTGCAGCACCGTCACATCGTAGAAGTAGTTCGGATCGGCGTTCTTCATGGCTGAATACACGGTGGTGGTCAATTGAGGAACATAATTGTCATCCGCTGCGAACACCACCGGAACGATTGGCTTGTCGGTAATGTCAAGCGGCTTGAGCTGCTCCGCTGGCTCCGGATTGGTGAAGTGGACGCACTGCAGCTCCTTGAATTTCCAGTTGGAGCCGATCCGCTTGTGATGCATGAGATAGATGTTCAGCAGGCGTTCGGAAAGGTGACCTGGCGTGCGCAGCGCCTCCTTGCTGTACGTGCTGTAATCGGTGTTTTTGTCGAATTCCTCGAGAATCGGGAACATCCATTCACAATAATCGAAGAAGATCTCCTTCTTCATAATGAACATATTGCAGAAGCACGCCTTATTGCCGTTGAAGAAATCCTGTGCGTCCTTCTTATAGTCGGGATACATATTGCACAGAATCTGATAGCAGCGCTTCAAATCGTCATCATGCAGCAGGGGAGCGGCCTCCCACAAAGCACGAGGACTTCCATACTTGTTGATGATTTCATCCAGATCGCCAAATGGAGTTGTGATGACATCGTATTGTCTGACTACGCGGGCGATATTATCATCGTCCAAACCGTATTCCTTCGCAGTCTTGACACTGATATAGTCATCCATGATTTCTCCGAACGCGTTTTCCTCATGCACGGTTTCGGAAAAATCGAAATAGCGGCGATAATGGCAGAATCCGTAATAATCCGCGTCAATGTTCTTCCACGCCCAGTATTGGGTGGTCAGTTCGCAGTAACGTGGATTGCGATTTGAAATATTCTCTCCTTCGTCATCATGGAACGCCCACGGGAAACGATAGCTGCCATTGTGCAGACCAACCTGCACCGGCTGCATGATGGCACTGTTGAAGGTGCTGACGTTCTTGTGTGTAGTGACGAAAATACGGATACGCTGATTGGCATATTTTTGCCTATTGCGCACTGTGTCCAAATCTGCAAGCAATTCCTCGGCACGGTGACGGACGGTCAGATAACGGTTGTTTTCAATGTTGCCGGTTGCCGGAACATCGATGGCGTCCGCAAGTCTTTTCCACATGTTGGCACGATTCAGAGAATCGTTATTGTCTTTAGATGTAATGGCCGCCCATGCGTTGTCGCGGGTAAAACGCCAGATTTCGCGGGCGGTGATTGCTGGGCCGAACGTTTCGAACATGGCTTGAATCGCCTCGGCCTTGTCCTCATCAGCTATACGGATATTAAGGTCATTGGCAAGTAATTCGGTCGCCTTCCAACGGTATCCATTTACGCAATCTTGCAAGTCAAGACTTGGATTCTGATTCGCAAACAATTGTGCCGCGTTAAAGCATTGGCTAAATTGCTGACAAAAAGCGGCATATTTACTGGCTGTGACCTGATTCGTTCCGGTGACACCTCGGCCGTAGTGGTATTGATATCCACGGCATTCCTTGTAAGACCGGTAAGTGTGCGCCAGCGCCGAAATGACGAGACATTCATAACCGTCCTCAGCTCGTTCAAGACGCTTGCTGGTCATATTATTAAATGCCTTTTTAAGCAAGGAAGTCTTGAAAAGTCTTTGGGTTACTCGCCAATCTACCTGCTGGCCATTAGCTTCGGCATAGATGTTTCGAACGATATCGGAGCCAGTGCAGTTCTTGGTTTGAGTGTTATTGAATGCTTCAAAGGCTTTACATTCATCGTCAAGGATGCCGTTTTCACCTATGACGGAAATTCCAAAATGCAGGATGTCAACGGGATGCTGGTTTATCTCTTCTGCAAGTTGCGCACATGTTTCCGGAGCGAGATCGTCATCTCCGTCGAGGAAGAAAGCATATTCGCCGCTGGCGTGCTCGACACCGGTTTGGCGAGTGAGATGAAGTCCTTGGTTGTGTGGATGCGTAACAGGAATGATGCGTGGATCTTTTTCTGCGGAGCGTCTAAGAATTTCGGCGGTGGCATCCGTACTGGCGTCATTGACAATAATTGCCTCGAAATCCGAAAATGTTTGGTTACTGAGACTGTTAAGACATTGCTGAAGATATTCTTCCACATTGTATGCGGCAACGATAATAGAAATTTTAGGCATAAATTTTCCTTAAGATATTTTCGATATTTACCGAATGAAAATCTGTTTTACTTTCTGAAGCAGCGTATTAATATGAGGAGATTGCTTTTCTCGATTTCTGAGATCGTTGAGATGATTGAGAGTTGCTTCTGAAAATGAACGATACCTCTCAGAAGGATTTTCATTGTTTACTAATTGTTGGGCACAACGAATCCATTGAATAAAAGGCTCATGTTCAGAGAAAGGAAGTTGATGATCCCAAAGATAGTATGCGTCATCGCGTGCTAAGCGCATGAGTTCGGCTGCTATTGCATCTTCTCCGAAGAGTTCGGCTGACTTCAGCGCAACAGATATTTTTTCAGCATTGTTAACGCGAATATGCCAATCGTTCATGAGCAATTCGAGTTGATGGTTTTTTAAGTCATCGACGTAGATTTTCATATCGAAGGATTTAAAAGAATTTGCATACTGATATCCGGCTTGGATTCCATCGTTGAAGGCCTTTGCGTTCTTTAACCATTTTTCGCCAGAGATTGGTTGGACATTCGTAATTCCCCGTCCAAGATAGTAGCGGTAAAGAATCAGGTCATTGCGGAAGGTTTCATGTTTAGCTGAGCTTGATATAACTAACCATTCATAGGCATCCTGTCCGCGTCCTAATCGACTATCGGTCATATTTGCAAAAGCATTTTTAAGCAAATCTGATGAGTAGAGGCGTTGCAATACTCTCCAGTCTTGTTTCCTCTCTGCGAAAGTGGATTGAATAATCTCTTCGTTGTGGGCATCGGGAAGTTGCGCATTGCTTTGTTCCAACATGCCATTACACACGTCTTTCGGCATATCGATTCCGAACAATTCCATTCCGAAATGAATAACATCTATGTCTGGAGCGCTAGCTTGAATAGCTATTTTGAGTTCCTGAAGTGCATTTTTTTTGAGCTCGTCATCAGCATCAAGGAAAAGCGCGTAATTGCCTGATGCATGCTTAACACCTGTTTTACGTGCAAGATGGGTGCCCTCATTATTTTTTTTTATCAAAGGGATGAAACGCTGATCTTGAGAAGCGACTGAAGTAGCAATGTCTGCTGCATTGTCAGGGCTGCCATCCACTACAATGAGTGCCTCCCAGTCATGAAAAGTCTGGTTTTGAAGACTTTGAAGACACTTGCCGAGATATTCTGCATTGTTATATGCAGGAATAATCACCGAGAAGAGTGGCATTGGGGTCCCTTTCTTGTCGATTGCGTCTTGTACCAAGTGTTCTTTGACATTTGACATGTTCAGTATTATAAGTATTTGACGCTACATCGTCCGAACAATCAAGGTAATGAATGAGGTACCGGAATATGAAATTAGACAATAACGGACCTTTGGTGTCTGTAGTCATTCCTGCCTATAATGTGGCGGAATATATTAATCAGACAATCGCAAGTGTGCGAGAACAATCTTATAAAAATTGGGAACTGATTGTCGTGGATGATGGATCGACAGATAGGACCCTTGAAGTAATTGCTGAGTCGGTGAAACAGATTCGGCAGCATGTTGTTGTTCATCATCAGGAAAATGGTGGTCTTAGCGCGGCAAGAAATAGCGGTGTTAAATTAGCAACTGGTGAATATGTTTATTTTCTTGACTCTGATGATCTCCTGCCGCAAAACGCCTTGCTCCGTTTTGTTGAGTTGTCGTATCAAAATGCTTTGGACGTTCTTTCATTTTCTGCGGTGAACTTTGCGGATGATTCTTACGCTATGGGGGATGAGGAATCGACGAAACGCCGTATTGAGGAATATGATGAGTATTATGATCGCATAAATAATCAGATTTGTGTTTCTTCGGGCGAAGATGCTTTTATTTCAATGGTTAATAGTAATCATTTTGTTCCGTCTGCGCCTTTGTCATTTTACCGGAAGACGCTCGTGGAGAAAACTCCGTTTTACAAGGGAATTTTGTTCGAAGACAATCTTTTTATGACACAGATTCTTCTTAAGGCAAGGAGAGTCGGCATAATTAATGAGAAATTATATAAACGTCGTATTCGTTCGGGTTCGATTATGCACAATGATGCTCATGATTACATACGCCGTTTTGCTAGTCATTTTGTTATTTCTGAAGAACTGCGAAAAATGCTCGGTGATTGTTCTAATCATGTCTACGAAGCATTAGAATCTATATATTCTCGGTTCGTGGCTCTCTCAATGGATGATTATTGTAAACTGCTTCAGCGGAATCAAATTGATTTGCTTAATTTGAATCAGTATGAACTCTGCCGAGATTCATTGGTGCAGTATCAGGTTTTTTATAAAACTCAGTTGGCGAATATGCATGTCAAAAGTGAAGAACTACATGCGGAAAATATGAGTCTTAAACAAGATAATAGTTTTCTTGAAAAAGAAACGCAGCGGATTAAAGATTCATGGACTTACAAAATAGGGCTTGTAATTACTGCACTGCCCAGATGGGCTAAACATCAAATAACTAAATAAAATAAGGGTGTATAAGGCGTTCTTATACACCCTTATTTTATTCTAATGTGCCTAGATAGCTGTCCTTGGTATGATTGAGAGCGATTTGCTGTTGATAAGTCCGTAGCCATTACGGTGTCCGGATTCACGGATTGCGAAGAAACAAGAGTTATCTTCATTGGTGTATGCAATTTGCTTAGGATGACCTGGACGTTCTGGATCTGGAGTCATCATGGCAGCTTGCAGTCTGAAATCGCCGTTAGTAAATAAATTGAGAGGCAATTGTAGGTGGGCTGTGTGATGTCCCTGTTTTACTATTCTCAGTGAGTCGGCAGAATCATAAATGATTCCACCTCGTTTGACGTCAAATAATGTGAACGTGATAAATAAATCTCCGGAGTCTCTGGACTCGTATTCCAAATCGAAATCGAAAGGAGAACCTCCGTTTACAACAACTTTAGACACAGGTTTGATTTTCAGGAGGGGGCATGCCTCATTCAAACCTTGTTCATAGGCTCCGTCCACCTGCTTTTTCTGTTTCTTTGCTGTCAGATTCTCTTCTGTATACCGATCGGCAACATCATTCTTATCTCCGCTTGCAATAATTTCGCCATCTTTGATGAGGATGGCGTTATTGCAGTACTTCTTCACCGCGTCCATGGAGTGGGTGACGAGAATGACCGTCTTGGTCGGATCTTTCTTGATTTCGGCGAAGAAGTTGTCACACTTGCGCTGGAACGCCTCGTCGCCGACGGCGAGCACTTCGTCGAGCACCAGAATGTCGCCCTGCGCCTTGATGGCCACGGAGAAGGCGAGACGCACCTGCATGCCGGAGGAATAGTTCTTGAGCTTCTGGTCCATGAAGTCCTCAAGCTCGGCGAATTCCACGATGTCGTCATACATCGCGTCGATTTCCTCGTGCGTGAATCCCAGCAGCGCGCCGTTCAGATACACGTTCTCACGTCCGGTCAACTCCGGATTGAAGCCGACGCCCAGCTCGATGAACGGCACCAGCTTGCCCTTCACCATCACAGAACCCTGTTCCGGCACGTAAATCTGCGAAATGATCTTCAGCAACGTGGATTTGCCGGAACCGTTACGGCCGACGATGCCGAAGAAATCGCCCTGATGCACTTCGAAATTGATGTCGCGCAGCACATGCTGCTCGGTGTAGCCCTTGATGCCCTTCGTCCAGTTCAGGAAAGCCATCTTCAGACCGGTGGCCTGTTCGGTGGGCAGACGGAAGGACTTGGCCACATGGTCGACCTTGAGTACGACCGGACGTTCATCAACAGTGTTGTTGTCAGTCATCGAAACCTCGCTCATGGCTTTAGAGCACCTCCGCGAACTTGGCGCTGTACTTGCGGAACACATGGATGCCCAGCCACAGAATCACAGCGGACAGCACATACGGCAGCAGACACAGCAGCTTGTTATCCACCATGGTCCACACGGTCGGCACGTATTCCGGAGACAGCAGGTTATGGCGGATATCCATGATGGTCTGCGTGGTCGGGTTAAGCATCAGAATGTCGGCAGCCCAGGAGAACTCCTTGTTCTGCGCCACCATGGAAATCGGGTAGATGATAGGCGTGGCATAGAACATGGCCTGCAGCACCACTTCCCAGATATGGGCCACATCACGGAAATACACATACAGCGAGCCAAGAAGCAGAGCAACGCCAAGACCAAGGCAATACAGCTGGATAATGCTGAGCGGAACCAGTAGGATGCGCCAGGTGTAGTGTGCGTGGGCGAAGAAACCGAAGAGGATGACCACCACAAGGTTGATGCCCAGGGAAATCATGGAACCCATCGTGGTGGACGCCACAATGATGTAATTCGGGAAATGAATCTTGCGCAGCAGATCGCCACGATCGACGATGGCGCGCATTCCCATGCTGGTCGATTCGGAGAAGAAACTCCACAGGCAGGTGCCGCACAGCAATGAAATCGGGAAAGTCGGAGTGCCATCCGAGAACTTCAGGAACTTCACGAACACCACGTACATCACGGCGAACAGCATCAGCGGTTTCAGCACGGACCACACCATGCCCAGGAATGAGCCCTGATATCGCAGCTGGAAGTCGGTTTTCACCAGTTCCTTGAAAACCACCATCGCATAGTGGTACCTCTTCTTGAGGCTTTCGAAAAAGTCTTTCACAAACGTCCTATCCTACTCGTGCGAAGTATTTGGGTGCAAAAGCTCGTAGAGCGTCCCTCTTCGGCAGTACTCTCATATATTCTATTGAGGAAAGGACGTTTGTCTTAGTAAGGCGGAATATCTCACATGGTTCTCACAGCGGAACAGCACCATCCGAATATCAAAATCTTTGTGTCGGCACATAAGCAGGCCACGTTCCCTGAGGGGAACAGTATTGTTCCGGTGCAGGTGGGCGCGGCGAATGCTGCGACTCGTTTCACGAACACTTTGCATGACGACGAAGGTGTGAACATTTCTGCGGAAAACCCGCGGTATTGTGAGCTAACCGCGCAATACTGGGCCTGGAAAAACGAGGATGCTGACTATTACGGCTTCTGCCACTACCGCAGGTACTTCGATTTCACCGATACTCCGCACAAAGAGAACGATTACGGAGAGATTATCGATTCGTATATCGATAATCACGCGCTCGCCGAATACGGTATCAACGATGATGCGATCGCTCGTGCCGTGGACGGTTGGGACGTCATCACCACGCCGTTGAATGACGTTCGCCGTATCGGCGGATTCTCAAATCTCAAGCAGCACTGGGATGCTGACGAGCACCTGCGTTTGAAGGACCTGCGCCACATGTATGACATTCTGTGCGCGCGCCATCCCGACTACAAAGTGGACGCCGATGCCGTGCTCAACGGTCGAACTGCGGCATTCTGCAACATGTTCATCATGAAGAAGGACATCTTCTTCGAATACAACGAATGGCTGTTCCCACTGCTTGATGAGTTCGCTGCGGCAACCGATTTCAGCAAAATGGACGTGCAGACCACACGTACGGTGGGGCATCTTTCGGAACGGCTGCTCAACATCTTCATTGCGCACAAGCAGCGCACCGGCGCGCATTGGAAGATCAAGCGACTGCAGTGCGTGCATTTCCTGCATCCGGAACCGGCCACCGTCCTCAAGCCGCTTGATGCCGGATACAAGAACGTGGTGCCGGTGGTGTTCGCCGCAGACAACAACTATGTGCCGATGCTCACCACCACCATCTATTCGATGCTGAAGAACGCTTCCAAAAATCGTTCATATGATGTGATCGTATTGGAACGGAATATCTCCGACGAGAACAAGCAAAACATACGTCAGTTTTTCGAACGGTTCCCAAATGCCGTGATCCGCTTCTTCGATGTGAGCCGTTACTTGGCTGGCTTCAATCTCACCACCAGCAATGCGCATATCAGCATCGAAACGTATTACCGTTTCATCATCCAGGAGGCGTTGCCGTTCTATTCGAAGCTGCTGTATCTGGATTGCGATTTGGTGGTCAATGGCGATGTCGCCGAACTGTTCGATATCGAACTTGGAGACAATGCGATCGCCGCCGTGCCCGATATCGACTTTATCGGCAATCTCAATATGAAAAACGGCGAACGGGCCGGATACGTGCGCAAGCAATTGCATATGCGCGATGCGTACGGCTACTTCCAGGCCGGCGTGCTGGTGATGAACCTCGAGCGCATGCGCGAGATCCATACGGTGCACGAATGGTTGGGAATCGCCTCCAAGCCGGGATATATCTACAACGACCAGGACATTCTCAACGTGGAATGTGAAGGACAGGTCACGTATCTGGACTACTCGTGGAATGTGATGCACAATTGCGCCGGTCGTGTCAATGGCGTGTTCGATTTCGCTCCGGCGAACGTGTATCAGGCATACATGGCATCACGCAAGGCGCCGAAGATCGTGCATTATGCCGGCTTTGACAAGCCGTGGAAGAATCCGTGGTGCGATTTCGCTTCGCTGTACTGGAGCTATGCGCAGGAGACGCCGTTCGTGGCGCAGATGGTCGCCGCGATGAGCGGTGTGGAGCGTCCCGCTCCGCCGGAACATCATGAGCGCGCGATCGCCGAGGACAGTCCCATCCGCAAGTATGTGGACGTGCTGGCCCCGACCGGTTCCAAGCAGCGCGAACTAATGAAGGTGATGGCGCGCAAGGTGCAGGGCAAGCGGTAAAAACATGGGGTTTGTCCGGATGAAATCCATTCGGACAAACCCCATAATCGTTATAGTGGGAAATCAGTCCCTGCGGAATAGGTCGCGGGTGTAGACCTTGGCGTCCGCGTCGGCAAGGTCGCTGTTCCAACGGTTGGCGACGATCACGGATGCGCGGGCCTTGAAACCGGCAAGGTCATGGGTGACTTCGCTGCCTTGGAAGTCGGGCTTGTCCAACGTGGGCTCGTAGATGAGCACGGGAATGCCATTGGCCTTGAACTGCTTCATCACGTCCTGAATGGCGGACTGACGGAAATTGTCGGAACCGGACTTCATGGTCAGCCGGTAGATGCCGACAACAGGGTCCTGAACGTCCTTGATGTGTTCCATCACTTCGGAAGCCACGAATTCCTTGCGTGTGCGGTTCGCGTCCACAATGGCTTCGATAAGGTTTTGCGGCACCTGATTGTAGTTGGCAAGCAGCTGCTTGGTGTCCTTCGGCAGGCAATAGCCGCCATAGCCGAAACTGGGATTGTTGTAGCCATCGCCGATGCGTGGGTCAAGACATACGCCGTCGATGATTTCACGGGTATTCAATCCGCGGCTTTCCGCATAGGTGTCCAATTCGTTGAAATATGCCACACGAAGCGCCAGATACGTGTTGGCGAACAACTTGATGGCTTCGGCCTCGGTGGTGCCGACCACCAGTGTGGGAATGCCGGTACTGCCATCATGATTGGCGCGGGTGGCTTCAACCGGGTCTGCACCTTCGGCAAGCAGGTGTGCAAACTGACACGCGGCCTTGACGGATGCAGCATCGTCCTGCGGGGCGCCCACCACGATACGGCTTGGATGCAGATTGTCGTACAGTGCATGCCCTTCACGCAGGAATTCAGGGGAGAAGAGAATGTGGTCATCGTTGAGGCTCTCGCGCAATTGCTGCGTGTAGCCGACGGGAATTGTCGATTTGATGACGATCCAAGCTCCCGGAGAATACTTACGAACCGCCGCGATTGCCTTTTCGACGCTGGACGTATCGAAGTAATTTTTCTTCTCGTCGTAATTGGTTGGTGTGGCGATTACTGCAAAATCGGCATTTGCATATGCTTCCTGCGCGTCGATCGTGGCATGAAAATCAAGCGGACGCTTTCCGGACGTGTTCTTCTCCAAAAAATCGGTAATCACCGAATCGACGATTGGACTTTTCCCCTTATTCAGTAGCTCGACCTTCTCTGGAACGATGTCGAGCGCATGGACTTCATTATGCTGGGAAAGCAACAACGCGACGGACAATCCAACATAGCCGGTTCCCGCAACCGCAATCTTCATTAAAAGTCCCTTCTCGAATAGGCGAGCTTATTGCGTGGTTGCTATATTAGACGGGATACCTGAATATGAGTCATGACCTTGGTGTCTATTAGAGTGTTTGAATATGGCAAATGAAAGTAAAGAAACTTTGATTTCTGGTGATAAAAAAACGCCGATTGTGTATTTTGTGCTTCCCTGCTACAACGAGGTTGAGGGATTGAATCACACTGCCGATGTGCTTCGGCAAAAAATGACACAGCTGATTAACGAATCATTGATTGACTCGCGCAGCAGAGTTCTTTTTGTTGATGATGGTTCGCATGATGGCACATGGGAGCTTATTGAGAAGATTCATGCGTCGGATGCAAATTTATTTGGTGGCGTGAAACTTGCCCATAATAGAGGACATCAGAATGCTCTTTATGCAGGGCTTATGGCAGCTTACTCGGCTGGATGTGATGCTGCTATTTCCATGGATGCAGATCTTCAGGATGACGTGGATGCTTCAGATGAAATGATTAAACAGTTCTCAGAACAACATTGCGAGATTGTTTATGGTGTTAGATCATCTCGAGAGAAAGATACTTGGTTCAAAAGAAATACTGCGAATCTGTTTTATTCGGTTTTTGCATGGATGGGTGCTGAGACTATCTCTAATCATGCTGACTATCGGCTTATGGGAAAAGCTTCTTTGGAGGCTCTTTCTCAATATCGAGAAGTTAATTTATTCTTAAGAGGGATTGTTCCTACATTGGGATTTAAAACAGGGAAAGTATATTATAAGCGGGGCATTCGCGAAGCCGGGGAATCGAAATACCCTTTGAAGAAGATGATTGCTTTTGCGATTGAAGGCATAACATCTTTTTCGACAAAGCCTCTAAAGTTTGTGACATCAATTGGCGTGCTATCGATTTTGGTGGGCTTGGGTATGTTGATTTATGTCATTGTATCTGTGTTTACCAATCATGCGGTGATTGGGTGGGGGTCCATGATGTGTTCCCTATGGCTGATAGGAGGATTTCTTATGCTCTCTTTAGGCATAGTTGGTGAGTATGTCGGGAAAATATATCTTGAGACAAAACAACGTCCAAGATATTATGTCGAAACAAGTCTGTAGTTAGAACAAGTTGAATGCGAATGATGGGAAACGCAGGTATGGTCCTAGGAGCTGTGATGAATCCAAAGCACGAGGTAGTGAAAACACAAAGGAAGATTTGTCTGTCCTCATCAGTTCAATCTACTTTACTTGGGGCGGTTGTTGGAGCCTTTTTCTTCTTTTGTATTTATGGCTTTGTAGTACTCGATGTCACATATGACGACTGGATTAGGAACGCTACTGGTGATTTTGCGCAGTCCTATTATGGATGGAAGTTCTATCGTGCTTCTGATTGGCATTGGCCTATTGGATTGATGGATGGCGTTGCCGATCCAAGTCTTACCCCGATTATGTATATTGACTCGGTTCCGTTGTTTGATGTGTTTTTTAAAATATTGAGTCCGATTCTCCCAGGCACCTTTCAATTTTTTGGTATTTGGGGATTATGCTGTTTTGTGTTGGACGGAGCCATAGGTGCTCGAATTGTATTTCAATTGACAAATAATGTCATTTATTCTACTTTTGCATCAGTATTTTTCACTCTAACTACTTTTTCCATTCAGCGTTTATATACACATACGGCACTTGCGGCAAACTGGGTCATTTTGCTTGGAATTCTTCTTATTATAACCAATAATGAGGGGAGATCGATTATAAAACATGTGCTCCTTTGGTGTGGATTGTTCTTTCTTGCCATATCGGTAAACATGTACTATGTGCCAATCATTGGCATTTTGATGGTGTTAGAAGTTATTTATCTGGTTTTTTCCCAGAAATGTACGGTACTGGGATTCTCTGAACTGTGTGCCTCAATGATTGGAGCTGTTCTTGCATTTTATCTTTACGGCGGCTTTTATCACATTAGTGGCACCAGTGTTAATGGCGGTGGATTGGGTCGGCTTGGTGCAAATTTGAATGCCCTGCTCAACCCTATGGAAACTGGATTGTACCTTACTGGTTGGTCAAAATTTATAAAAAGTAAGCCCGTCGCAGTCCTAGGGCAATACGAAGGTTATTCGTACCTAGGCCTTGGATTAATTGCCTTGCTTTCTATCGCAGCTGTTGGTGTTATGGCAAAGGGGATGCGATGGATTAAAAATGTATGGGCAACTGCTCATGTTAAAATAGTATATGTATTTTGTGCAATTGCTTTACTGATGGTGGCCTCTTTCGGTACTGAGGTCACATTGAATGGACGTACTCTTTTTCATATTCCATACCCAGATTTTTTCTTGAAAATATATGGTATTTTCCGCTCCACTGGCCGGTTCATGTGGGGTGTGTGGGATATTCTTGCTATTTTGGCTTTTACTGTGGTTTATAAAACATTTTCTAATAAAGTTGCGGCCATTCTTTTGATTGCATGTTTGCTTCTGCAAGTCGAGGATCTCTCACCTATGCTGCAAGACAGGAGCCAACTGTATAAACATAAGCAGCAAACATATACAGCTTTAATTAAACCGAAGAATTTAGACCCGTTGCTAACTGGTAAAAAACATGTGTTATTTATGGGTGATAAACAACTAAAATTCCAGCTATATTATGATGTCGCAGAAGAGGCAATTCCGCGTTCTGTCACACTTAATGATTTTTATTATTCGAGAAGAGATGCTATTGCGATTAAAAAATATAAGGTTCAAGAACGAAAAAAAATGTCTTCGGGTATTTTTGACAAAGATACTTTATATGTATTTGATTCGTTTAAAGAGGGATTAAAGTTTCAAGATTCGTTACACTTGTATTATTTCAGTGGTTTGTTGTGGGGCAGTACAAGTGCTGTACCTGGATTTGATGAAATAGTGGAGATTTCCCCTATTTCTGTGTCTATGTCTGAGAAACAAATACAGGTTAAGGGTGATGCGGATTATGTCGGGCTGCAATTTGATGGCAATGATGCAGGATTTGTTTCAATTAAGGGAGACAAACAATCTGACGATGTTGGCGCGACTCTTGACAATGGTCGTCGTTCTTTGGGTGTAACTAAACTATCTCGTAGTGGTGTAGTCCATTTACAAGATAATTACAAGTGCCATGTTCAGGGATATCGTTTAGTTGTTAGATAATTTGACTATCTGTCTATTTTGAGGTTAAAAGCACTGATTCCTTTGGGCGTTATTAATTGTGTTATGCTGTCGGCCATAGTGCGGAAGCTCCATGCTTATGATGTACTGTGGTCGACGGCAAAACAACAATGTAATAAATAATGTGACTATGCGTGCCGTCAGAAAAGGATGCTGTCGCTGGCACTAGACATCAATTTATACTAAGCGACAAATAGTTCAAATGCTAGTTTGTCTATTCTTTGTTAAATTTTTCGGCAGAAAGATAGTTCTTACCTGCGGTCATATCATATTGTACAAGTTTGTAATCGTGTAGCAATTCTTGTTGTTTTTTTGAGAGAGAACTTGAATTAATGATGTTACCAGTGGAATCAAGATATGTTGTTGTGCCTTTTTGATCCCATTTTTTTGTAAAAGAAATTCTTCCCATTGCTGGAACTTCTGCTGATAATTTAGTTAATAAAGCGAGATAAGGAGTTACTTTTGCATTCATGTGAGTTGCTGCAAGTGCCATGAAATAATTGGGCGAAGTGAATGAAGAAATAGAGGGGTCAAGCTTCGTTCCTGCAGAAGGAGATGCAGCATTGGACCAAATAAAGTAATCTGTCTCGTGAAGTGGTAAATCGTTATTTTTATTATTTAGTGAATTTGGATAGATCCCTGGTAAATGATCGCCATAGAAAACCACTGTTATTGGACGGTTGATGCTGTTGAGGCTGTTAAGGAATTCGGCTGTAGCCGAATCAGTGTAACTAATGCCTTTCGCATATGTATCAGTATTGTCTTTTTCCCATCCTGAAAGTTCGTTTGAATTATTTGCTTCTTGGAATTCATTATTTGAATACCAATTATCGTAAGGCGTATGGTTTTGCATGGTAATTAGCTGCAAGAACTGTGGGGTATGTGAGCTATCTTTTTTGATGAGATCGATGATGTCCTTGTATGCAGAGTCGTCATCAATATATGGACTATTGTCAATTCTTTCTCTGTAAGGCGCCTGAACCTTACTGTCGTCGGTGTACAGATAATTGAATCCAAACTTTTCATAATTAACATGTCTTAAATACATATTTTGAGCGTATGGATGAACGGCTTCTGCGGATTTGATTCCATATCTTTGCGTCCAGAGCTGATTGAATGCATAAGGATTTTTTTGATTGGGGACGAGTTGCTGGTAGGGCACAGACATAGAATCACTGAAATTTGAGAGACTTAGCCCTGTGATTTCCTGATATTCTATGTTTGCGGTTCCTCCTCCGTAACCGGGAGATAGCATCAAACCGGAGGTCGTTTGTTCTTTGATTGCTCGAATCTGGGGCATTGGGTCGATGCTGTATGAGACACGAGGCGCACGTAACGGATCAGAGAAGGATTCAGACAGAACCATAATAACGGTGCTGTCAGTAAGGCGATTTTGTCGATTTTGATTAATGGAAATAGCTTCTTTTTTATACTTATCGGCTATCTTCTTCATTGTTTGTTTGTTGTAATTATCAGGTTCATTCATTACCTTTACATTGGTTAAACTAAGGAAAGTTGTTGCTGGACCATTAGTTTGAGCGTCAAGAATTGGACTAAAAAGTTGTGGTTTATATCCTTGATCTTTCGCCCAAAGGTATACAGAAGAAGTAGGGATTGTCAGATTCCATGTAAAGGATAATAGGAGAATGATGCTGATTATAGCCGCTGCTATTCGGGAAAGATTTCCAACTATATTCTTGAAGCATGAAATTGGGTGCAATACTGAGCAGTAAATTAGTTTTCTGCGGCGATCAAAGATGAAAAGTGCAATGCAAATAATGGTAAACCACTTAACGACAAGAATAGCCCCGTCGACGAACGCTTGGCTGTCTGTTGGTACAAAGGACAAAATATTATTTGCATTTCCTCCTGAAATAAAGCTGAAATCTGCGGGAATGATGGGCTCTGAGCGTACGGTCATTTTGATTTTGTTGGCTACACCAAATGCAGTTATTGCTACACCGAAAATAAGTGTGGCAAGCCAGAACCTATTAAGAACAAAGATGAGAACGAGATAGATGAGAGCAAGCCCGACGAAATTGACAATAAAAAGATGATTATGGTCAGTGAGCCACATGTTTGTTACATATGTTGTTAACTGACCGACTGCACCTTCAACAAGTTTTCTGTGGTGAGATATTTTGGTACCAGAAGAGTATGTTGGCTCAACGATTACTGTCCATTCCATGAAGAGCGTTTCTGCCGTAGTCAGTAACAGGAGCACAACGGTATAAAGAGTGTAGGAGAATTTCATACGCTTCTTCCACAGGGCGTGCGCGCTCTTGAAGAATTTGACGATGAGTTGGACGGCTTTGAAGCTGGTGAACGTACGCCAAGCGGCGCGTACTTTGGTGGCGGCGGTGCGGATGGTACGTGTGGTGGTTTTGGCCGCTTTGGCGGTGGCCTGTCCTGCTCGTACAAAACCATGCCCTATGGTCGCCAATGCTGTGTCGGGCGTTTTGGGGGTGTGCGTTTGCGGCGCGGGCTCATTGCTGGATGACATGGAATCGGCGGGAGCGGCATTGCCTTGTGTGTGCGTAGTTGTAAGAACATCTGTAGAAATATGCGGCGACGAAGCTGGAGCGGCCGACGTGAAAATGCTCTTACGGGAGGGTGCTGCGCAAAGCGCATTCTTGTGTGTGTACAGTGCCGCGCGACGGCGTGCCCTGAAGTCGACGGGGGAGAGCGTTTCGTTGCTTTTAGCTAGGGGATGGTACGTGCCTGTGGCAAGAGGCTGCCTTTCATGCCTAACGTATGAAGGCGCAGAATCGTGGGCTGCGGACTGCACGTGTTGCATCGTTGCTTCCTTTGAAAGCCCCTGAAAACGGGGATTACGGGCACATAAAACCAACGCACATACTAGCTCCCGCGTATGGACGATTGAGTGTCTTGAAGGTAGCTGTGAGATGTCTGGACGGTAAACGCGATTTTGTGTGTTTGACTAATGTGACACACAGAATACATGGTGCTATTCGAATTTGATGTATTCGATACGTAGTGTCAGAGGCTGTCGGTCAATCCTCGATGGTGGCGATGTAGGGGCGCAGCTTGGTGAGGAGTGCTTCGGCGTCGGTTGTGGCGGATTCGTAGAGCGCGAAAGCGTCTATGCCGTCGTATTCATGCACGATGACGTTACGCAATGCACGCAGTTCGTTCCATGGAAGCTGTGGAACGGTTTCATGAAATTCGTCGGAAAGGCGGCGTGCCGATTCCTGCGCCTGCACCACATCCATCGCAACGGAATTGAATCGCATGTAATCCTCTTCAAGCGCTTCGGCGGAACCAACTGCGGAAGCATCATCATGCGCTCGTTGCAGATGTTCGACGAGACGGATGAGATTCGTCTCGTCGCGGAAACGCTGATCGGTGTGGTTGCTGCGTGCCATCAGGCCACCCTAACCATGTCCGGCTGGATGTGTTCGTAAAACCGACGGCTCGCGCGGCTGGTTTGCGCCCTACGTTGCAGCGAATCCAATGAAGTGAGCGAAACCTCCCGGCCGAATGCACGCTCCAACTCGGCTTGCAGTGCTTTTCGTTGCATCATATTGAGAGGGGAACCTGGTTCGGTCCGGTACAGCAAATCGACGTCCGAATCGTCCGTTGCCTCGCCGCGTGCCACGGAACCATACACATAGACTTCGGCGAGGTTGTATTGCTGCGCAATGCTGCCGACGATGAATTTTATAGTGGTGATTTCCACAATGCTGTCATTGCCGACATCGTTTGCCTGCGATTGCAGCGCATCGTCATACCGTTGCAGAAAATCTTGTGTCGGGTTGCCGCCGCGTTCCGCGCGCGAAAGAGCCGATTGGGTGGTGCCCATCATCTCCGCCACTTGGCCTTGGCTCAACCCAAGCTCGAGTCGCCGCCGTCGCAACTCTTCGATCATGCTCATGCATCCAGTATAGCGTAACTGCTATAACCTGGCTAAGGTAAGCTGGAGCGGTGTGTAGTTTGGCGGGGAACGGCGGCGGGATTGAGCCGCGCAATATTCTGGTGACGGGCGGATGCGGGTTCATCGGCGCGAATTTCGTGCGGTACGTGGCGCGCAATCATCCGGACGTGCACATCACCGTGCTTGACAAGCTGACGTATGCGGGCAATCCGGCGAACATCGACGGGCTGCCGCAATCGCAAGTCGAACTTGTCATCGGCGATATCTGCGATGCGTCGCTGCTGGAACGCATTGTGCCCGGCTGCGACGCCATCGTGCATTTCGCGGCGGAATCACATAACGACAATTCCATCTTCGACCCGGAACCGTTCATCCGCACGAACGTGGAGGGCACGATGCGGCTGTTGGAGGCCGCGCGTAAATACGACGTGCGATTCCACCACATCAGTACCGACGAAGTGTACGGAGACCTGGCGTTGGACGATCCGGCGCGATTCGGCGAAAACTCGCCGTACCGCCCGTCAAGTCCGTATAGTGCGTCAAAGGCCGCGTCCGACCATCTGGTGCGCGCGTGGACGCGCACATATGGCTTGCGTGCCACCATTTCCAACTGTTCCAACAATTACGGGCCGTATCAGCATGTGGAAAAGTTCATTCCACGGCAGATCACGTCCATTCTGGATGGCATGCGGCCGAAACTGTACGGCACCGGCGAGAACGTGCGCGACTGGATTCATACGGAAGACCACTCTTCGGCGGTATGGGCGATTCTGACGCGCGGTCGCATCGGCGAAACGTATCTGATCGGCGCGGACGGCGAGAAAAGCAACATCGCCGTGCTGCGCATGATAATGCGGTTGATGGGGCAGCCGGAAGACGCGTTCGATTGGGTGCGCGACCGGCCGGGGCACGACCGCCGGTATGCGATCGACTCGTCCAAGCTGCGTGCCGAATTGGGTTGGAAGCCGGCGCATACGGATTTCGAAAGCGGCTTGCACGACGTGGTCGACTGGTATGCGACGCACCGCGATTGGTGGGAGCCGGCCAAAGCCGCCACCGAAGCACGCTACCGGGCACAAGGGCTGTGATCGTTGTGGACGCGGGCGCGCGATAGGTGTGGCGGGCGCGACGGGAAGAGGGGTGGTGGCGAGTGCGAGCTGAAGGGCTTATGCTGGTAGGAGAAACGTTTTACAGGGGGTAGCTGATGGCGCGAAGGGCAACGCTGAAGGATGTGGCTGCGGCGGCGGGAGTGTCCGTGACCACGGTGTCGCTGGTGCTGAATGATCGGCCTGCGCGTGTTTCCACGGAGAAACGCGAGGCGATCGCGCGGGCGGTGAAACAGTTGAACTACGTGCCCAATCAGAACGCGAGGAGCCTCGTCACCAAACAATCCAAGCTCGTGGCGCTCATCGTGCCCGACATCGAAAACCTGTTCTTCGCGGCGCTCGCCAAATGCGTGGAGGATGAGTGCGCGGCGCAGGGGTATTCGCTGATCGTGGCCAATTCGGATGATTCGCGTGAGTCGGAACAGGCTTTGCTGCGCAGGCTGACGTCACGTGGGGTGGATGGCGTGCTGCTGATTCCCGCGCGCGAATCCTGCGCGGCCGGTGCCGGCGCCGCGTTGCGTGAGGACGTGGAGCGTGTCACCTGCCCGGTGGTGCTCATCGACCGACTGACGCAATGCGGTTGGTGTGACGCGGTCGGCTTTGACAACTATCTCGGCGGTCGGCTTGCGGCCCAGTACCTGCTGGAAGGCGGGCACAAGCGCATCGGCATCGTGACCGGCGATGTGGCGGAGTCGAGCGCGGCCGACCGTCGCCGTGGTTTCGTGGATGCGATCGAGCAGGCGGGGGAGCGGTTCGATCCCGCGTTGTGCGTGTCCGGCGATTACCGTTTCGACGGCGGCTATCATGCTGCCGACCGGATCATCGACGGCGGTGCCACCGCCGTGTTCTGCTGCAACGACGTGATGGCGCTCGGCTTCCGTCAGCGTATGGCGGAACGCGGGCTGCACGTCACCGAAGACATGCAGGTGATCGGCTACGACAACATTCTCAGACGATTCGGATTGGGTTTGCGCATGACCACCGTCGAACAGAGCGTGGTCGATTTGGCCGCCGCCGGCTGGGGCATGCTGGGCAGTCGAATCGACGCCGTGGTGCGTGGCGATGGCGATTCCGGTGCGGGCCGTCCGTGGCTCGCCTCGCCGCAGGTGAAGGTGTTGACGCCGAAACTGGTGCAGGCCGCTTGCGCATAACGCGCATAGCGCGTGCGATGCGTGTAATGCGTATTGCGCGTGTAACGTGGGGCGCGTATCGGAGAAAGGGGCGTTTTTCCGCCGCGACACGCACGTCGAAAGGATGATTTGGAAATCTTGATAAAACGTTTTATCATAATGTTGTGAGGTGATACAGAGACCGTACTCAACGCCACACAACAATCGCATAAAACATCGCACAAAAAAAGAACACAACAAAGGCGGCAGCCGCGCGGACGCAAACGGCCGTCACAGCCAATCAACGAGGAAGGCGCAATCATGAAGAAGCTCATTCTTGATCTCGATACCGGCGTCGACGACGCGCTCGCCATCTCCTACGCGCTGGGCAGCCCGGAAGTCGAACTCATCGGCATCACCGGCACCTACGGCAACGTGCTCGTGGAACAGGGCGTACGCAACGCGCTCGCCGTGACCGACCTGCTCGGCCATCCGGAAGTCAAGGTGTATCAAGGCCTGTCGCACTCCAGCACCACCGACCACTTCGAAGTGCTGCCGATCTCCGCGTTCATCCACGGCGACAACGGCATCGGCGACGTGGACATCCCCGATTCCAACCGTTCCGTCGAAACCGAATCCGCGGTCGACTTCATCATCGATGCGGTGAAGACCTACGGCAAGGATCTCGTTTACGTGCCGACCGGCCCGATGACCAACATCGAAGCCGCTCTGAAGAAGGCTCCGGAAATCAAGGACGAGATCGGCCGCGTGGTGCTCATGGGCGGCGCACTGACCGTGCCGGGCAACTGCAACGCATGTATGGAAGCCAACATCTCGCAGGATCCGGAAGCCGCCGACTACCTGTTCCGCTCCGGCACCCCGACCACCATGATCGGCCTCGACGTGACCCTGCAGACCCTGCTTACTTATAAGGAAACCCAACAGTGGCGTGACCTTGGCACCAAGGCCGGCAAGTTCCTCGCGGACATGACCGACTTCTACATCAAGGCCTACGAGACCACCTCGCCGCACCTCGGCGGCTGCGGCCTGCACGATCCGCTCGCCGTCGGCGCGGCCGTCGACCCCACGCTCGTCACCACGCTCGACATCAACATGAAGGTTGACGTGGAAGGCCCGACCCGCGGACGTACCATCGGCGACGAAACCCGCCTCAACGACCCGGTCAAGACCATGAAGGTGGCTGTCGGCGTGGATGTGCCGAGGTTCCTCAACGAATTCATGACCCGCATCTCCGGCCTCGCCGCCAAAGCCGGGTGACCGACTGAGTGGCTGGCCAAGTGACCGACGGCAATCGCAATAATCGCAAGAAAGGAAAGCAATCATGAGCGCAACCGAAATTCTCTCCGCATTGGATCGTATCCACGGCACTGTGTCCGTGATCGGCTCCATGAACGCGGACTACACCGTCACCGCACAGCGACTGCCCGGGCCGGGCGAGACCATCACCGGCGGCCCGCTACAGCTGCTGCCCGGCGGCAAATCCGGCAACCAGGCCGCGGCGGCCGCACGCATCGGCGCCACCGTGCAGATGTTCGGCGCGGTCGGCTCCGACAACAACGCCGACTTCCTGCTCGGAGCGCTCGGCGAAGCGGGCGTCAACGCCACGCACGTGCGCCGCGTGCTCGGCCCGTCCGGCACCACCGTCATCACCGTGGACGCGCACGGCGAGAACACCATCGTGTACTCGCCCGGCTCCAACGCGCAGGTGACCGTCGACTACGTCGAATCCGTGCGTGACGCGCTGACCCACTCCACAGTGCTCGGCCTGTGCCTGGAAAGCCCCATCGAAACCGTCACCGCGGCCGCACGCATGTGCCACGAAGCGGGCGTGAAGGTGCTGCTCAACGACTCGCCGTTCACCCCGTCCCTGCCGGCGGAACTGATTGAAGCATCCGACATCCTGCTCGTCAACGAGCATGAAATGGCGCAACTGCTCGGCATCGACGAGCCGGAGAACGACGATTGGGATTCGTTCGACTGGTGGCACGCGCTTGACGAACTGCGCGGATTCGGCTTCGAACAGGCGATCGTGACGCTTGGCGGCGACGGTTCCGTGGTGCTCGACGGCACCGCGGACGATCCGGAACATCGCGTCCAGCGCATCGCCCCGGTACGCGTCAAGGCCGTCGACACCACCGGTTGCGGCGATTCCTTCATGGGCACCGTGCTGGCCGGTCTGGCGTCCGGACTGGCGCTGTCCGAATCCGCCGAACTCGCTTCGTACGTTTCGGCGTACGCGGCCACCGGCTACGGCGCGCAGGCGTCCTACGGCAACGCGGCGCAGATCCGCGAGGCGTTCGCGTCTGCCGAATAGTCCGGTAATCCGGTTTTCCCCAAACCATTGGCGTTGGTATGTGCCTTCTGCGTCGATGGTTTGGGGATTTTTTGATGTTGCCGACGGCAGTTTGGAGCGGTATGGTGAAACGCTTCCGCAACGGCCGCGTGCCGTGGGCACCCGCATTGTTATATTGGAGTTTGGCTTATTTTCACATATCGAACAATTGGGAAGGCAAGCATGTCGGCGATTCTCGAAGGCACTCCGGATAAGAAACTGGCTCTGGTGACGGGTCGCGCGTACCCCGAGCAGGCTCAGGAAACCGCAAAATACCTGGGAACCGACGTACTTGAGACCACCGCATACGATTTCGCCAACGGCGAGATGTACGTGCGCTACACCGAGCCCGTCCGTGGCGCCGACGCCTTCGTGATGCAGGCCCATACCGAGCCGATCAACAAGTGGATCATGGAGCAGCTCATCATGGTGGACGCCATGAAGCGCGCCTCCGCACGTTCCATCACCGTGGTCGCGCCATTCCTCGGCTACTCCCGTCAGGACAAGAAGCATCAGGGCCGCGAGCCCATCACCGCACGCCTCATGTTCGACCTGTTCCGCTCCGCCGGCGCAGACCGCATCATGACGGTCGACCTGCACGCAGCCCAGGAGCAGGGCTTCTTCGACGGCCCGGTCGACCATCTCACCGCCATGCCGATCCTGCTTGACTACGTGCGCAACAGCATGCCGCTGGAGAACACCACCATCGTGTCCCCGGACGCCGGCCGCATCAAGGTTTCCGAACAGTGGGCCGCCAAGCTCGGCGGACTGCCGCTCGCCTTCATCCACAAGACCCGCGACACCACGCGCCCGAACCATGCCGAGGCACACGGCATCATCGGTGACGTGAAGGGACGCGACTGCGTGGTCGTCGACGACATGATCGACACCGCCGGCACCATCTGCGAGGCCGTGCGCACGCTGAACAACGCCGGCGCGAAGTCCGTGACGCTCGTCGCCACCCACGGCCTGCTGTCCGGTCCGGCCGTGGAGCGCCTGCGCGACTGCGGCGCCCGCGAAATCGTGCTCACCGACACCGTTCCGGTGCCCGAAGAGAAGCGCCTGCCGAACATGACCGTCCTGTCCGTGGCCCCGCTGCTGGCCGCTGGCATCCGCTCCGTGTTCGAATCCGGCTCCGTTTCTACGCTGCTCAACGGCCTGCCCGAAGACATGCGTCCGCGCAACATCTACGCCTGATATTTCGCGCGATTGCCATACGGCTCTCGCGACATTTCAGGATTTATTACGATTCTTTGCGATTAAGCCCCGCTTGCGAGCGGGGCTTTTTGCTTGCCTCCGCACGTGATTTCGCGCCCGGCAGACGCCGTTTCGATACGTCGCGGCGTCGGGGTAGCCTGTACAAGTTGCCATCAATCGTATCCATATGTTCATTGCGACTTATCGATGCCTGAAGGCAGCACGCATACACACTCCTGCCATGGAAGGTCCATGGCCGATAGTCCGAAGGAGGTGGGTGATGTCTGCGCATAAGTACGAACTGATGTTCATTGCTGATCCTGAGCTGGATGAGCGCGGTCTGAAGAAGCTGACCGAGCAGTATCTGGAAACTGTCACCAAGGAAGGCGGTGCCGTCGAGAACATCGACATCTGGGGCCGTCGCAAGCTTGCCTACGAAATCGCCGGCAAGACCGAAGGTAACTACGTCGTGGTCAACTACTCCGCTGAGCCGGCCACCAGCGACGAACTCGATCGTCTGCTGAACCTGAACGAATCCGTCATCCGTACGAAGATTCTTCGCAAGTAAGTAAACCAAGCTTTCTAAGCTGCAAAGTAAGTAGGTAACGACATGGCAGGTGAAACTGTAATCACCGTGGTGGGCAACCTCACGGCCGATCCGGAAATTCGTACCATTGGCAGCGGCGCCGCCGTTGCCAGCTTTACGATCGCCTCCACTCCGCGCACCTGGAACCGTAACTCGAACCAGTTCGAAGACGGTCAGGCCCTGTTCCTGCGCTGCTCCGCGTGGCGCGACATGGCCGAACATTGCGCGCAGAGTCTGTCCAAGGGCATGCGCGTCATCGCGCAAGGCCGTCTGCAGCAGCGTTCCTACCAGGCGCAGGACGGTTCCCAGCGAACCGTCATCGAGATGCAGGTCGACGAAATCGGCCCGTCCCTGCGCTACGCGACCGCCCAGGTGACCCGTCAAAGCTCGTCCGGCAACGGAGGCTTCAGCGGCAATCGCGGCGGCTACAACAACGCCAACAACAACGGCGGATATCAGGGCGGCTCCAGCTATGCTGGCGGCGCCGGATATCAGGGTGGAGCCTCCGCTCCGGTCAACGCCGCTCCCGCACAGTCCGCTCCGGCCTCGGACCCGTGGTCAAGCTCGGATAACTCCGGCTCGTCCTTCGGTTCCTTCGGCGCGTCCCAGTCCTTCGGAGGTTCCTCCGAATTCGGCGGCGACAGCGACGAACCGGAATTCTGACGGACCGAACCCCGTCCGCAACATAGGCGAACAGCGAAACAAGCAGCTTAATCGCAGTATTTCCAGATTTTAAGGAGAACATCAAGATGTCACGCAAGAGGCCGCAGCCGCCGGTCAAGCCGTTTAAGAAGAAGCCGAATCCACTGAAGGCCGCCAAGGTCACCGAGATCGATTACAAGGACGTCGCCCTGCTGCGTAAGTTCATCTCCGATCGCGGCAAGATTCGTTCCCGTCGTATCACCGGTGTCACCGTGCAGGAGCAGCGCGAGATCTCCAAGGCTATCAAGAACGCCCGCGAGATGGCCCTGCTGCCGTACGCCACGTCCGGCCGCTGATCTTAGAGAGGTTTGAACAATGGCTGAAACTAAGGTTATTCTCACCAAGTCCGTCAACCACCTGGGTCACCCGGGTGACGTCGTGGCCGTCAAGTCCGGCTACGCCCGCAACTACCTGTTCCCGCAGGGCCTGGCTTTCGCTTGGTCCAAGGGTGCCGCCGCCCAGATCGAGGCCATGAAGCGCGCTCGTCTGGCCAAGGCCGTCGCCACCCGCGAAGAGGCTGTTGCCGCCAAGGAAATCATCGAGGGTTCCACCGTCGAAATCGCTGCCAAGGTCTCCGAGTCCGGCAAGCTGTTCGGCGGCATCTCCGCAGAGAAGATCGCCATCGCGCTCTCCTCCAAGGTTGAGGTCAACCCGAAGAACATCACCGTTGAGCCGATCAAGACCACCGGTGACTTCCCGGCAACCGTCGCCCTGCACCCGGAAATCACCGCCAACTTCTTCGTGAAGGTCGTCGCTGAGTGATTTCGCCCCATTCACCGCTCGACGTCCTTACGGACCGGCGGTGAATGACTTCAGGCTGAAACACGTCTGAGCTTAAGCATCGAAAATCCCCCGTACCGATTGGTGCGGGGGATTTTCCTATATCCGCTCTTTAGCCGGCATCAGTCCTCATCGTCAATCGTGACGCTGAGCTTGCCATCCCTGATGCTGAAGCTGCCGTTGACGGTGAAGTGGGTGCTGTCGTCCTGAGACTCCCACGAATCGTCGAAATTCTTCTCTTCATACGTGCACTTCGCCTTGCCCTGCCGGGTGGAGAACGTGCCGTAATCGAGATCGATGTCGGACAGCTTCGGATAGACGCTGATGGACCATGCGAAGTTGCGGTAGTAGTCCTCGTCGTACAGGTCGAAGCCGAACGGGCAGCCTTCCGGCGCGTAGTCGGTGGACTTCGCGCATTCGTCCAGCTTGGCGTTCACGGCCTTGCTCAAGTCCTCCTTAAGCTTGGCCGTAGGCATGATCTTGAGATCGGCGGCATCGGAGTCCGCGTTCGTGCGCACCATGGTGATGCCGCTGGTGACATACCCCGACTTGCCGATCGACACCTTGTACGAACCCGGGTAGACGCGCAGCGTCCACGTGCCGCTGTCCGACTTCTCCGCATTCTTCGCGGTCACGTCAACACCGTTGACGGACAACGATTCCACGGCATTGGGCACCGACACGGTGATGGTCTTGAGCAGTGGGCTCGAGATCTTCCAATTCGGGAACAGCAGGAACTTCGACCCGTCCTTGTTGATGGTGAGCGAATCGTTGACGTTCTTGCCGTTCAGCGAATACGTCACGTTGACCTTGGCCACGCCTTCGACGGTTTTGACACTATCGATATGCGGGTTGGCGATCGTGGCGTTGTCGGCCTTCGCTACGGTGTCGGACAGCAGCTTGAGCTGGTCCTTGCCCACCTGCGGATCGGCGATGTCATTGGCCTTGTCATACTTGCCGTCGGCAATCGCCGTCAGATAGCTTTGCGCCACGGATTTCGCGCTGAAGACGGTCGAGTTGAGCACACCGTAGACAATGCCCAACACAATCAGGGCACCAATTACGATGCCGCTGATAAGGATCGTCTTCTTAGTTTTTGGGTCGAGCGGCTGACCTGCCCCCGGAGCTGCGACCGGCATAGAAGCCGCGCCTGCTGGCGATTGCGGCAGCGGCACCGCACCCGTTGCCGTGTTGCCCGTTGTCGTATTGGGCATGGACGTCGGGGCGACCGGTTGTGGAACGGCCTGTGAAACAGGCGTTGCGGTAGGAGCGGTGGGCGCGGGCATCGGCGCAGCCGGCGTCGCGGGCTGGGGGACCGATGCGGCCGGAGCTGCCGGAGTAGTTGGATTGGCCGGCTGTGCGGCAGCCGAAGCCGTCGGCATGGTCGCTGTTGCGGTCGTGCCGCTCGCCGTGGCAGAGGTCTTCTTCATGCCGTAGGACGGATCGCAGGACTTGACGTAATCGACCACGTTCTGCGGGGTCTGCTGCACGGTGCCACCGACGATGATCCGCCACATGCCCGGCAGGGACGCCACCAGCGTCGGACCGAACGTCATCGCGGCCACCTCGATCAGGAACGCCCAGATGCCGGCGACGAGGAAATACCACATCGGGGTCGTCATCGACATGCTGGACGAGGCGTATCCCGCCGCGAAATAAGTGAACAGGAACTCCGCGGCCAGCCAGAACACCATCGCGGCCACCGGAGCCTTCCATGTATGCTGCCAGCCCGCGTAATACGGGTCGTACATATTGCGCGCGGTCTCACGCAGCGCGATATAGAACGTGGCAAGCAGGAACAGCACGAAGCAGATCCACAGAATCCAGCCATACTGGCTGAGGGAGGACACGTTGAACAACGTGATCGTATGGACGCTGTAGCTGGACGTCGAGAAGGCGATGCCGCCGAACGAGGACAGCGAAATCAGCATAAGCGGCAGAGCCGGGAACAGCAGCGGAACCAGCAGCAGACCGCCTGCGCCGAGATGGTTCGCGGCGGACATGGCGATCGTCGCCACCAGGCCAAGCACCAGGAACAGCACGCCGTAGATCGCAAACGATTCGACCAGCGTGCGCACGAAGCCACGAGCGCGGTGCGCCCAACGCCAAGCGGCGGAGAAGACGTTACCCGAATCGCCCGCATACTGTGCCAACGCGTAGCCGGCCAGCGCACCGGCCGCCGACAGCAGGAACGCCATGCAGAACGTGCGGAAGGACACGCCGGAAAGCGACGCGGAAGCGGAATAGTCGCTGTAGGAACCACCCACCGTCACCGGGAAGATGGCGGCGAAGACCAGCAGCACCAGGCCGGACAGCACGCCGACGATCAGCGAGCTGATGACGCCCGTCCACTTGAAACGAAGCGCGAACCTGCGTGCCAGCATATATGCGCCGAACGCGGCGCCGATCGCCAATGCCACGCCGGGCAGTCCGACCGGCAGCGTCACGCTGACGTGCGAGGCGTCAATGCCGAGATTGCTCAGCGAGAAGCCCTGGGAGCTGGTTTTGAGATTCAGCGAACCGCCAACGCCGAGCGTCATCACGGTGAAGAGAATCTGGAAGAAATTCGGGCCGGAGCCGGACACACCGTTGTTGCCCAGGAAGGAGGCGGTGTCGGAAAAGCCCGGAATGCCGGCAAGCCCGTTGCTGGCCGCGGCATTGCCCATGAAGAAGACGATCGATGCGAGCAGCGCGAACACCACGCTCGCGCCGAGACCGATGCCGAGGCTGGCGCCCATGGTCTTCATGGACTGCGGTGTGGTCAGCGCGGTGATGGTGGGATCGGCCGCCGGACGGGCGATTTGCTGGGTCGGCTGGCTTGGCTGCGGCGCTGCTGCCGGCTGCGGGGCCGGGGATGGCGCATACTGGAACTGCTGCGTCGGCGCGGCCTGTGGTGCCACCGTTTGCGTTGCCTGCGCCTGAGCGGTCGGCTGTGCTTGCGCCGCCGGTTGCGGTGTGGTGGGCTGCGGGACGGTGGTTTGCGGAGCTGCCGGTGCGGCGCTATTGGGCAGTGGGACGGCAGCGGTCGGCATCTGCGGGGCCGGTGCCATGTGCGGCGCGGAAGACAGCATGGTGCCGTCATCGGATTCCGCCGCGGCCGGCGCTTGCGGTGCCGCCGCGGTCGTTTGGATGAGCGGTGAGCCGCACGAGGCGCAGAATTTAGCGCCTTCGATGGTCGGCTGACCGCAATTTGGGCATGCCATAGGTAAGCCTTTCTCCTTCTTGATGCGCGTCATATACTCCTGTGACGCGCCATGGTCCTTATTATAAAGGGCCTCTGGCGCGTCGACGGGCTCGACGATGATGCGTGCTATTCGGCTCGCCGCGGTGGAAATGTGTGATGGAAAAGTTCGTGCCGTTGACTGTCGGAGTGGTTGCATTGCGCCAGAATGTGAAGAAAATGTGATTACTTGGATTCTAGGGCGCCATCGCGCCGCATTTTTCGTCGTATGACGCGATGTGCACCATAGATGGTGATTTGCTGAAAACGTTGGAAAATAGCGGTTTTATGATTGCGACACGCCGAAGGTTGCGTTCTTTCCGATTCTGAGTATATTTACTCCATGTGCTCAGCGAGAACAAAAACCTCGCCAAGACCAACGCCCCTTTAGCTCAGTTGGTTAGAGCAGCTGACTCTTAATCAGCGTGTCCAGGGTTCGAATCCCTGAGGGGGCACAGACAAGACCCAAGCCAATGGCTTGGGTCTTTTTCGTATTTCGGACATGCGTCCACCCAAAGCCGCGTTACTTCCTCCGTGCGGAGTAAGGTAGTGCGCTGTTGTCCGCCCAGAGCGGAATCGCAATTCATCTCGAATCGCACGAATCGTAAGAATCGTTAGAGAAGAAGCAATAGAGGAAACTGCAGTGGAATACACACTCTTCACCAAGCTTGCCGCGGAATTCGTCGGCACCGCCGTGCTGATGGTCTTCGGCAACGGCGCTGTCGCCAACGCGGAACTGAAAAACACCAAGGGCTACCATGCCGGCTGGCTGAACATCGCCATGGGCTACGGCTTCGGCGTCATGTTCCCGGTCCTGATGTTCGGCGGCGTCTCCGGCGCCCACATCAACCCGGCCATGACCCTCGCGCAGGCCGTCAACGGCATGTTCCCGTGGAACGAGGTCCTGCCGTACATCATCGCCCAGCTGCTCGGCGCAGTGGCGGGCCAGCTCATCGTGTACGTCACCTACCTGCCGCACTACAAGGACACCGACGATGCCGAAGCCATCCTCGGCACCTTCTGCACCACCGACGCGCACAACGACCGCGTGAACTACTTCCTCAACGAGTTCTTCGGCACCTTCATGCTGGTGCTCGGCGCCCTGTGCTGCCTGTCCCTGCCGTGGGGCAAGGCGAACCCGGCCGCCGCATCCATCGTCGTCGGCTTCATCGTGTGGGGCCTCGTGACCTCCATGGGCGGCCCGACCGGCCCTGGTCTGAACCCTGCCCGCGACCTCATGCCGCGCCTCCTGCACGCCATCCTGCCGATTCCGAACAAGGGCGATTCCCGCTGGGGCGAGGCCTGGATTCCGGTCGTGGCCCCGATCGCAGGCGCTATCGTCGGCGCGTTCCTGTTCAAGGTGCTGTTCGCCTGAGCGTTACTTTGACGATTGCCGGCATTCGTCTGGCATGCTGGTAAGGCCCGTGATTCCCTCCGGAATCGCGGGCCTTACGCATAGGTGGTATGCATGGCGGTCGGCGGCTTCGGCATGTTGACTGAGACTGGTACTGTTGCCGAAGAGAGAAACATCACCATATCGGGAGGCTGGATTGAAGCGGATTCGTCGTATCATACGTGCGCTCGATCCGAAAGCCGACGCCACAATGGGCCAACGGGAACGGCTTGAGGCGTTTCGCATCCGCAGGGCCGCCGTGCTGGTGCTCGTGCTGTTCCTGCTGATCGCATCGATGACGTCCTGCAGCGTGCACGCACTGCTGGTCCGCATGACGCCGAACACGCAGACGACGGCACAAGCCACGCATTCGACGTCGGCCAAGAAGCCAGCCAAGAAAACAGCCAAAACCAATCAGCATAAGACGGCCAAAAAAACTAAACCGGAAACCAAACAATCGCAGGAAGAGCAGGCCGTCGCCAAAGCGGTGAGCGCGCAATCGGCGGCACTGGGCGACGACGAGAAAACCGCGATTCTGAACAAAGCGCAGGAAACCGCGCAAAACAGCGGCAAACCGGTGACGCAATACCATTACTGCATCGCAACCAAAGGAAACGTCGGTTCGGCCGACGAATTCGGCAACGCGGCGTTCCGCATCCTCAACGACGAACACGGATGGCCACGCGCCGGAGCCATATTCGACCAATCCACGGACGGCAACTGCGATTTCAATCTCGTGCTGTCCCAAGCGTCGGAAATGACGTCGTTCTCGCCATCATGCTCGGTGGAATACAGCTGCAGGGTCGACAACAACGTGATCGTCAACGACGACCGTTGGAACGGCGGCACGCAACAATGGCTCGCCGCCGGCGGCAACCTGGCGCGATACCGCACGATGGTGATCAACCATGAGGTCGGACACCGGCTGGGGCACATCGACAACGAAACGACCTGCGCCGGCGAAGGCCAGTTGGCGCCGCTGATGCAGGAGCAATCCATGCATTTGGACGGCTGCAAGGTCAACGAATATCCGCTTGACTCGGAGCTGTGGATCGGCTGAACGTCGACTGCTTCCCGTTATTTTCTGCTGCTTTCTGCTGTTTTCCGGACTGACCGGGTCGTCTCGGCAATTCGGCGAGACCCGGCCAGCCGCGAGCGCTCT
>OATI01000386.1_pt1 | contig 41693 bp, 54 predicted proteins | sample 1494981 | NCBI WGS metagenome assembly OATI01 (sample SAMEA2579952, study PRJEB22360) | human gut metagenome
GACTTTACCCCGCGCAAGGGGTTTAGATGTAGTGAGTATTTTAGTTAATATCTAATAAGAACTGAATATGCAATATATATTATCAGAAGAAGAATACAAGAGCCTTATACCTTCGCAGGAGTATGAAAGGATGAGAAATAGCCTGTTAGATGAAAATGCGAAACTTGAAAATATTATCAACCGGCTTAAATCTGAAGTTGTAAAGGATAGGTTATGTATTGATAAGGGTGATCAAAGTTACTGTGATGGTTGTGTATTAGGATTTGAAGGTCTTAATTTATGTACCTCAAACAAAAAGAGTTATTCAAAATGAAAAATTATGAACAGCAACGCACATGAATATAAGGTCAATGCTACCAAAGTAGCATTGCATCTACTACGAGAGCCCGACATATTCGAAACGAATATGAAACTGTTTTGCGCTAAAGACCTAGAGGAGGCTTTTATAGCCGGTGCCCAATGGCAACTACAGCAATTAGGCCATCCCGATCCTCCCGGAGAACAAGGCGAGGACGGTACTACAATCATCAAGGAAGTGATGAAAGAAAAGGCTATCGAGGCCTTTAATGAAGCGATGATTTATTTCGAATCACCGGACTGCCCAACAGCGAAAGAAGCCTTGAAGCATTTTATCGCTTGCTTGGATCAGGAACCTGATAGTGGTTGTTCGGAGAAACCGAACGACCAGTAAATAGCTCAAATCACGAAAAATATGAAATAAACAGCAAAGCTGTCCGGCTGGCTCCTGGACAGCTTTGTAAACTCTCATTAGCAGCCTCTAATTCCTATTTTATTTACCCATTAAATAAGACACATCAACCTTCGGAGCCTGCATATTTTCTCATTAAAATTTACCGGCTCGAAGTCAAGGGAGTCAACTAGGCGATCGACTTCTTTCCTAGCTGATTCCCTTTTTAACTTCTGTATTTCCTTGTCTTTTTTTCGCATAGTCGTTTCTTTTGATGTTTGTGGCAATCGCAGCTACAAATAAACATCTGTATGTCTTTTGATAGCTTTCTACCGATGTATCCTGCCAAATAAGCTATTTCTTCCCCTCCTGCCGGCATTTTATAGGCTATGGCTATGTGATCCTCCAAATGTCTTAATTCATGCATCAGAGAGTCTGAAAACTCTTCCGAAGAAGATGTCTTTCCGATAACCATGACAGACTCTCTTAGATAATAATTCGAATAGGTTAAGCCTGTGTTGAGTTTGCATGCTTCCAAATTACGATATGACTCTTTCAATTTTTGAGGAGGACAACCTATACTTTTTAGGCAGTCCATTATCTCATCAGTCCAATAACATGTGACATGGTAAAATATATGTACTAGCCAATTGTATTGAGGTATATGCAACTCCCGGTATATCATCGTTTTACAGCATTAAATTTTCGTTCTATCTTTCTGCGCTGCTGTCTGGATAGATTTGTGTTATTCAAATTATTTACGACGGAAGCAACTTTATCATAATCCTTTTTTGGCATACTAGCCAGCACGTCCGAGGGGGACTCTCCCTTAAGGATACGAAATATGTAACCCCATCCGCTCATTAGATCATTTCCTCCCAAATTATAGGCGTTCCAGAACCGATCATATCTGCATAGAATCGTGTGAATACAATACCATCGTAAGCATCCGGATCGTCACAGACATTTTTAATATACAGAGCTGCATATTGTTCATTTGGCACAGAAGAGCCTAAATAATCAGCCTTGCACATATTAGCCGCATATACATAATCGAAGCCTCCTTTTTTCTTTACTTCAACATTGTATTTCTTCAACAGTTCTTCCACCTGTTCTTTCGTCCAAGGTGTGATTTTCACTTTCTTGCCGTTACCATCTTCTTTTTCCATCATGGATACAGCAAAATCACACATGGCCTTGCTAAAATGCCATCCGTATTGCGAAAGGTAAGCTTTCATGCCGGAAGGAAATTCGTCATACATATCTAGTCTCATATTATTGTCAATTTTAAATGAAGGGGAACACCGTCCCCCTCCTGATTAATAACGTCTACGTCTGCGGTACTCTCCCGCGTAACGACCGGTCCCTTTTACACCGCGTCTCTCTCCATAACCGTCACTACCTCCACGTGACCAATCACGACGAAATTCATCATTATCATCGTCATCATCATCCCTGAATCCCATGCCGCCATCCATAGCCTTTCTTTTGCCTTCCTTGCAGCCGAGTTTATAGGCTTCTTCCATAGCCTCCATCAAATCGTCGTCCTCATAGGCGTCAAATTCTCTGTAAAGCTCTTCTAGTTTTCTTGATCCCATATTACGTTGTTGCTTTTTTATTGTTAGTACTCTGTTTGTCAAGAAGAAGAGACTTAAGTTCTTCGAATCCGCCACCAAACATCTTCTTCATTTCCGCAATTTCATTTTCAAGACTTTGAATCTTACTTTCCTGTTCTTTTTCCTTTTTAAATTGTGGATTAAGCTGGTTAAGCATTAATTCGCAGTTGTCAATGATTGACTTATGAGTCTCTATGCTGCCCAATATCTGTTGACTGTTCTGTAGCATGGCACTGATCTCCTGATTGATCATCGTTTGATCACAGGATAACACCAATTTTTCACCATTTTCAGGTTTATAATCAGCGATAGACTTGTCTGCTGGGACAGATGACAACTTAACCGTATCATCTCCAACTTTGACTGATATGTCAATGATCATTTCAGGCTGCATAGCCGGATATCCATTTACCATATTCTGAGGCTTCGGACGTAAATTGGTTACTCCTATCACGCTTCCTATTTCGCAAAATGGTTTATCTGTTTTATGCAAGATAAAATACTGATTGCCTTCTCTTAGTTCTTTAAACGTCATTTTCTTCTCGATTTAAAAGAGAGCCGGAGTTACCCGGACTCTCATCATTTACTTTTTACCGCGCTTGCTTCTGCCGGAGTATTACCACCCTGGTCAGCCGGAGTAGGATTGTTTGAGGATTTTACACCTAACAGACGGAATATTCCCTGTGGCTTATTAAACCAAACAATATGCTCTGTGTAACCACCTACGACCGGCGATCCACTACTCGTATCTACCGGAACATTTACATCACTACCTATAACCTGGACATTATGATGGTCAACTACCGGAATCCGATTGGTGCCGATTTGAGTATCTTGTGACGGAACAGTGGTCGCATATCCATTGGGGATAACCACATTAACCGGATAAGTAGCCTCAGTAGTCGTAACAGGATGTCTTACCCGCCAGATTAGCACCCCAATCTCCGGAAGTGCACACCATTCGAACGGATTAAGTCCGAAATCAATCTGCGACTCTTCGCCCGTAGGTGTAGTAACAACCTTTCCAGTTGTTGATAAGACATAGATTCCATTCACGTCAACCCTGGGGACGCAAGTTCTTATATTAAATCTTGCTGTCATATTATCCCCTCCTTACACTAAGCCGTTATAAGCGCAACCACATCCTTCGCGAGTAACCTGTACCTGCATTGGATTGCAACAGTTCGGATTCGGAACGAAATAAGCCGGGATAGGGCACGGAGACTTAAGCTGAGCTACAATGTTTGCAGTCTGAGCAGCCTGTGAAATACCTAATTCCAAAGCAGATTTTTCCTGACGCAAAGTATCAATCTTGCTCTGCATTTCGCGCATTTCAAGCTGACAGAATTTGTCATTGATAATTTGAGTCTGAGCATCAATCTTAGCGCCTAAGATGTTAAACTGTGTGTTAGAGTTGCCCGTCAAAGTATTAGTTTGATTAACAATAGCTAACTGATTTTCGTAACCCTGTGTGGTGATAGCGTTACGGACATCGCAGCAACATGAAGCAATCTGGCTCAACAACTGATTGTTACCGGACTGAATGGCATTGATGATCTGCTGAGAAGACAAACCAACCTGGTTACCCACGTTCTGAATCTGACCCTGAATCTGACAGATAGCATTTTGCAACTGTTGAGTAGAACAGTTCAGAGAGCTTGACAACTGACCTATAGCCTGTCCATTGCCTTGAATTGCATTCATAAGAAGTTCACGACCGGCGTCGTTGTTAAGTTCAGCAGGTAAACCGCCGCCGTTACGGTTATTGCCAAAGCCGTTACCATTGCCCCAACCGCCAAAGACGAAGAAAAGCAGAATGATCCAGATCCACCAACAACCACCGCCACCCCAAGCATCTTGATTGCCTTTGTTGTTCATCAAAGCTGCAACTAGATTAGGGTCTAACGATTTTCCGCCACCTCCCATTAGACTAGGAAGAAACGCCATGATGTCAAATTTGCTTCCACCGGAATTTCCACCTTCAGGAGTACCGATAAAATAATTTCTATCCATTTTGTATATCTTTTTTGTTGTAGCAGGAAATATTCCTTACCGATACAAAACTACAGATACACATCTAGTCTATAAATCAATGATTTCCTTGTGATTTCTTTATGTTTTCGTATTGTATTCTCAACATTTTCCCACGCTGTATTCGGTCGGAAAAACCAGATAAGATATAGTTTATCGAACGTTTAGTCTTGTTCGTCTGCAAAGCTATTTGAGAAGGATAAAAGCCGCGTTCGTAAAGAAGATGAACAAGCAAGTAACGAGCGTCGACAATTTCGGCTTCCTTGCTATTTGAAAGGATTTCGTTAGTTGATATCTCTGTTTCTTCTGAAACAATTCTTAATATTTCGGCAAAGATTTCTGATTTACACATAAAATTTGAATTTTAATTTTACCTTTGCCCTTGCTACATAAAACATACTATACAATGCAACAAAAGCGTAACCATTCGTGTTGAAGATATTAAAGTCCCCAACGTGCGAGTGGTTACGCTTGTGTATCAGTTTTATGTAGCAGTTAAACGGATACGTTGGGGGCTTTTATTTAACCTCTGAAGCCCCAGAAAAGAGGTGCTTATGAACAAAAAGCTATTTCTTTAGTTTATATATCATTTTACCAAGTACAACCAGAATTATTACGATCACAATACCTATAGCCCATCCTCCCAAATCAACCTTCACTCGTTGCCAGACAGTCAATCTTTTTTCTATTTCTATTGGATACGGTTCCCGGATAGTGTCAGTACGGTTTATATACACCGTGTCTATTCTGTCCTTGTACTTGTAGATGTACCTATACCGGTATTCAGTAACACTGTCGCCTTTATAGATAGTGGAAATTGAATCATGTACAAATACGCTATCAATCCTAACAGAGTTAAGATACACACTATCAGTCCTTATCGTTTCTACAGGTATATACTTAACCCGAATACCGCAAGAGGACATTGCGACAACAAATAAAACTGTTAATATGATATACCGGATTTTCATTGCTTAATGATGATCTGTTTTCTCTGTTCTCCCTCTAATTTCAATGACACATGCAAGAAATTCTTGTGCCGATAGAGAATAGCTTGATCGAACAGCAGGCCAGAATCTTCCAATGCTTCCAGTAAATCACCCGCTTTCCCGTCAATATGTAGATCTGCAGCTTCTCCTTTAACATGCTGGCTGGTTGGTACACCACCTACCGCCTTATTCAATTCAGGGCAACGGTAACCGGAATTAATCGATATTGATTTACCTATAGCTTCCCGCAATGGCTGTAGCAATTTTGCACAAAGATTAGTTATAGCAAGCTTCTCTCTCGACCCCGGTTCATTTTTGATGCCTTTGGCGATAGCTGTATCACTATGTACAAACTCTTCTAATGTAAAGTTTTTTGTAATGTTCATTTCTCTTTCTCTTTTTCTTTTTCTTTTGCCGTGATTAAAGCCTCTGTAAATGCGTCTTTCAGCATATCTTTGTTTAGTACACTCCCTATAAGAGCAGCTGATTTTGCAGCCTGTCTAAGCTGTTTTGCGTCCGCCTTTTCCCATATGGATCTAATCTCTGTGATAAGGATAAACACTGTAATCAAAGATGTTATAACCGGTATGTTTGTCAAAAAAGAGAAATGGATAAATTCCCAGAATTTGCAAACATAGCAGACTGCGTCAATACTCCATGCAATGCAGACACTCCCAGCATACAGGATAAATTTACTTACCGTCCGACGCATCCCATAAGAATTACGGTCTTCTCCTCGTAGTTTTGCTTTATAATAGCCTGATGCGAAATCCCAACTCATTGCAAAAAGGACAAGCACCAGCTCAAATATGGAGATGATAAGCATCCCCCTCATTTCCCAAATCATTTTTATTACCTCCATTTCCTAGTCGATCCTTTTATTGTACCCAGAGCACTAAAGAGTGCCCTGGATATACTTTAGTTAAGTATTTATGACAATCATTCTTCTTTGTTGTTCCGTTGTTCAAAAATTGATTTTGTATCGGATAATGCAGCGGTATAGATAGCTTCGCTGTCTTCGTCCGATATAGGTCTGTCGAACGAAATATTTTTGGTTCCGTCTGCATTGATTGTAATATACCCAAACCGGACATCAGCCTTTTTGACCGTTCCTGTTATTGATGTTACGTTCTGACCTTCGTCTTGAGCTACGTTATACTGTATATCGTAACCTGCAACGTTGTTTAGGTAAGTACTTTTTACCACTGATGTTACTTGTTCTAGTGCCATAATTATTCCTCCTCATTTTTAGTTTTTGATTCTTCGCCTGCTTTCGCCACGGCATCAACAAGAAATCTTTTTAATGCCGTTCCCAATAAAACCAACATAGTCTTAAAGTCTTCTTCTAAGATATCAATTGGTCCTTCCGAGTAATATATCTTTCTAGCCAACTCAGACATTGGGACACTTTCAGATGCCCTGTGAAGAGCATTCCCCATTCCTTTTCGCCAATCCTGTAATTCAAATTGGTCAACGCCAACTTCTACTTTTAACTCTTTAAAATTGATTCTTACTTGTTTCATAATTTAATTATTAATAGTTACCATTTTATTGAATTCCATTTCCAGTATTGACCATCATATATCATTAGGCTTATCTGCCCTTGCCCTGATGATGGCACACTACTATACGTCCTATCAGTATAAATACTCTTACCATTTCCGTTAAGAGTAATACCAGCGCCATTAATGTCGGCTATAAAGAAGACCTTGCCTACAGTGGGGTTACTAGGCATATTAACCGTTATAGCCGATTTGTTATAACACGATACAAAAACATCGCTATTTGTTAATGTAACAGACGTCGTCACCTGTCTAGTCTTAAACGCTAATCCCGCAAATGCACCTACAGTACTGATAGCAATATTATTAAAAGGTTGTTTGACATAAGTAATTGGCCCTCCTGGAGTTTCTTGGGTGGCAATTGAAGCATCTCCTACATCTATACGTATTCCGTAGTTAGTATCTTGACCATTCTGATGATTATAAATCCACATAGGGACATTAACACCAAAATGGCCCGGTGCAGCATTAACTCCATACCCCCCATAGATTTTGCCATCCTCTTTAGTAAAGGATATGCCATTAGAAGATATTGTAACTCGATCAGAATATATAGATGATTCAGAAATAGTAAAATCTCCAATTGTCCCTCTTACAGCAGCAAGACTAGTGGCGTAAATACTGTCTACATCAATTAGAGATGTAATAATATGTGATCCTGATATAATTGTATTTCCTAATTGAGCTTTCTCTACTTTATCCATATAGGCTAAAGCTTTCAATGATACAGAATTAGCCTTTCCATTAAATTCAGTCAACAAAGATGACGCAAGGTCATTTTTTGAGATAGAACTAGCATAAGCCAAAGAACCTAAAGCACTTGCACTAACCTTTCCATTTAATTCACTTTGTAGAGCAACACTCATCATACCCTTTGTTATCTGATCTTGCCAAGCCAAATCTCCCAACGAAGATGCATCTGCCTTTCCATTAATTTTGTTATTGACCGTCGTATAATCCGACAGCATGCTAAATGAGACGGCACCGACAAGGTTTATTCGGTTAGCTTGTATTAAAACACCATCAGTACCTACGTTAATAGCGTTAACTATCGCTTTGCCACCTTCCATCTCCTTTTTGGCAAATATGGTAGTACCATCAGCCGCAGTTATCCAACCAGATGTTTCGATTGTATTGTTTATCGTATTTACCTTTTCTACTGTAGCTGAAATACGATTACTTTGAATAGATAATTCCGCATTTGTAGCATAAATACCGAGATCCGGTTTATCCGTCAAGTTTTTGTATCCTGATCCGGATTTTATAGTGAGGTGAGCCGCTACAATCTCCCCATCTACAAGGTTGAAATATGTTTGACCGTCAGAACTAGCAATCACGCTAGTCGTAATACTTCCAGGCAACACTTCTGTAAATCCATAGACATTCCGATAGCTTCTTTCTCCCTCATATTCGCTTGATAAAGTACCAACCAGAAAATAGTAATATCCGTCTCCCGGATCCATCTTATAGGCAGTCTTGCTCAAAAGAAATGATCCAGTCGTCCCCGTCTTTGAACATTTCGCATAGAAATACATCGCAGCCGTTTCGTCTAAGGCGGGTGATGTGTATGACGACATATCCCAAAACTTATAGTCTGAAGGCTTATGTGTTGGAGATATCTTGTCAATACCTAATGTCATGTGCTGGAGTATCGTAGCCGGAGCCGTAAAGACTTTCGTCTTCTGGTTGTAATCAAAATTAGGTATCGTTTCTACCGGATTTGTTTTATTGTTTACAAAGCGAAATTGAAGACTTTCTGATCCTACCTGTAAAGACATTGTCTGGATATAAATAGGATTGATAGCCTCTGAAAAACCGTCAATGGCGGCTTCCAGCATCTTGCCTGTTTCCTCCAAATCCCTAAACCTCCTTTTCGTTAAGGATATTGAACCTTTATACCTATTTTCATCAACAACTTCATTTGAATCAATCTTACCTAAATCTGTAGAAATAGAGCCTCCCACCGGCACATTAGAAAGTTCAATAACAGGGGCGTGAGGCTTATTTATGTAGTCCTTAACCGAAGTTATACGAATTAGTATTCCGTCAGGTTGAAACTGGGTATCCGAAAACTGGATATATCCACCTGGTACTATTTTTCCTCCTATTTCCAACCATTTGTTTTTAGCCCATATGGGATCTAGCTCACCTGTAAAGCTAAATTTCTCCTCTTCGTTCTCATAAAAGTACCTAACGGCCTCCTTAAACATCTCCCATGACGCTCCAGTCTGAGTTGCATCATCTTGGATATATGCCTGTGGTAGCTTGATATTAAAGATTGCATATTTATCCCCGATCGCCGGTTTTAAATTTTCGTTTGGAAGAGTAACACCATCTTCCTCGAGCGGGACAAGTTTGAAAGTCCTTGTCGCATGATCATAGCCAGTCAGATCAGTGTCTGTCTGGACAATATCAAACTCTCTTTCTGCCAATACGCCAGTCTGAAATATCATCGTAGCTTTTTCTCCTGCAATTCGGCAGTCACGATAATTTAGGTCTTCGGGTATCGTGGTATCAACAATATTGTAAAACGTAACAGGATTGCCAGCATCGTCTTTACCCTCTTCTGTAGTTAAAGCGGTAACTTCGCCAACCCTGGAAGGATAAATATTTGAAGCGTCATAACTATCTTCGTTATACTGAGACACTTCTTTATCCGCTCTGGTGATATACATACCATCCTTATCCGTCTTGTATTTACGTCCTTCGTATTCAAGCTCTTTGGATTTAGGCAATAACAGATATCGGCTGTTATATGTTGCCAGATCGATATTCCTATCGCCTCCCTGCACAAACAGCATGTTTAGCGGTGATTTATCACCTTGGTTGGCTCTTCCTACTCCTGGTCTAAAGCCATTTCCCTTACCATATGATAAAGCTAGAGGCTCAGTCTTAAACTTCTCGACCTTACGTAAATGGATGGTCTTACCGTCTATTTCCCATTCTGTGTTAAATTCTTGTGCTAGCCTCCCAAGTACATCGTAACAATACTCATGGTTAAACGATAAATATTTTTCCGTTGCTACAATACAATCCCCTACAGTCCACCCCGAATCTCTCAAATTAAGATTGTCCACAAGCAGCTGGAGGAACATTTTGGGTTTGGCTGTTAGAGTAAATTTAAGCTGAAAGGGAATATCAGAAAGAGACTTATATTTGTATCTTTTGAGTATTTCCTGATTACTGCCGAATGTTATTGTATACTCAAAATTTCTTGTCCCATGCTTTTTAAAATTATCCGGTCTCCATAAGGTATATCTTTGTCCTTGATACTCTATATATGATCCGACAGGAATAGTTGCATATTCCGGGAGACTAAGATTTAGAGTAACAGAGTTATCCCCCATTATCGCCCGGTTTCTGACGCTGGAATCGTTAACCTGAACATCAAATAATACTTCGCCTGTTTTATCGTAGATAATCATATTTCGATATTTTACGATAAAATTATCCGATACTTCTGTTTACAAGAAATATCGGATAAAGAGAAACGTAACAGTTACACAAGTGTGACGATATTTTTTTTATTTGAACAAAACAGCCAGAAAAATAGCACTTATAGCCGCTATCTCAACCCAAAACATAGGTCTGCTTTGATAAAATTTATACCAAAAGTTCCCTTCTTTTTCTTTTACTATATACAACGCTGTGTATCCGATATATCCCAGCCATACAACAAGCATATACCATGCGTTGAAAGCAACCCATAATTGCGATCCAACAACACACATTAAAGCTCCGGCTAGATGTATCTTTCCTTCAAATTCTTCCTTGAAATTAGGAGCCGCTCCAACCATAAACATGCCTACGCATGCCAAGAAAGCAAGAAACTCTGTTCCCGGTTTACTTGCCTCTAATATAGAAGGCATAAGTAACCCTGCTGTCAACCACATGGTAGCTAAAAACCAATACGGATGCTCTAATTTATAAAATGTTGCACTAATTGAATAAGGCACACCCTTAGCTTTAATACACACCGCAATGGTGTATCCGGTAATAATCAATAATGAAATAATTTGTAGTATCATGTTTTTAATTTTAAGTTAGTCAATCCACTGGTCTCACGTATAAATCAACCAAATCCTTAAGTTTTGAATAAACAGGATCTATTGATCCCCTATAACAAAAATACTTCATACGAACTCCATCGTCCAACTCTGTATAGTATTTGTCCTGCTCTAGTGCCATCCCCGAAGCATATAACTTTGGATCAAACTCTGTTCCCTCATGATTTTCGTCCAAGCGTTCATATAATGCTGCGGTATCAATCGAGGGAGGGTATATTTCTAGTACAGGATTAATTGGTTGTCTAACTTTCCACAACCAATCATTGTATAGCACACGGTTACCTATTTCCAACTTACCACCGATAAAGTCTATCCATTCTGCGTGTCCGTATTTATTCTTTATCGCTGTTATATCATCCATAGTCATAGCAGAGATAGTCATACGGTTAACTCTCAATACCTGTACTTCCGGATCATGTTGTTTTTTATAATCAATAGCCGATTGTAATTCCTCCGTTGTTCTGTGGATTACATCCGGAAAAACAGCCACAGAGATTAATTCAACCTCTTCAACTGTTGTTGCATTTTGAATGGCTTTTATCAGAGATTCAATGACTTTATTACACTTTTCATCATAATCTGCCATCTCGTTAATAGCTTCGACAATTATATTTGACGGGTAAGCCACTGCATTAATGGTAATACTTTCTTTCCTGGAGCATTTATCTTTCATGCCTAATCTATCAGCTACATGGATATCATTACCATCAAGATAGTAATGACGAATATCTTGATTATATACCTCTATTTGTTTGATATTTTGCGCAGTTTGCAACAACTCCTCAGGGGTTGGTTCAGGCTCTGGTTCCGGATCAATAGGTTCTGGCGTTAATAGCATATTATAAACCTCTTCCGGAGTTGCATCAGGATGATCATTATAAAACGACTCTTGATCTGCACTCAATTTTAACCAAGCGACTTCATTGTTGATAAAGTCTTCCCAAGTGTATACTACTACATTATCTTTAATATTTAACTCTTCTTCAATCTCTAAAAAGAAAGGGATTCCGTTGTTATGTCCTATGTATATCATATTGTTGTAATTATATTTCTAATCCATTGCCATTATTATAATATTTTTGAATCTCAGATTGAGACAAAGCCTTATCCCATATCATAACTTGTTGTATATATCCGTTAATATTACGAGAGGAACTATATGTATCACGACCTATCCGCGTGTTACTCCTAAATTTCAGATATTTATAAGCACTGCCATAAGTAAATTTAACGGATTGTTGCACGCCATTGATGTAACATTTAATAGAACTGCCATCGCTGGTAAATGTATACAACTGCCAATTTGTATATGTACCCCAATTCCAGCCTATCTGACCATTATTATTTTCAGTGGCCATTAATGCTATTGCATTACGGGAGTCGTACATGTCAAAATAAAAACCGTAAGTATTAACATTTGACGTCCTGCTAAATATTATAGCTGATCCATCTACTAATGATAAGCATTTTACCCAGGCTTGTACTGTATACTGATATAATGTTTTATTTAGATCAACTCTAATATTCGCACTATTAACTAACTTTGCACATTTCTTGCTAAACTTACCTGTTTCATATGTTATTGATCCGTCAGCTGTTCCGTTTACGCCTCCTACAGCATCTAACAAGTTTCCATCGAGTTTCCACAGATGAAGTAACCCGTCAGGGTAGATAGACGTCAAGACAACAGACAATATTTGATTACTAGTCACCGTAACTGAGCCTGATCGGCTTGTATATCCCGACTTAGAAACCGAGTATGAGTAAGTCCCTTTTTTTAACTCAAAATACGCATATCCCGAACTATTTGCCGTCTGCGTTACTCCGTTAACAACCACGGTCGCTCCGGCGGTCGTATACACTGTGAGAGTATACAATTTTGATTTCCCCATAAACCTTCTTCTGCTCATACACCCTCCTATTCTTGTTCTAGTTTAGCGATCCACCATTGTCCGTTGATTCCTTCAAAATGAAACTCTACCCGTTTTCCAGCAGGACACGTATAACTACTCCCACACATGCTTACATAGTTGCCAGAAGTGGGTATAGTTATTGTACGTGCTGCTGAGCAATATATTTTGACCGAAAAACTTTGACCGTTATAAGCTGCTCCTGCATTGTTTGCAGACAATGATCCATTAGCTGTCAATGCTACATATATGACTTTTTTAGTCACATCTAGATTTGAAATAGATGAAGCGGTAGCATACGAATCAACCTTATCCAACTTAGCTTTATCGGTTGACGACATAAGCCCGTTTGCAGAAGTTGTTGCAACACCATAAGTCGTATTTGTATCCGTCCACGGGACATTAACATACATTTTCCCGCTACTATCCAAAGTGACAGCATAGTTTTTACCATTTGTGGAGTAACCTATCAAAACTCCACCCCTCGTAGAAGAGGAAGCCTGTGGCAAAGAATAATTGTTTGCACCGGTAGCAATACCATCTAATTTAGATTTATCACTACTACTCATTAGACCATTAGATGACGTAGTGGCGACACCATAAGTCGTATTTAACCACGGTACATTAACAAACATCTGTCCACTAGAATTCAGCTCTACTGGATAATTCTTCCCTGACTCCGGATAGCCTATCTTAACCAATCCTAAAACAGAAGATGTTGCTTGACTGTAGGTGGTATTAGGAGTAGTAATGCTCACATTGCTAGACCCATTAAATGCAGTACCATTAATAGTTAGAGTTCCTGTCGTTTTGTTTGCAGATACAGCAGTACCTCCGCTTGGTAAAGCACCTACTTCCGAAGCAGTATACGTAGGTTTAGTCGAAGCCTTAGCCCATGCACTTACGTCTGATGCTGGAGCTGTTATATTTATATTTTCGGTTCCGTCAAAACTTACACCATTTATAGTCCTTGGAGTGGCTAGTTTATTCGCCGCGACAGCAGTTCCTCCACTAGGCAATGCCCCCACCTCCGATGCCGTATATGCCGGTTTTGTAGCAGCTTTTGCCCATGCCGGAACATCTGATGCGGGCATAGAGGTTGGTTTGTTTTTAATAAAAGATGGAAGCTCCGTATTTGTTACGGTCCAATCCGATTGCGCCTGAACAGGGGCGGTATATTCCACAAAGGTACCAACAGCACTATTATCTGAGGTAGGTACAAACAAATACTTTTCACCAGCTATAAGTCCGTTCTCCTCCGCAGAAACGTTGCCCGATCCTTTTCCCGGTTGCCCCTGAGGGATACTACCTCTAGGCTCATATATCGGCTCACCTGCATCTGTCTCTCCTATTTTAGTAAAAACCAACGAAACTTCAGAGTCAGGACTTCCAGTTTCAATATTCCCTCCTTGAATAATAGGAGTAAAACCTTGTGGGCCACGTTCAATAACAAAGTTCAACTTGTATTTGGGATTACCATTTGGGTCAACACCATCTTCTGAGATTGTTACATTGGCTTCACCTAAAGAAACATTACCTATACCAAACTGCGGAGTCTTACCGGTAAAACCAATTGCTCCGGACATATCAACAAGAAATCTAAAGCCTGTTTCAGTCCGAATGTAAAGTTGAGCATTATCCGGGTCTTCAACATCATTGGTGTTTATTAAAACAAAATCTCCTTCTTTGATTTCCGGATTATCCAAATCCGCATTCATGGCTGAAATAGAAGGGTAAACCTTTTTAATAGAGAATGCATCTCCTTTAACAAAGATATCCGTCTTGTCGTAAGCTTTTGCCTCTTTGTTCCATTTATACACATGGTAATCGGCTCCTATATAGGTCGGATGATCAGCTGTGTCTTGAGCATCGGCAGCGGCCCCCTTAGCTGCTAATGCTTGCTTATCTGCTTCCTGAGCGGACTCTTCTGCCATCCTTGCCGCAGTATCTGCATTTTGTGTCGCGGTAGTTATTTCCTGCATTCTGGAAGTGAAGGTCTTGTCACGCTCAGAATCAGCCAACACCCTTGCTTCTTCCGCTTTTGCATGAGCAGCGGCAGCTTCGGCCTGTTCTTCTGCTGCGGCAGCTTGCTCTTCCGCGGCCTTCTGACGTTCAGCCTCTTTAGTTTGTCTATTTTGTTCCTGTCTCTGAACCTGAGAATAAAAGCTCTCCCGGGCTTCTTCTTGTCTCTCCACGGTAGTTTCCAACTGACGAATATCACCGATTGCCTTGTTTGCGTTCTCGGTAATCTCATTCATCTGTCCGCGAACTTCTGCTGCCGCATCCGTTGCCGGTTGCCGGTTGTAAGCAACATATTGTTCATAAGTTTTGCCAGCGTTACCAGGCTGTTTCAGCCACAGTTCATAGGCACTCTCTCCTTTATTCCCCTTTAGCAGCTCCATCGATGCATGGGCGCTCTCATTCGTCAATTTATCAAATCCCAAAGCGTTAAAATTTGAGAGATTGGAGCTTGTCATAGCTTTTGTATCTGACGCTTTCTTTGGCGTCAATCGTTTATTCTCCCCCATATACGTTCATATCTATATAGTTTAAACCATCTTCTGTTATAATCAATGCGCCATCTTCTGCCGCCAATATATATTGTCTGCCTTCAATGCGGAATGAGATAAATCCAAGTGTAAGACTAAACTCTATCATTACATGATTCTTGGACGAACGAATCTTAAAGTTGCCGCTTTTCTTGTAGTACACCGGATAAGTGATACCTGTAAATTCGACATACAACATCTTTTCTCCCGGCTCTATCATTCTCGCGAAAAAGGCATTGTAGCAATTCCAAAAATTATCCATATTTGATGCAACAAACAGGCATTTCAAGGATACATCCATACTGTTAAACACAAGCGTTCCGGTATCATATATCTGGCCATCTATGACGCTTATATCATTTCGTATTAAATTCTGTTTGACTACTGGAGATTTGGTTATTTCGTCCAATCCTCCATAAACTTCTACCCCAAAGGAGTTAAAATTTATATCATCAATGTAATATCCTGAATCTTTAACCCATGTACCAGGCGAATAAGACACAGGAGTCAAAGAGCGATCCGGATGATCTATCGTAAACTTTAACCCGAATGCTCCAGCCTCTTTTATGACTTTATTAGATGTCTGACTGGATAATCTAAAAGACCACTCCTTTCCATAGTCCGAAACACTTATTGTGTGATAACCTGGTTCGCTGACTTTAGCTATCAAATCATCGGGATTATCAGCAAAAAAAGTAAGAGAAACCTCTGTAGCTTGAAGATGTATGGTCTCTAAATCGACTTCTAGTCCATCCTCTTCCGGCCAATCATTTGCTTCCGGCTCCTTAATGGCTGGAAAAGTAAATAATGAATCCAACCCATCAGTTATATTTGCCCCATAAGCCGAAAAAATATCTATGCCATCTATGTATACGTCTCCTCTCATCGCTTCACGTATAAACCGTTTATTCTCACATAACTAACATCTTCATTTATCCCCTTTGTATCGGATCTGATTGTCTTTAGGATTGCACCTATATCTTCCGTATTATCCGCAATCCTATTATTGATATTTTTTATATCACTGGACAATTCTTTTATTGCTTCTACATTCTTCCAACCATCGTAACTCTGCCGGGTAAGATCTTTGATGCTGCCTGCAATATCGTATGATGATGTTGTCATTTTATCCAGGTAGATAAGGCCGGCAGTAAATTTACCGTCCAATTTTTCGCCAGTATCCTGAGACATGGATGCCAGCCCTTTGGCCTGCGCTGATCGGGTAGCATCCGCGTCTTTAAATAGATCTGCCAACTCAGGTAATTTCATAAGATTGTCCATGAAAGCATTCCCTTCCTCGCCAATTCTCTTAATCCACTCCTGATAATAGTCCATCTTTCCGGGTTCAAATAAAGTACCGGCTTCTGCATCAGACTGAAAAGATTCGAGGAATGGCTGTAAAGCTTTTTCTAAGACTTTTGCCTCTAATGCTTGCAAGATCGCTTTTTTGAACACTTGTTTGGTAAAATCAGCGGCGTCCTGTATATCAAATTTACCATCTTCAAAAGCGCTCTTGATAGACTCTTTCAAACTGTCAAAGGTCATACCGGAAAGATATTCCTTGAATGCTTCTGCTTGATCAACGAGCATCTGGTCTATTTCGGCTCCTTCTTCTTTGAGTTTTTGAAGTTCTTCGAATAATTCTTTCGCTTTTCCATCCAGTTTGTTAGACATGTACAACGCCTCTATCTCATCATAGGTTTTCCCCATGAGAGATTCATATTCGTTCCATGTCTTAGCCTTCCGGAACCATGTTCCATGTTTATATCCTACACCAGAAATATAGCTTTCCTGCTGTAGCTGCTTCATTAAGGTATTAACCTGAGCATCAATAGTCTTCCTCTGCTTGTCAAGCTCAGCAGTAATACGGCTATTGTAAGATATTGATGTCTCACCAAGCTGCTGCTCCAGACGGGCGCGTTCGCGAAGCAAGGCTTGGTATTCCATTTCGCCTTTATGCACTTCGTCATAAAACTTCTGCTGCTCTGCCCGGGCTGCGGCATTCATCTCTTTGACCTTTTTCCCTATTGAGAAAACAGAACCGATAGCCCCTAACGCCCCTGTAATAATACTTGCAGGTTTTGTAAAATCAATGCTGGCGATGCTTCCCAGTACGTTAGACAATCCGCTTAGTGCAGGTATATCAACCCCAATTTCCTGCAGCATGCCGTCCAACGATCCAAACACTTGAGATAATTGATCAGCCCCTTCTAGCGCGGATTTTAATGCTTTCGTCAAAGCTTTCTTCTTCTCTATGTCACTAGAGGCAGCATCATACTCTTTTATGTATTTTACCAATTGGGCAAAAGGATTGACACCAATAACATATTCCTTTGCCTTATCTAATTGATCAGTAACGGCCTTTAAATTAATCGGATCAAGTTTAGCATTTTTCAATTGCTCGCTAATTGTATCAATCAGCTCATTGACTTTCTTTGTAGACAAAGATTCCATGTCGTTAAATAGAGTGGTCCAATCCTCACTATTCATGATCTCATCTACTTTGATCTTGCCAATAGATTTCTCCCGATCCTTCTCCAACTGTGCGAGAGCTGCGTCTATTTCTTTACCGTTCTGTTCCGTTCTTTGCTTTTCTAAAGCAGCTTTGTCCTTGTCAAACTCTTCTTCTGCTTTAATGCGCTGAGTCGTGTAATTCTGATATTTTTTAAGGCTTGACTCTAAAAAGTTTTGCTCTTGCCTATCTCTCAAATCTTCGATAGACTTGAGCATTTTGGCAAGGGCTTCCAGTTCTTCTTGGGGCAACTGGGAAATAGATTTAATAGTTGGTTCAAATATCTTACCTTCCTTTTCCCAATTTGGATTAGCGGCTTTCCATGCTTTTTCTTCAGCATCTTGCTGGACTTTTACAAGTTCATTACCAAACTTGGTGACTTCGGCTATTTGCCTCTGATAATTAAACTGGATTTGAGCAAGAGTCTTGTCTGCCCCCTCTTCCATTGCGTTTATCTTGTTCTGCTCTATCTTCAGTTCAGCCTCTACTTCTTTTTCCGATATCTTTTTCTGAGCTTCTTCTATTTCTCTTATCCTGTTGGCTACTTGGACTTTTTGTCTGTTAGCATTTTCTACTTTAGTTTTAATCTGATTATTAAGTTCTTTTTGTTGACTCAGCAATTCTCTATTTTTTGCTGCACGTTCCGCATCAAGCTTGTTTATTTTAGCTGTAGCTTTTGCCTCTTCATCCTTTGCCTGAGCATTCGAATGAGAGAGTTTATTTGTCTCTGCAATTATATCTCTACTTTCTACAGCCAGCTTTCTTTCTTTTTCATATACTTGATTAATAAGAGCAGAAGCCTCCTTTGAAGCCTTCAATCTCTCTTTTTCTGTCAAGGAAGAGTCTTGACTTCTTTCTCTAAGTTCGTTGATTTTAGCTTCTAATTCAGAACGTTCTACCAGCCATTTTCTTTGTTCAATAGCCAATTCATTTTCTCTCTTCGCCAAGGCCGAACCTTCTTTTGCTTTCTTATTAGTTTCTGCTGCAAATTTCAAAGCCTTTTTCCCGGCATCTTCAATACCGGTTATATGTTCAAGCCAAGCATTTCCTAAATCAGCAAAACCTTGTTTATAATCTCCAGAGAAAATTTTCATTATAGCTTCGCCCGCTTTCCCCAAAGCTTTCAAACGGACCATAACTTGGTCTTTTAAAAAGTCCGATAAATCCTGAAGCGCCTCTTTGGGCTTTGTGAAAGCATTAAATAGCCACTCTCCAACATCGTCAACAACATCAAGGATAGAATCTAATGTTTGCTTAAAATAGGCGCTAGAAACGTTTAACGCATTCTGTCCCTCTTCGGTACGTGTAAACCAAGAGGACAAAACAGCCAAAGCCGCAACAATTGCAGCTAGAGCCGCTCCTATAGGAGTAGCAATAAAGGCCAATGAGGCTTTAGTTAAAGTTTTGATACCTGACGCCGCAGCCCCAATAGGACCAGGTAAAGCAGACGCCGCATCAAGAGCACCATTCATTGCCGAAGATAAGTTATCCAATGCACTAGAATAATTACCCACATTACGTTGATGGTTACCTATTGAAGCGTCTAGTTTCTTGATTTCAGTATCTAACTCCTGGATGCTTTTCAGCAATGATTTTCCAAATGTAGAATTTCTCTCTTCGGCATTAAGCGAACGATAAGTAGCTCTCATTCTACCTAAAGCCTGTGCCATCTGGTCCATTGATCCTTCTGCTGCTTGGTTAAGCTTGATGTCATTCTCTATAGATCTTCTTAGAGAGGATATGGATTGTTTATGTTCCATTTCGGCCTTTGACAGTTCGGTTCTTAACCTTTTTTGCTCTTCGGTCGCCTTGCCATTCGCTTTTTCCTCCTTTGTCAAGTCTGCAAGTTGCTTTTTGACATCGTCCAATGCAGCCCTTTCTCTTAATAGCCGTGTAACATTATTTTCAAGCGAACCATTCACCTCTAATATGGCACGATTTAATTCTTCAAAAGCCATTGACTGCTCCTTCGCAGATTCAGCCGCCTGGGATTGAGAAGAAGACGTTTCTGAGGGTGTTTTTGTTGTTGCAGTTGTAGTAGGAGGAGCCGTGTTAGAATAATTATTTATTTGCTCACTCAAATCCTTGTATTGCTGAGCCAATTTAAGCAATGCAGCCTCTTGCGCTTTTACGTTGTTAATAGCATCTTGTGCCTGTAGAGCTTGTTCTTGTTTTAATTTACGTATTTCTTCTACAAGTTTTTCTATCTTACTCTGTTCCTTATTGATGTCCCCAATGATGGAAATACCTTCCGGACTGTCAGCCTTAAAGCCTTTTACCAAATCTTTCAAAGCATCAATCCTGGCATAGGCTTCATCAACTTCTTTGTAATTTGCTTTAATTATAAACTCTATAGATGGCATGCTTGTAACTTTTTAGCCAAAGTTATCAAGGTCCTAGAGGGTGGTAAAATATTTCGGGAGGAGAAACGTAACAGTTTGAGTACTGTCACAAATTAATTCTGATGGAGGGTTTTAAGGGTGGGGAAATAAAAAAAGCCGGGGATTAGTCCGGTTCTTGCTCTTCTGTATTGTTTTTGTTTGATAATAACAAGAATATCATTAAAAGGGCTTATAGCACCTTATAAGTCTTCATAAATTCTTAATGGCAAATACATTCTTCTTGTTGGTTTACATATATCATTATTGGTTTGATAAATAAAACCATTTTTATCATAGAATTTATTTGTTCTGGGATTATTAAGAGAATCAACTGTGATGAACTGACATCCGCTTATTTTGTACTCAATAAATGTATTAGTTACAAAATTAATAATAAAAGTACCAATACCTCCACTTTGTAAGTCTTGTCTCACTGCTAAGTGACCGATATTTATAGCAGGGAAAGCGGATTGTTTTTCAAATGTATCTATATATTCTTCATTAATAATCTTAGAAGAATCTAATATAAAATCTTCTTTTTCTTCTTCAGTAGATAATACCACTGTGTCATGAGCTAAAGTAAACAGTGCTATGATTAATTCATTTTGATCTTTGACGCAATACGCAGTGACATACTTATATTTCATGCAAAGACATACTTCTTTATGAAAGAATCTATCTAATTCAACATCACCACATGAGAAGTCTGAAAGATCATCTGTAGAACAAAGCTGATGAACTGAATAATTAATATCCAAGGATGGGATTTTTACCTCCATTGTTTCGCCTTACAATTTGATCTACTCTTTTCATTTCAATTTTACGGGACTCAATCTTGTCTTTTTCTTCATCCGTAAAATCCCTTGTTACGCATTTTCGCATAACCTCTCTAAAGCGCTTTACATCATCAACGCTAACTCTTGGATTTGGAATTGTACGAATCATATCATTATGATTTAAGTTGGACTTTATAATTACGTAACAAAGATACGTATCATAAATGCCAAATGCAAGACTTTTTTAATCCATATTAAAACAAATTAAATGTAATTACAAATATACTCATCTTGTGGATAATATATTGTCAATTAAAAACATTCATTCTCTTTCCCTCTCACCAAAAGCCCGGTTCCCCGGGCCATATCACATCTGGTACGACGCTTCGTAGGAATTGCCGGAGGAGGGGTAGTTCTAAAGGGGAAAAGATAACTTAATCAACTTTTCCCATATAAGTAACTTTGTAATTATCTATATCTATGTTATAATAATACTTATTCAGGAGTCTATCCTGTTTTACTCCGGATATAGGATCACTCTCTCTTTTCATCTCACTATACACATATTTGATATTGTTGCCGTCAAGATAAGTAGTATCTACACTGTATACAATGTTTTCTTGTCCGAAATAATCCCCCTGAGGCTTCAATTCTTCTTTATCAAACTCTTTTATCAACTCCCAATTTTTAAGGTTGACGATCTTGTATGGTTTAAAATATTCATCATTGGATATAACAGGAGCAACAACTTCGTCCTCTAAAAAGATCATTATATCTTTGTTGTAATAACTTCCCAAAAAAGACTCTTCATTGTTTCCCCACTCTCTAGTATAAAGTATTTTGCCTAGATCACCTACAACATAAAAAGTATTTCCAATCTCTATATTACTTCGAATGATTAAGTATCTGCCATTTGAAGATTCCACATGATAATTAAAAATATTGTTGCTGCTAGGGGCATCAAACATATCTAACAGATTACATGTATTTACGTCTATAATAGATGCAAACTCCTTTAGATTTTCAGAACCTAAGTCTAACGAGTTTGAGCAAAAGCCTCTGACAAATAAATATCTATTATCTGTATACAAAAAAGAAGTTGAGTTGAAAAAAGAATACTTCCAAGGAGAAATAGGATTAAAGTCAGATGAACAAACCTCTTTCCCGTTCGCATCAAATTTGGAGATCCATGCCTTATGATTTCTTTCGCCAAGTACTATCCTGTGTTGATTCAACTCAATAAGTTTTCCAATTGAGTTAATATTCTCTCTCTGAGTGGGATTAAGGTTATTGCCTTCTAAAAACTGTTCAATAGAGCTTAGGGTTGGTATCTCTATAGGCATTGCCTCTTTTTCATCTTCTGAACATGCGCTAAGCAACAAGGCCATCATTGAGATGGCATACAATATCTTCTTCATTTTACTATAGGTTAAGTTTACGGTGCAAATATGTTGATTATTAAAAAGAAAAGCCCGGAAAACCGGGCTGATATAAAATTTATTTACTTTCTGATTTTTCAAGTTCTATTTCTAAATAGGTGTTATCCCATTTACATGCTTTCTGAGTACCTAAGTCAATACCCCATGCAATAACATTTAGTAAGTTGATGCAGGCAATAGGATTGAAGGTTGCATTTAACAATAAAGGTAACGGCTTAAATCCCTCCTTCTTTGCAACAAGCTCTTTAGAAGAAAGCTTCTTTTTGATTCTAACAGAGGTTTCTCCAGTCTCTCCAATTGTTGCAATTTTTTGACCATTGTCATAAATTCTTGTGTCCTTAGGGCCAACAAACGTAATTGATTGTGTAGATTTAGTAAACAATGTACAACAGCTTGACATTGAAATACATAATACTAGCGTGCATAAAATCTTTTTCATATAAATAATATTTAAAGTACTTTAACGATACAAAAATACCTTGCTAACTCAACATAGCCAAGATAAATTGTAACAAAATGATAAAAAAGTGCTGTAGAATATGTTTTTTAGGCTTATTGAATAGATTTCAGCAGATTTTCTATGTCTTGACGTGACTTTATCTCGTAAATAGTCCCTTTCGCCTTAATGAAGCCAGAAATTTCGCTTTCCCCGGGAGATTCGGTGAAAAGTTCCCAGACTTCTACATTAAGAGCATTAGCCACCTTTTCTAAAGTACCAACTGTTGGATTGCCTTTTAAAGAAGCTCTTAATGCAATATCGGTGACACCTACTTTTTCAGCTAACTCCTTTTGCAATAGTCCTTTCTGTTTGCATATATCTTTTATTCTTAATTCCATAATGTATAATATATGTTTTGTACGCCGCAAAGTTATTCATAAATATGACAAAAACAAATATTATATCATTTACCCGTTATGTTAAATTATAGTTAAATATTATGTTCCATCATTCAAAAACAAATAATATATATTATGTTTGCAACACAAAACAAACGATATAACATTTACAATTATGGCAACACAGAAATACAACAAAAGCGAAATCATGAAATATGCTCATACATTATATAAGGAATGTAAGCAGTACGGTAGGACGTTCGGATCATGTTTGAAACAAGCATGGGGTTCGGCTAAGAACATGGTCCGCTTGGCTGAACAGAGAGCAGCTTTTCAAAAGCAGATGGAAGAAAGAAAGCATAATGTAGTATTGTCTCATGTTGGCATGAGTAGCTTGTATGCAAACCGGGCTTACTCCGGTGATTAATCAGATACTATAAACTATTTAATATATAATTCGTATGAAAACAAGAGCATTAAAAAATTTTGGTCACATTTCGGAAACTGTTACGTTTCTGAGGGTAAAAAATTGGGTTGGACATTTGGTGCTTCATAATTTTGTGTTATGAGATTTGACGGTTACGTGGCAGTTACCGTAATAAGACATTCGGGCTCTATCTGAGTAATCATTCAACTGCCACAATAGGATGATGAAAAGGTGGGGCCTTCTTTTAGCAACAATTTATAAACACATAATTATGAAAACTAATCAGATTTTAGAGAGACCGATGGGAAACTTCAAGGTCTTGCAGAGAACAAGTGATGGATATTTCGACGGGAATGCGCTTTTGAGACAATGGAATAATACTCCAGGCAATGAACAAAGAAAGATGGATGAATTTTTAGAATCCAAGAGAACAATTGAATTTATTGATGCTTTGATCGAAGAAGAGAGAGAAAATGGTTTAGGGGAAAATTCCCCTAAAATTGATAATCAGGCATTTAAGAAATCAAAAGTAAAGACAGAAGGAAAGGCTGGGAGACCGCAACTGCAAGTGTGGATGCATCCAATGTTGTTCATCAAATTTGCGATGTGGATAAATCCTCGATTTGAAGTAAAAGTCATTCGTTTCGTCTACGACCAACTTATCCAGTATCGCAATGATGCTGGGGATGCATATAGAGAAATGAACAGCGCTTTAAAGACAATCGTTCATCCAAATCTTTTGCAGGCTGCAATCAAAAATGTGGCCAGAGCATTAAACTACGTTGTTTATGGCGCCCATGAGACCGGCATGAGAAACAAGGTAGGAGAAGAATTGAAAGCGAGAGAATTATTGGAGTTGGAAAGAGATGTTGCCAAGTCTATTAAACGCGGCTTCATCAAGACTTACGACGAATGCATGAACTTTCTTAGAAGAGAGTATTATGAAAGAAATAAATTGCCAAAAGAACTTATGGCATAAAACATGTCTTCTATTAAATAAAAATCCGCATTGGCGATACGTAGTCACCTTTGCGGATAATCAGAAAACAAATCATAGTGCAAAGTTATGGAAAATACTGAATTAACAAACAGCGGATTTTATTATTTTGACTACAAAGGAGCAAAAATACCTTACTGTAAGTACGAAAAACGTATTTATGTCGAATGTAAAGGATTGAGCACAGTTGTTGGAACCGGTGTAGCCGTATGGCTTAGGGATAACCGGGAAATAGTTAATAGCTATGCATCCAGCCATAACATGAAGGTTAATAAATGCATCATAGGCGCAACAATATTGGTACTCGAACTTGCCTTGATGTATTTCAGATCCTTTAATAGTGAATTGGCGGAATGGATGGAAAGCCAGGGGTTAACTTTCGGAGAAAAACCTGAAGTGAAAATTGTATCTGATAAAGTAGAACTTATCCAAACAGCTACGCTACTAGGTAAACAGATCGATGTTTATGGATCAGCTGAAAAACCGTTGTTCTTGGCTAGAGATGTAGCTGAATGGATTGAATATGGATTAGATAAAGTTGGTCAAATGCTAAACTCTGTAGATGAAGATGAAAAGCTGACCACTATAATATATCGGTCAGGTCAAAATAGACAGGTTTGGATGCTAACAGAAAACGGACTATATGAAGTACTCATGTTGTCTCGTAAGCCTAAAGCCAAAGAGTTTAAGAAGGGCATCAAAGAAATCCTGCGAACCATACGAACAACCGGAGGCTACATGGCAACAAGAGAAGACGATACCCCTGATGAGATTATGGCCCGCGCCTTGCTCGTTGCTCAAGAAACATTGAAGAAGCGGGAAGAACGGTTGAAACAACTTGAAGCCGACAATCAACAAAAGGAATCCCAGATCGCCAAACTCCAACCAAAAGCCAACTTCGCAGATGCCGCATTTGCCACTGACGACAAAGTAGACATCGGAATGGCCGCTAAAATCCTAAAGCTGGGATTCGGACGTAACACCCTGTTCCAAAAACTGAGACAAGCCGGTGTATTTTTCTCTAACCGGAACGAACCTAAGCAAAGATTTGTTAATGCCGGTTACTTTGAGATGAAGGAAAAGTTTATTGAGCGTGATAATCATCCGGGATTTGTTGTAACAAAGACGTTGGTCACTCAAAAAGGCCTAGCCTATATCAACCATCTGTTTGGAGGCAATCCGTCCGATGGAAAACTGGCTAAAATGGTCTAACAGTTAAATAGTCCTTTTATTACTAAAAGCCCGAAACACAAGTAAACTTACTTTATATTAAATACGGATAAGTTATAAAAAGGGCATAAGTTATAAGTCTCAGAAGCATAGCATTGGTTACTAGATTATTAGACACAACAAAAGCTTTATCCAGGAAGAATATTGGCTGTAATCTTTCTGAATCAAGCATAAAAATCAATCTGTCAGAGGTGGTTTTTGATCTCCTTTTTCTAGTAACAAATCAAATACTGAATTTGTTTTTAATTATAGTCAGAGAACCGGCGATATTTATTAAGCCTTACTTCGAAGTATACCATTGCTATTTTTCTGGGATTTAATAACCAAATAAAAGATTGTTATGAACATAAACTATAGTTGCTACACTGAAAACACAGCGTAGTATCCTTTAAACCCATTTTAAATACTAGCTGATATTCAGCCAATTGGAGGTGCGTTTAAATTCCGCACAGCCCATGTTATACACTAAAAGTAAAGATTTTATGAAAAATATGATTAAAAATTTGGATATGTCGATGAATGTACGCACTTTTGCGGTGCTACACTTTTATATACATATTTGGTTAGGGGATTTTTTATGCCCTATTGTAAACATCTGTCTAAGATATAAGCAGAGGTTTCTCCGTACATATTCGCCCCTAAGCCAATATGGAAGTGTAGCAACGTGGAGAAACTCTCTGCTTTCTTTATTTATCAACTATTAATTTTCATTGTTTATGCTACACTTGAATGAAAATTACTCAAACAGCACTCCTATTGCTGTGTTAGGTACGGTCCAATCCTCCGAAATGGATTATAAAAAAATCTGTTCTAATATGTTTGTTCATTTCAAAAGTATGTTTACTTTTGCAGTGCTACAATCTATTATAATCTATGCCTATGGGATTTTTTATACCCATAAGGGAACTATATTAAAGAAATATAGACAGGCAGTATCCGTGTATTATGGCCCCTGGGCAATAATAGGTTGTAGCAAACTAGGATATTCGCCTGTCTTTTGTTATTTAACTCAAATAATTTCATTTCATGCTACAACCGAATGAAAGTTATTTGAACGGGAATAATAGTACCGTGCAAATTACGTTAGCTCACGACACGAGCGAAGTTCAGGTCTTTAACTCTCCACTGTTTGGCGATATCCGCGTCATTACAGATGAAATGGGTAATCCTTTATTTTGTGCGTCCGATGTTTGTAACCAACTTGGTTACTCCAATGGTAGAAAAGCCGTACAAGATCATGTTGATTCGGAGGATGTAACGAAACGTGACACCCTTACAAAAAGAGGCACTCAGTCAATGACTTATGTAAACGAAAGTGGGTTATATGCATTAATATTGTCCAGTAAGCTACCTAATGCCAAATCATACAAAAATTGGGTAACTAAAGATGTATTACCTACAATCAGAAAAACAGGAAGCTATTCCATTCAGCAACAATTTCCGGTTCCACAATCCTTCGGCGAAGCTCTAATGTTGGCCGCACAACAGCAGATACAAATCGAAGCACAACAAAAGCAGCTTATGCAGAAGGAGGAAGAGATAACCGAGCTAAAAGCCGAGAATGTCGAACTACAAAAACAAAGCGAGTACACTCGTGTGATCCTTCAGAGCAAACAAACCGTCTTGGTTACACAAATAGCGCAGGATTACGGAATGAGTGCAAGAAAATTCAATTTGTTACTGCGTGACCTGGGAATACAACACAAAGTCCGTAACCAATGGATCTTATACGGAAAGTATTTGAACAAAGGATACGTTCATAGCACTACTCATAACTATACTCATACAAACGGTAGTCCAGACGTTAGCCTAAATACTGAATGGACGCAAAAAGGACGCCTGTTCTTGTATGAGGAGCTAAAAAAGCATAGTTTTCTTCCTCTAATCGAAAGAGAAATGACGAACTAACAGATTATATCACAACACATTATCGAGGTACGGAGTAATGACGTACAGCCATTGTTACACCTTTTTTTACAAACAATTAAACCTAAGTATTGCACATGGAAGCAAAAGAAATAAAGGTCAATTTAGACCTAATGAACGCATTAATCAAAATGCGTGAAGCTAGTATTATTTTCGAAGAACAGTTGAATGTTATTGGCGAACAAGCCGGCATTGATTATATAGAAGAAAGAGAAGAGTTTTCGGATGGACTCATCCATTGCATGAACGCAATTGGAAAGATGATCGGGGAAAGCGTTGTTAATGGCGTTTGCTGTTCGATACCAGGTAAAGCTGCTACATAAAAACCAAATAGCGAACTCTAGCACGATGGAGTCTTTCGTACCCAACGTGTCCGTTCAGATGCCCTCCGGTAATACGACCGGAGGGTTTTGTTTTATAAAACTTTTCCAGGACGCATATTTTATATTTCAAAACTTATTTGTATATTTGTATCAAACAACAGAACAATGAGGATTGTATCACATAGAAAAATAAAAGACTTTTACGAAACAAACGGATATGAAGATTCCCGCGTTGCTCTTGAACGCTGGTATGATATCGCAGAAAAAGCAGAATGGAAAAACCTGTCTGATATAAAGGTCGATTTTCCTTCTGTTGATTATGTGGGTAACCAGCATTATGTATTTAACATTCGAGGGAACAATTACAGGCTTATAGTAGTTGTAAAGTTTACTATTGGATATATTTATGTACGTTGGATCGGGACACATAAGGATTATGATAAAATTGATTGTTCAACCAAATAAGTGTAAACATGAATAAAGTGACGAAAGAACAATATAAATTTGCCTTGGCCAGAGTTGAAGAACTTTTGCCATTAGTAGATGATAATACTCCAGCAAACGATAAAAATGCGGTGGAACTCACTGTTATGTCCGATATTGTGATAGCTTATGAAAAAGAACACCACCCTATCGAGAAGCCTACCGTATCGGAATTGATAGAACTATCTTTAGAAGAGAAAGGCATGACTCAAAGACAACTGGCAAGCGAGATAGGAGTAAGTCCATCAAGAGTTAACGATTATCTTTCCGGCCGATCGGAACCCACTTTAAAGATTGCTCGTTTGCTTTGTAGAGTGTTAAACATATCTCCGGCAGCAATGCTGGGATTTTAATTGGTTTATTATGATAGATGTCAGAGAGTTAAGAATAGGAAATATTGTTAATGACGATACCAATTTAGCTCGGGAGATTGGATGTAAGGTCGTAGGTATTGTCGAGTCTATATCGGAAGAAAATATTGGACTTAAGTATTTAAGATCGGATGGTGATACTTTTTATGGGGAAGAACATCCAATAAATTTAAGTCCTATTCCTCTAACAGAAGAGCTGCTTTTGAAGTGTGGGTTTGAAAAACATAAATGGGGTATTTTAACTTTTTACAATCCATTAATAGAGTTAGATTGCAATTTTTGTCTAAAAGGGGTTGATTATAATATACACATCCAATCCTTACATCAGCTTCAAAACATATACTTTGACCTAACAGGAAAAGAGTTGATGGTGAACTTATAGCTCACCATCATTTCTTACCCCTTCTACGAGCCATCATGTCACCGCCGGACGATTTCTTTATCTTCTCTCCGTAACATACTCTTAGCTTATCCTTTTGCATCATAAGCAAGTTTTGATAAGGGATAACCTCATACACTTCCGTATATGATAAATGCAGATTTTCCATTATGCTGGCAATCTGACCGAACATTGTGTCGTTTCCTATTACCTGGGTTCCGCCGCCATCCTTGCTACGCTCTTCGCTAAGGCGGCACAATCGAAAAAATCGTCTACATGTATTAGGCTGACGACTTTGCCGAATGCTTCTTTTAATTCTTCCAGGGTCGATTCATTTAAGGATGATACAATTTCTTTAGACTTGTTTTCCCAATCATCTACGTTACCGGCAATAATAATAGCTAAAGCCTTTATTATGCGCTCCACATTGCCGGGGATAGAAAAAAGGGCGTCAATCCAATTGGCTTTATCCGGGACCTCAATCTTTGCAAGCGATTGTATTGCCCTTAAAAGCACTTTTATTACAGGAGGGTAAACAGTATGCCCCTCTCCCTTTAACACTATTGTAACAAACCTATCACCTGTCAGTGATTCTGCTACGATATTAGCTGCTTTGTTCATAATTTTAAATAGTTAGGGCGAGGATAAACCCCGCCCAATTGAAAACCTAAACCAACCTATTAAATACCAGATGAAGACTGAACTTCTTTGTCATAATACCAGTATTCTGTACTGATAGCTGTATTTTCCGGCTCCATTGCTGTCCCGACAACTGCCAATCCTGTTGCACCATCTGTTTCGGCCTCACGGGTAACAACAGCCCCTTTCGGAAATACCGCCCATACATCATCTTCCGTCAATGCCATTAAGCACTTGTGGATTTCTTCGTATGTTCTTGAGCGCTTCCACCCTATTGCTTCCCCTCCGGTTTTGGTAATGACTTCTCCACCCATAAGATTCTTTTTAGTTTTGAAATCATATTCGCCAATAGTGAAGTTCATTGTAACCTCTCCCAGCTCCGCAGACTGCCGGTAAGGTTTCTTTGTTAGCTGATTGTTGTATCGCGTAACCGATGCTTCCGATTCGTCCATTGACCAGGTGTCTTGATGCACATTGGTCACTTCTTCCGTCTCTGCATCTTCTAAAATTGATTTTAGCATAGCTGGAGTCAAATCTCCGGTAACCTTCGACGGATCTGCATATAACAATCGTTTGATACCTACTGCATTCATATTATCTCAGTTTAAAATTTGCTACTTTAAAAAATAATCTCACATTCACAAAATAAGAATCTGTTTCCGGATCTTCTTCTGTGCTTAATTCGTCTATGGTATAGGTTCCTTTATGACCTTCATATTCAAAATATCCCTTGAAAAACGCCTTTTCTGCAATCTTCTGAATCTCGTTCAGTCTTGCGCTATTGGGAGCCGGATAATTGACATTTGGATCATATGGGACAAAGATGTTGACATTAGCATAGCCTTTCGACCAGGGCGTATTCGTCATGCCAAGAACATTGACAACAATTCTTTCAGGGACATGTTTTTTCTTGTAAGTAGGATGCTTGTCTTTGTATGCCGGCATACCGGGAAAGACTGTTGTAGCCTTCTTATAGAGCATATCCTTTATGTCTTCAATTGTCATCATTTTATTTTTGCCCCTAACTTGTCAGCGGCTTGAATATAAGCCATTGACGATACATCAAATCTTCTTTTCTCCACGTAGGAGGCGTAAGGCATACCATTCACGAGAATAAGAGAGTCACCCGCTTTACTGGCATTTTGTATCGCCCGCAAAGCATATTTCTGAGCGTCTGTCTTACTAAATGTATTAGCAACCTTTTCCTCTATCACTTTACCATCATTAGTAATAGCATAAGCATTTGAGCTACGAAGATTTCCGGTCCTATTTTGATAAGAGCCTTTAGTAACAGCGACATTTAAATACAGGTCACCCGCTATACGCATATCGTTAGTTACCTCTTTTTTGAGCAGTGCCTTAGCTTTCTTAAGGTCCGAAAAATCATATTTAGTTTTTATACCTAAACCCATACCTCCGAATAGTTCAAAAAATTACATTTACCTGGCTTGATAACCTTTCCTTCGCCCCTAACGGAACCATCTTGCTCTAATGCCCTCACATAATCATCTTCAGATAATTTTATTTGACCCGCAATCACTATATGGTAATTATAAGTTACCATTTTACCATTGACCCCGATTTGCTTACCGGAACCATTGTCATCACATCGACACGGACCAATTGTTTCCCAGGTATCACCGCCGGTTCCGGGAATGGTATTCCCTTTGTCATCCCGATCCGGTTCGATGTAAACCTTTTTTTCTAATATGTGAGGCGCAAAATACATTACCAATACATTGTAGCGTCAGAAATCCGACTTGATAAAACATCTTCTATTCCTAATTGCTTACACAACAACGAATAATAAGCCTTGATACCGTCTTTATCCCAAGATACGGAAAATCCATTTTCGTTCACCGAAGTTGGGCGAGCAAGCAATGAAGGAATAAATACAGCTATCGCCCTACTTACTTCAGCCATATTCTCTTTTGTCACTTCGTCTTCAAGAGATACAGAACTGTTCAAGGTCATATCCAAAAGATCGGCCTCCGATAAATGCATACCGAAAGAACCGATCTTTTGAGTTATGTAATCAGATACCGTCATGATCAATCAGGTTCGGTATTAAGTGATCCAATACCGTTGATTTCAGTGATGACCGGCAAAGAATACGATTCTGCCTTAGTAAACTCTACACCATTGGAATTCTGTGTTTCGCCTACTCCCCACTGAGCAACACGAATACGTCCATAATTTGAGTATGTCACACCCGGCTCCGGCCTTAATTCGTTGTTTACATATGCATTCTTAACAACTCCTAGATTTCCGGCAGGTATAAATACCAGATTTTTGGAGTTCCAAGGATTATACGGCGTAAACGTTCCATTATTCTGGATCAAACATTGTCTTCTTACCGGCTCCAATACTGGCAACTCGTTTGTTCGCATGAATTCGTTGAACTCATTTAACAGCAGAGGACTATTCTGTTTGTCTGTTCCGAAAATCACCTGCTTCATTTTCTTTGTACGTAAAATGTACGAAATTTTGGCAGGAGAAAGGAGAATACGATCAAATACAACTTTGTCCGAGAAAGCGTCTACCATCCCCTGAATATCTTCGAAAACATCGACATTAGTGATATTAGCGTCCGTCCATCCCAATGTAACTTTTGCTTTGTTTTCTTCCGGCATGTTATAATTGATAGTCGTTTTTACACCGCCTTCAGGGTTGTTTGTCTCATCCAATGTAGCAATACCTTCATTGGATAAAGCTCCCATGGCGATGATATCAAGTTTTGCCTGCACGCCTTGAACCGGAGTCCTGACATTTCCCCACATAAGTTCTATAAGTTGACGTTTAGCGTCTTCTTCGGGAATAGAGCGACTGTCAAGAATTTGCAAAACCTTTCTGTAGTCTTCAATCGTCATAGGGAGTGTAATTGCATGATGCAACACTTTCTGGGCGATTGTTTCAAGACCGTGAGTCCCCAACACCGGCTCTTTTGATTTGTCATCAATAGTTGCAGCGGCAATAGTCACATTGTACTTGCCTTTGATTTCTTCAAAATTAAGTCCTACAGATGGAAAATCCCATGTAAAAAAGCGTTCGTAAAATACATTGTCAAACAATTGCTTATGAAGCCTTGACACTGCATCAAAACGAAGTTGAGTCTGTCGTGTTAACTCTTTGAAAAGAGAGCTGTATTGAAATATTTCTGCCATATTTTTTACTGTTTTACGTAAATAATATTAGGGTTGTTTTTTAAGCAGATACCTTGCATCCATGAGGTCGGTAAATCCGGTACATGCCCTTTTAATACTACTGCATCATAAGCAGCGGATACCGTATCCTGATCACCTCCTGACAATGGGTCAGTATCTTCCCCTACTACCATATTTGGGACATATTTAGCTTCTGCATCTGTAGCTCCGGTAGCCTCAATTAACATGTCCCCAGCAACTAATCCGGTGATTGCTTCAGAAAGAGTCAGTACATCATAATCTTCATTTGATGTATCAACAGACGAAACATTAACCCCTGTTGTTTCTCCTTCTTTCATTACAACATCTCCAGCCTGAAACAAAGAGCCTTTATTCACTCGTGGTTTTGTTGTTGTACCACCGGAAACAACCTGAATATTTTTTGATACTGCTGCTGTAAGAGTACCAAAAACAACATGCAAAGGTGTTCCTTTCTTTATTACAGTCCCCTTGGGAAATGTCTGTAACAATTTGCAACCCCCAGGGAGAATTTTAGCTTCTCCCCTCCAAAATACCGGTATTTTCCCGGAATAAGTTTTACCTTCAAATTTAATGGCCATTTTACTTATTGTTTTAATGGTTAATTTGCATCAGGAAGAGCTCTAGCCCATTCTTCTGCTGACTCTTTTGCTTTATCGTCCAGAGTAGACAATACGCCTGATGTGTTACTACTCTCAAGCCCTGCGGTAACAATGTTTTGTTTAACACCAGCCAAATAAGACGTTATTGCAGCTTCATCCATTTCTGGAGTTATAGCAAATCCTTCTTTAGCTCTCCATTCCGGTATACCGAGTTCTTTTGCTTTAGAAGCGATCATATTAGCTCTTGCACCTTGATGTTCCTTTGCTTTGTAAGCGTTTAGTTCTTCCTGGATAGGAGATAGCTTTGCCGCAATTGCTTCTTCAATCAACTTCTGTAAATCGGGTTCTGTCTTTGTCTGCTCGCCCCCAGCAGCAGTGCCCTCCTTCTTTTCTGCCTTCGTTTTATTAACAGCGTCTGTCACACGTTTGTCAATACCGCTTTGCAGCGAAGAGAGGAAAGGCTTTTGACCATCAATAACAGCCTGTAAATTGTCATCAGTTACAAGCCCTGTGTTAGCCAAAGCTTCGGCCTGTCCCTGTAAGATATCATCACTTAACCCAAAACTCGAATAAGTTTGTTTTAAGAGATTAAAAATTTTGTCTTTCATACTTTATACACTTTAGTTTAATTCTATAGCATAAAATTACAGGTAAGTAAATATGAGCGGAAATATTTGAACAAGAGAAACGTAACACTTTAAGAACTGTTACATTTTAATTAAAAAGGTAGTAAATTTTGCCGCATTTGACATCATTCGCTACCTTTACACATCCCATTAGGGGATTTCAACGATTAATGGTCCGGACTGTGAAGTTAGGGCCATTGCCATTATATAGGGAGTTCTTCATTTTTCCATTCTTTCGAATTCAGTAAATTATCAAGGATATCTCCCTCATACACCGGATATGGATAAACCGGACCCTGATATTCTTCTCCTGTTTCCGGTAGAGTCATGACCGATGGAAACAGTTTTTCATAATTTTCCACTTTCATGATCACCTCTGATCCGTTAATACTGTAACGAGGAGACAGATGGAAGTGATCCAATGCTTCTTGTGTAACTTCAGCTAGTATTTCTGCTGGTAATACAATATATTTCATATTACTTCTCTTTTAGGGTTTGTAAATAATCATATGCTTTAATACACTGATCTTTAGTTAGGACTTTGTCATTGTAGATGGCTAAGTTTTTGAATGCTATTTTGGTAAAACTTGCCTCATTGGAAGATACACCAACTTTTAAACTTGATACACTTTTAGATTCTTCACCTATAACTAATTGATGTTCGTTCCAGTTACTATCATATACTCTACCATCAGAACATACAGCGTAAAGACTTTTAATTTCCGATAACCCATTTTGAATATTACCAGATTTTAGGTAAACTACCATTCCATTAACATTATTGTATGCATAAAAGGCAGGGGATTTAATTACACCTGCTGATTTATATGAATCTTGCAATAATACCCAATCTCCTACCATAGTCCAATCCTTACCCAATTCAAAACTATTGCTTTGTATCTTATCATCCACCCCATCAGTAACTAAGTATCCCCCACTATTATACCCACTATCTTCATCAAACGTAAAATTACTCAACACCAAATCATTCCCATTGCCAGTAATGTTCTTGATCGCAGCACGGTCTTCGTCGTTGTTGGTTTTGCCTGTTACAGTCCATGCTTCATTGAAGGATGCAGGATCAAAAGTTTCTTCTCCTCCTGAACCTTTTCCGCTAGGCATGCCTAGTTTAATCTCGGAGAGGTTTATCCCTCCGAGATTAATGCCCGATAAATTTGTATGACTTAGGATTATCATTGCAGGATCTGAATTGATAATGGTTCTGCTGTTGTGATTATTCTCACTTTTAGCCCGGCTTTGCCTCCGCTGATAACATCAACCACATTTTTGACTCCTCTGTGATTAAAGGCTGCAATTTGCCATGTTACACCATCAAGACTAATCTCAACAAGGACATCACTGTCATCTTTTGTTGTCACTTGCAAGCCTGCATTATCAGATGTCATCTCAAAAGACTCACTTACATACTTGTCTCCCTGCTTTGTACTATTTAATATCGTTGCTGCCATAAAATATATAATTAATGATTGTTGTTATATATAAATACCAGATATACCACTTTTTAAGCGTTATTTTCACCTCTATTTGCCCTTTGATTGCCTTGTCCTGCACTTGTGTTATTTTGACCGGACTGATTATCTTCTTTATTGCTTTCATTGTTATTTTCATTTTGTTGTTTCTCTTCCAATATTTTCTTAATTTCTTCAGTGGGCTTATCAGTGATACCCAGCATCTTTATAGCAGTTTCAAGGGATACTATACCATCATTATATAATTTACCGATTGCAGTCCATTTTTTATCTATGTCCTCCTGAAACGGCTCAGAAAACTCGAAATCTATCTGTAGTGCTTCTAGTTTTGCCTTAAGTTCAATATGAGTAACATTTTTCATAATTGCTAAAATCAGGTTTTTCTCCCTATCAACTGCAATCTCATATATTTCTTTACGATTATCCCGCTTCATGTAGGATGGAGCCATTGCACGTTTTAGAGCTTCCCCTGTTAAAGTACCTAAGCCTTTCGTGTTTTCGGGAGAAAAGTTAAATGTAAAAGTGTCATTCAAAATAGACTCTTTCAATATATCCTTTTCAAACCGTTTAAGTTCTACGGAGTCAGGAGGAGTAACATATTCAAACACGCTATCAGAGCCAAAACATCTAATAACCTCGCCTACATCATTCGGATCAGATAGAGACTCAAGTACATCTGCTGATACCTTGGCCTTCGGGTCTGCAAAATAATTATTTGTATCTGCGGACTTGGAATCCACCTGCTCATCTCTATTTATACGACTCTGCGCCCCTTCCCACTCTTTTTCTTGCTGATAATATATTATATTAATCTTACCAGTTGGATTGACAATAGTCGTCACTTCCCATCCTTTATTATACTTTTTGCATCTATAGATAAATTGCGACGTCTGTATATCAAAATGCTCAACAGTATTTAACCCCTCCTTAAGGTAATAGCCATAACCAAAGGCCAGCAGTGTTCCATACTGGTCAAACATAGGTCTCAAGGTGTATCCTAAAGACTTAGCCAACAAAACAACTTTTACCTCCGGTTTATTCGTCTCTTCATTTCGGTATATATGATACAGTTTCGCACATTCCGTTTCGGCCCCCGCTATTCTTTTTGCTTGACGCATTGTTGTATTAAAGCGGGTATCTTTTAAAAACTGAGTAAAAGCATCAAACGCTTCATCTTTAACATTAGGGTCATTTTTACTCCATCTAATAGGTTGGCCTAATAAATAAAATAAAGCTACTTCATTTATATAAGCCTGCCATCTTCGTGGGAGTTTCTCTGTTTTATATGGCTCCCTACCCTTTCGTAGCTTATTAGGACGACTCATAACATCATGGAGATTAGGATCATATTCTTGTATCGCTTCTAATACTTCCAGGTCCCTATTTTGAAACATTTCCATAGCCTGACTTATATCCTTATCCTGGATAAGCGTAACCAAGTCTTTAGTTACTTCAGAGTTGTTCATTGACTGCCCTCTAAATATATCAACTATATAGTTTAATATTGATCCCATATCTTTTTATTGTTAGTATATACCTAAATCCTCTTTACTATATTGTTTTGATGTTAGGACCTTGCCTAACAGTTTGCCTATCGTATAATATCTTGTACCATCAATTAGGTGGTTATAAGCATCAATAGGCTGATTTATAAACTTGCCATCTTTGTTTTGCTCATAAACATAGTTTTTTAACTCCCTGATGTAATTAACAGATCGCTTTGTTACGCACAATTTATACTCCATCATCTTAAATAATCCTCCCATAACAGAGCCTTTATATTTGTCGGCCGGAAAGATGATGATCCCCGCATTAGCAATCTCCTGTATTAACCGAGGGTCGGCACTATCTGCGTAAACAAACAGTCCCAACTTTTTTAACTCTTTAATTATCTCACTTGTTAGCATGTGAGTGCGATAGCATTGTTCGTCTAAATATAGCCTACCATCAAGTATTCCGCATTTGACGATAGCCGTAGGGTCAGAACTGTATCCAAAATCCAGACCAGCAGCAACCTGCTTTGAATTTGCAGGAAATTCATCAATAATCTCAAATTCTGGGAAAACTAAACCTTCGGCCATAGCCTGTAATCCCAATCCGTATACGGTCCACAACACTTTGTTTTTATATTGGAGAGATTCTATCTCGTCAATTATTGTCTGCTCCAAAAAAGGATTGTCTTTATACGTTGAGATAAAATGATAGGTTCTAGTGTCCTTATTAAGCTCACATAACCAATGTTCGTCTGAAAAAGAAGGATTGTAGTCTACTATGGAAAAATCGGTAGTACGCATAATGAGTTGCTGCCATTCCAGGAATGAAATTTCGTTTGCCTCGTTACAGTATAGGATATTGCGTTTACGACCTCTGATCTTTTGCTCATCATCTGTCGAGAAAAACTCAACAAACGAACCGTTCGGGAATGTGTAAACCATTTCAGACTTATTCATATAGCGATTGTCCCATATCTTGAACTTATCCTGCATGATCTCTTTAAAATCACGGAACACAGAACCTTTTAACGCAGGTAAAGTCTTTCTGACGATAGACAAGGATTTTTTATTCGCTAAGATGTAAGACAAAAGATAAATAAGGATGTTATATGTCTTGCTACTCCTAGAGCTTCCCTGGGCAGAAACGATCTTATAGCCGGACTGGACGGCATTATCGACAGTAGTAAATATTTTAGTCGTCTGGATTATCGGCATGAGCTACATCCTCCCTTTTATCAATAACCTGTATTACATAATGAGTTTCTTCCTCCTGCTTTACTTCTTGTTTTACTGGAGCATCCCATCCCATCATTTTAGACAACCGGTCTAAAGCATCTATCTTAGAGTACATCTTAACCTCAAATCCTTTCTCTGTACTTTTTACTGATTGTATAGCCAGCTGAAAATGAATTGGTAATTTCGAAAGATCCTTTATTAAAAATATACGATAATTCTCCGTCCGTTTAATCTCTAACATATCGACAACATTAGCACGAGCTATATTTGTCAGTATATTAACTGCTTCATCTTTATTTAAATCAGAACGCGACTGAAGAGCAGCCTGAAGTTCTTTGACCCTTACCGAAACCTTACCGCTGCTAAGAAGTTCGCAAGCCTTAATGTTTATTGTTTCACTTTTCATCTTATCACAAGAGTATGCACGCCTGTAAGCCTCAGATGCGTTACCACATTCAAGGTAATAGTTACAAAACTTTTCTTGTTTGATAGTGAGAGCCATACAAAATCTTTTCATCAAAGTTAAGCATGCCTCCTATGATGACATGCATAACTTCAAATCGAAAACGTAACAGTTTGGTTTCTGTCACATTTTTCTTTTACAGATAACCATCGGATCGAAGTTTACCCTCCATTAAAGCAATTTTATTATCAACATCAAGTCTAAAATCTCTATAATGCTGATAAGAAAAAATCAAATCTGAACATATCCTGGACACAGCCGAAGGAGCATTCAGCTTTAATGCATGAGCAAGTCCATCCCTTACCCCTCTGTTTAGACATCCTCCTGCCAACGTAGACGGAGAATAAAGAAGGACAATGATAAAGACAAACTTCTTTCTTTGTATAGCTCCCAGCTTCTGGGTGTTTCCCATGCCAAAAGCCTCGATAAAATAATTGTGTAAATACGGAATTAATGATAGGTCTGATAGTTTTGGTTTTACAAGTTCTGATTCCCGAACTGATAAATTAGATATCTGTTCGCGGATAGACATTAGTTCAAATATTTCAGAGACCATATTGTGTAACTTGTTTGGTTACGATCATGTAGCACAAATGTACTATTATTTTTCTTATTTACAAAATGACTCAAACCTGGGGAAATGTGAGCTATTTACAGATATGCTAAATAACATATAAAATAATTGGCAAAACATTTGCATACATCACATATCTGTGATATATTTGCATTGTAATAATTAATCAAGATGTGGCGGCAACACAATAAATGCGGCAGAAGATTATGAAAGCAATAGCAGTTAAGAACACATTCAATGCAAAAGAAAGTCTGAAAAATCAAGGTTTTGTTTATGATCCTTCAACAAAAACATGGTCTAAGGACTTCGCTTCTCAAGCTGAATTTGACGAATTTTACTCAAATTTTACAAGTGTCACCTATTCAGGAAGAAGGCAATCTAAATTTAATTCTGCGGTAGTTTTTGAATTTGTTGAAAACGAACCGGAAGTTTCTGAACCGGTGAAAGTAGACTCTAATACATCTAATCCAGAAACAACCGTAATCCCTTCGGAGGAAGAAGTTGTAAGAATGATTAAAGCTGGTGAGATCAAAGATTTTCACTTTTCTTTAGGTCGTTACAAAACAGTACTAGATGGTTATGTCATGTATATGGAAGAGGGTGGCAATACCATAGATATTAGAGAGGTTGGGAAAATATCAGCAGAGCATGAGAAAAATTTAGCCATGATCATCAATCAGACTGCTAAAGCCTATATTACTCGTTTACACAATAATCAGCAATATTACTTTAAACAATCATAATATGGAAACATGCACAAACGTACCGTCCAACTTTGGACGGTACATAGCCATAGCAGAATACCTGCTATTCGACCGTACCATAGCCTTGAGCCGGTCGAATTTACTAAGTCAAGCGATGATCCAACCCAATTACTTTTTTGTTGATACGATAAAAAAGATACATGCTGGTGACGGACAAAGAAAGGAGTGGTTTAAAACACCGGAGGGAATAAAGAGATATAAGAATATAAATGCTTTGTTATCAAGCATAGTAGACTCATTCCCTTCGGAAGGATTACCTGCCAGATTTACATTGAGCGAACAATCGATAATCATGATTAACTATAATCAACAAAAAAAGAAAATATATGAAACAATTGAAAAAGAAGATACAAGGGGACTATGAGCTAGGCGAGCACATAACGACGTTATATGCAGCTTATCTCGATATAGATGAAGATAGAGTAATCTATATTTTTGACGAACAATCCCGGCCGGAAGAACATTACCAGTTTTTAGCAAGGATGGATATCACGCACCCCTATTTTATGCTGGGAGATACAGCAGACTGTAAGAGTGATTTTATCATCATGTTTAAAAAAGAATTATTGAAGGAGGGACTCTGCAAGACCAATATCGCCGGCACTTTATTCGCTTTATCTGAAAAGGATGCTGAGCGTATCCGGATCGGCAAGCGCATAGCTCAACTCCGGGAGCAGGCCGGAATGTCACAGGCAGAATTGGCCGAAAAAATAAATACCAAACAGCATGCTATATCCCGGATTGAAAAGGGTGCTTTTAATGTAGGATTTGATACATTGCAATCGATAGCCGAAATTTTCGACATGAATATTGATTTTACAAAATAAATATTATACATTTGTCGATCCGCTATCATAAGTAGCGGGTTAACAATTAATAGAGCGTCCGTGTTAGTGATAATCCGGACGTTCGTTTTTTCAGATAGCTCAAATCGTGAAAAAATTGAATGATAATAATCTATTTTATATAGCCTATTTTTTTATGTCTAAAATCAATATCTTTGTCTATATCATATACCACCCAATAAGGTTTATTTTTAATTTTTTGCGTGTAAATCTACGTGTAAAAGAAAAAGGGCATTGTAAATCAAACCATTACAATACCCTTTGTGGAGATGGAGAGATTCGAACT
>OATI01000414.1_pt1 | contig 38863 bp, 30 predicted proteins | sample 1494981 | NCBI WGS metagenome assembly OATI01 (sample SAMEA2579952, study PRJEB22360) | human gut metagenome
TGTGGAGCGGGCGGGCGCTTTCAGCGGCCCGAGGCCCAGCCGATATTGGTTCGGCAGCTGCTCATGTTCGGTGCTGGCGATTTTATCGATAGTCTCAACGATGACGTTGGCGGCCTCATACGCCGCATAATCCGCCGCGATCGGAGCACCATAAGCGGCGACCGCTTCAGCTTGGGAGACCACGTCAAGCGAGCGGCCTTCAGCGATAAGCACATCGACTCGCATGAACGGCTCCCGCCCCGCACCAAAACGTGATTTGGTGCGACGTACGCCTTTGGCGACCGCCCGAATCTTGCCATGCCCACGCGTCAGGATGGTGATGATACGATCAGCCTCGCCCAGTTTGGAGGTGCGCAACACCACACCTTCGTCTCGGTACAGCGACATCTCATCTCCTTTCCCGCGACGCCTGGCAGACTCTACTCAATGAAGTAGTCAGTAAATAAACAGACCCCAGAAGGCGAACACCAACAGTATGTACAGCATGGTGAAGGCCACCAGCCAGAACAGGATTCGGCCCAGACGGGTGGAGGCCAGTACCGGGTCAGCACCGGTGACGATGTCTCGAACGGATTCGCGACGAGGGGGTATCTGAATCAGGCCGCGGACGGAAGCGACTTCTATCAGATGCATAAAGACGCGGGACCAAGCCCATAGCACCAGCACGGACACCACTTGGATGACCGGCCAGCTCCAATACATGACACCCGGCGTCTCGGTAGGTGCGCTACCCCATGCAAGTTTGACCACGCCCATGATCACCTGCCCGAGTCCGGCGAAGAAGATGAGCAATGTGGCAAGAGTGGTGAGGGTCAAAGTCAGCAGCGCATTGCCGAAACCATGTGCGAAACCGAGTACCACAGGCCGTCCCGGTATCAGCATGCCCGCATGTTTGGCCTCGCGCTTCTCTCGCCGCCATCGGGCATCCGCCGCGATTTTGCGACCCAGCGCCACCAGTGCCAGCACGATGGATGCGAGCAGCAGCAGTACCACCGTGACGTGCAGAATCACACCATATATGGTGCCGACGCGTCTTGCCTTCAAAGCGCCCGGCAGACCGATTGATTGGTACAGATTGGTGCCGGCCACCTTTTCACTGGTCTGCGTGAGTCCGGCGGAAGTGCCGACGGCCCAGTCGATGAGATCGTCCACATAGGCGTCCGCAAACGGGGTGCCCGCTTCGGACTCATCTCCCAAACGCAGCACATGGTTGGCGACCGGGTAGCTGCGCACGGTCACATTCCAGTTATCGGCTTTGTGGGCGTTGTAGAGAATCGCACGCACACCGTCGACCTGCGCCGTCATCACGTCTTTCGAACCGTAAGCCACATAGGTGGGTACGGCGTAGGCGGCGGGTTTGAGTGTGGCGAGGTCGAAATTGTTCAGTCCGAACAGGCCGGTGTCCGCGCTGAACACACGTTGGACGATGGATTGATAGCCTTCGTTCGCGCCAACAAGGGTGAAGTCTTGGGTGACGAAAAATCCCAGCGATTGGCGTGGGCTGAACACCATCGGGCTCAGGAGAATCTGGAAGGCGATGTCCGGATCGTCCTCGAGCAGATACGAGGAGATCCATGTCGATTCGGAGGTGGCATAGATGCCGACCTTGGCCTCGTCTACATCGCTTTGGTCTCGCAGGTATTCGATGACCTGATCATAAGCCTTGGCTGAGGCCGGATAATCGCGGTTGATGTCGGTGGTGTTCCAGACGGGTTTGTCGAGCACTGCGGTCACAAAGCCGGCCGAAGCCATACCGGAGGCCACGTCGCCAAAGGAGTTGTCACAGGTGCCGTATCCGGCACCGTGCATGAACACCACGCCGGGGCGCTTGCCTGATGCGTTCTGAGGTTCCCGAATCAATACCTTGATGGCTTGGACGCCGTCCGCATTGGCCTTGCCCCGAGCACCGGACTCCTTGGTCAGATTGCCGTCGCCGGTCATGTTCAGCGTGATGTATCGCTCGGTGACCTCATACGTGCCTTTTGCCGGCAGCGTTTCTCCGGACGGGTTATCGAAGGTGACTTCGGTATCGTCGGTGAGCGTGGCCATCGACTGGCCGGTGGGTTCGATGTTCCAAGGCACCGTGGTCAGATTGGAAATGGAGACCAGCACGCCAATCAGGATAATGAAGATGGGCAGACTGACCATCAGCCGGTGGGTGCTGGTCCACGGCTTGGATCGAACAGTCAGGCGATGCTCTTCTTCTTGCGGCACGTGCGCTATTGTAATCTGACCGCGATATTTATGCCGAGGGCCTATTCGGCCGAATCAGTGACCGGGGTGCTGGATTGGGACCACGACCGGGCCGGTGGAATTGACGGGGACTTGACCGTCAGCCTCCATTTGGGCGGCGATATCGTTCGCTATGGTGAGCAGCGTGTCGACGATCTGGTCTTCGGGCACGGTCTTGATGACCTTGCCCTTGATGAAGATCTGGCCCTTGCCATTGCCGGAGGCCACGCCGAGGTCGGCTTCGCGTGCCTCGCCCGGACCGTTGACGATGCAGCCCATGACGGCCACGCGAATCGGCGCGGTCACGTCCTTCAACCCTTCGGTCACCGCGTTGGCCAGCTGAATCACGTCCACCTGGGAACGGCCGCAGGACGGGCAGGAGATGATGTCGAACTTACGCGGGCGCAATCCCATGTATTCCAGCAGCTTGCAGCCCACCTTCACTTCCTCCACGGGAGGCGCGGACAGTGAAACGCGGATCGTATCGCCGATGCCTTCGGCCAGCAGCGCGCCGAATGCCAGGCAGCTTTTGATTGTGCCCTGCCAGGTCGGGCCGGCTTCGGTGACGCCCAAATGCAGCGGCCAATCGCCCTTGGAAGCCAACAGACGGTACGTCTGCACCATGGTGACCACATCATGGTGCTTGACGGAAATCTTGAAATCGTGGAAGCCAACGTCTTCGAACATGCGCGCTTCCTTCATCGCGGACGCCACCAGCGCCTCCGGTGTCGGGCCGCCGTATTTGGCGTACAGCTCCTTATCGAGCGAACCGGCGTTCACGCCGATGCGCAGGGAAATGCCCGCATCCGTGGCGGCCTTGCAGATCGAAGGGCCGACCTCGTCGAATTTGCGAATGTTGCCGGGGTTCACGCGCACGGCCGCGCAGCCGGCGTCGATGGCCTGGAACACGTACTTGCTTTGGAAGTGGATGTCGGCAATCACCGGAATCGGCGATTTTTTGACGATTTCCGGCAATGCGTCGGCATCATCCTGGCTTGGCACGGCCACACGCACGATATCGCAGCCGGCCGCGGTCAGTTCCGCGATCTGCTGCAGGGTGGCCGGCACGTCAGCCGTCAGCGTATTGGTCATGGATTGCACTGAAATCGGCGCTCCCCCGCCGACCGGCACCGGGCCGACCATGATGCGGCGGGACTTGCGGCGCGGATGCAGCGGGCTTTCGCTGATGGCCGCGTCACCGGTTTTGCGGAACGGTTTTTCGATTTCTGGCATACGTGATCCTTGCATGTGCGAGGCGCGTTATGCGCCCCGCGATGGTTCTTACGATTGCTTGTGCTCTTTACTTGTTTATCAGCTTGTCGGCGCGGGCGCGAGCCTCCTGCTCGAGTCGGCTCATTTCCTCCACGGAAGCGAACAGCGGGTTGCCGCGCAGTTCGGCGTCCATCTCGTCAAGCACTTCGCGCACGGTGTCGACGATGCCGAGGTATGGCAGACGGTGTTCGAGGAACGCGTGGACGGCCTGCTCGTTGGCCGCGTTGAGCACGGCCGTATGCTTTTCGGACGATTCGAGGCAGTGCCGGGCCAGGTTCACCGCGGGGAACGCCTCGTTGTCGAGCGGCTCGAACGTCCACGTGGCCGCCTTCGTCCAATCGCATGCGGCGGCGACGTTTCCGAGACGTTCCGGCGCGGACAGGCCGAGGGCGATCGGCAGGCGCATGTCCGGCGGCGAAGCCTGCGCGATGGTGGCGCCGTCGCGGAATTCCACCATGGAATGCACGATGGATTGCGGATGCACGGTCACGTCGATGCGGCTCGGCGGCACGTCGAACAGTCGGCTTGCTTCGATGACTTCAAGACCTTTGTTCATCAGCGTGGACGAGTTGATGGTCACGACCGGCCCCATGTTCCATGTGGGGTGGTTCAAGGCCTGTTCCGGCGTGATGTCGGTCATTTGGTCGCGCTTCCAGCCGCGGAACGGACCGCCGGACGCGGTGACGACGAGCTTGGACACTTCGCCGTGCGTGCCGGAACGCAACGACTGCCAGATGGCGGAATGTTCGGAATCGACCGGATTGATCTGCTTGTCGCGTACCTGCGCGCTAAACAGCAGGTGTCCGCCGGCCACCACGGATTCCTTGTTGGCCAATGCCAGCTGGGAGCCTGCCTGCAGTGCCGCGATGGACGGTTCGAGGCCGATGGAGCCGGTGATGCCGTTAAGCACCACGTCGGCGCCGGAGCCTGCCATGGCGATCACCGCGTCAGGGCCGGCTGTGATGTTGACGTTGCCTGCGCCGGCCTGTTCCAACGCCTCACGTAGCGCGGGGACGGCTTCCTTGTAGAAGATCGCGACGGTTGGCACGTGGAATTTCGCCGCCTGCTGCGCAAGCAGTTCGACATGTGCTCCGCCCGCGGCGAGACCCGTCACGGTGAAGCGGTCGAGATGACGTGAGATGACGTCAAGGCCTTGGGTGCCGATGGATCCGGTGGAGCCCAGAATTACTACGGTTGATGGTTGCATGGGTTATGCGCTGCTCTCCGTATGATATGCCGATGTTCCGGCATTGGTTGGGACTATGTAAGTTGGGACTGTGTAGTCGAGGCTGTGTAGTTGGGATTGTGTAAACGCGAGAACAGGCTGACGATTCCGCCAGCCTGTTTATTACCGTTGGTTCACTCGAAGGGCGGGAACGACAGATCCGGAATATCGAGATTGTCGTCGTTGCCCGACGCCGGGAAAATCGACCTGAAAGCCGGGCTTGGTTCCGGCTTTTTGTCCTCCTGCTGCTTGTCCGCATCGGATTCGGCGGACGGTTCAGTTGCCGGGGCAACTGCCGGTTCTACGGCAGGTTCAGCCGGAGCGGACGGTTCAGGCGTGAAGGATGGCGGCACCGAGGCTGCGAGGGAGCTCAGGCTCGTCGAACCGGTGGTGACCTGAGGCAAGTCGGACGCGGACAGGCTCGGAACCTGCGGCGTGAACGTGTTTTCCGTCTGGTTCGTCTCATTGATGGTGTGAGCCAGATGCGCCAACGCGGCCAAAGACGGATCCTGCTGTGGCTCGGGTTCAACCGGAGCCGGCGGGAATGCCGGAGCGGCCGGAGCCTGCGAATCGGTCGCGGTCGGAGCCGGAGCCTTTGGCGCGGCATCTTCCATCGCATCATCGGCAAGCGGATCGAACGCCTGGGTCTCTTCAACGGCGCTCGGCGCGGAAGAAGCGGAATCGGTCTGCGGCTGGAACACCGGAGGAACCACCGGAACCGCATGCGGAGTGTTCGTCGGCGTGGCAGGCACGCTCACCGGGGAGGTGACCGCGGACGTGAAGATCTCATGCTCGGCCTTGTTCAGCGCGTCGAAGGAATCCTCTTCGCTCGGCGTGACGGTTGGCACAGTAGGAGGAACCGGAGCAGCCGGAACCGTGGCGGAAGGAGCTGCGAACAGCGGTGCGATCATCTGGGTTTCGCCAGCTGCGGAATCACTGGAAGCCGGGGCAACGGACGGTGCGGCCGCGACCATCGCCTCTTCGGAGGGTTCGCCGACGAAATCCGCGACGCGCGCATACGATTCGAGTCGGGTCAGCAACTGCGCGCAGGCGGCCAGATAGTAATCCACCTGACGTTCGTCGTATCCCCTCTTGCCTTTGCGCTGAGTGAAGATCACGTTGCTCAAGGTCTGGGAATTCGTGTCGGCGATCGCCTTGGCGTCCGCTTCACTGACTTCCTCGACACCCAGCTCGCCGGCGGCTTTCGTCAGGCACTTGTCGATCACGCTGTCGACCTGCTTGCGGTCGTAGCTCGGATTCTTGCCCTCGCCCGGCTTGAACCGTTGGCCGTGCTCGCGTTCGGCATGCGCGTCGAGCTTCTTGAACAGGTCCTCGGTCTGCGCCTTCCATGCCACACGGCCATGCTGGGAGATTTCCCACGTGGTCTGCTTGTCGACCACGGCACGTTCCAGACGGGCAAGCGCGGCATCCACTTGGGCGATCACATAGCCGCCCTTGACCAGTTCGAAGGAGACGTTCTGAATATCATGCTGGGTGAGTTGCGCGCCCTCACCTTCATACAGCATGTGCGCACGTTCAAGGAAAGCATCCACCTGTTCCGCATCGTAGCCCCACTTTCGCTTCGCGGCATGAGCGATTCCCGATGCGTTCTTCTCGGTTTCAGGTTCCTGTGCCATTGGCGTTCGACCTCCTGCTACACGTATTAACGTCACTACTTTACGTGATTGATTCGACGCAGACGCCGCAAAAGATGAAAATTCAGTGAATCGACACGTGCGGCTCATGGCCCACACGGCGGTTTCGTACCGATCAAGCGGCATCATATCCGCCATGCCGACACACGAGTGCGGCTCATCGCGCGGATACGGTACAGTAGTTCGTTGCGGGCGATTAGCTCAGTTGGTTAGAGCGCCACCTTTACACGGTGGATGTCAGGGGTTCGAGTCCCTTATCGCCCACTTTTCGCAACGCCGTGAAAAATCAAGGAATCGCATATCATCCCGCGTAATATCAACGCGCGCACCCGTGTTTTGTCCACATTCCGCCCACGTTTTGTTTGTGTTTTGCCGGAAAGTCCACGTAATAGCGAAATCCCCCAAACCCAATGGACCCGGGGGATTTTCGTATACGCGAGAAAATCGCGAAAAGTCTTGGTTTACTTGCCCTTGCCGAACGCGCGCAGGTGAATACCGTTCCAATCGGAGCTGACGGTCAGCGGAGTGGCGGCATTCATGCCGGCGGTCTTGGCCGCGGACTGCACGGTGCTGGAGCTTGCGGCACCCGGACGTCCCGGCTTCGGGGTGAGCACCCACAGCGGGCCGTCATCGCCGAGAACCGCATAGGCGTCGACAATGGTGTCGGCCAGTTCGTCCTCGTCATCGCCATCACGCCACCAGATGATCACACCGTCGACTGCGGAGTCATAATCCTCGTCGACCAGCTCCTCACCGGTCAGTTCCTCGATCTTGGCGCGGATCGAGTCATCCACATCATCGTCCCACAGCCATTCCTGTACCAGGTCGCCGGCGTGGAAACCGAATTCTTCAGCGTTATCAGATGCCGTTTGATTCACGTTCGTCAATATACCAACACTGCTCGAACATATACGTTACGAACGCCGGAATCGCCCACTTTTCGAGATGAAACGGCGATTTCCGCCTGTATCACGCCTATCTCCTTCCGCCGCACGCTCATTGCTTGACGGTGCATTGCGGCAGTGAACCGCCTTTACCATCGCGGATGGCGACCAGCGCGTCGTACGCCTCGTCCAACGTGCCCACCTTCACCACGTGGAGGCCCTGTGGCACGTGCCCGACCACGTCGGAGCAGTTGGATTCCGGGGCAAGGAACCACGTGGCCCCGTCACGCTTCGCGCCGATCATCTTCAACCGGATGCCGCCGATCGCGCCAACCTTGCCTTTGGCGTTCATCGTGCCGGTACCCGCGATGGTCTTCCCGCCGGAAAGCTGCTCTCCGGTCACCTTGTCGATCAGACCGAGCGTGTACATCATGCCCGCGGACGGGCCGCCGATGTCGTCGACGTGCATGGACACCTTCATACCGGACACGTCATAACCGTGCGCCTTGAGGAAACGCTTCGCGGCCGTGGCCGCGGCGCTCTGCGATGAGGACATCTCCTTGTTGCTTTCCTTCGCATAGTCCTTGGCGCTTTGTCCGACGGGGAACACGGCCTCCTGCGGAATCACCGTGGCCTTCGGATTGGCCCATGCCAGCAACGCCTGCGCGTTGGTCACAGGATATCCGGGAACGCCTGAGGCGTTGACGGTGACGAGCAGTAGTTTGCCGGAGTCCTTATGCGTCTTCACGCCGGACACGTCGATGACCTGCTTGCCTTCGACTTTTCCGAGCACGTCCTGGGTCGGTCCCGGCTCCTGCACCACGTACGCGCTGGGCGCAATAAGCACCAGCACGCAGAGCACGGCCACGATCGGTCCGGCGAGATATCGCCAAGGGCGAACATCGAACCACCGTCCGACCTGACGCCAACGTCGTCTGATACGTGGCAGAAGGCCTTGAGACGACCCGTTACGTGTGCTTTTGGCGTGAACTCGCTGTGTTTCCTGCATATCGGCCATGCCTCCCATACTATGGAAGGCAACGAACTTAACAATCGCGTGGAACAAAGGCAGGAAACGGTATGGATGAGAATGCGATCCGCCAGTGGCTTATCGATTGCTTCGGACCGATTCAGGGCGAGATGGCATGGAACCAGCTTTCCAACATGCCGGAAGCCGTACGCGACCAGCTGATGAGTCAGGATCCGAGCACGCTGCCCAAGCCCGAAGAGGTCAAGTCCATGATGCAGGCGTTCACCGCCGGCGGACTCAACACCATGGGAGATATGCAGCAGGCCGTGGAACAGGGGCCGATCAACATCAAACTGGCGAAATCGCTCGCGTTGCAGCAGGCGAATGGTGCCGGATCGGACAGCAGCGTGAACGCCGAAACCGGCGAAATCGCAAGACGTGCCATCAGCGAGGCGAACCTGTGGCTTGATACCGCTTGCGAATTCAACCCGGCGCAAGGCGAGACGCAGCTGCTCACCCGCGCCGGCTGGGTGGAGGACACAATCGACGCGTGGGCGCAGTTCGCCTCCCCCGTGGCCGAATCGATGAACGACGCTCTGGCTTCGATTCTGTCGCAGCGTTTCGGCGACGGCGAAATACAGACCGAGATTTCCGGGGTTTTCGCAGGCCCCATCGAAATTCCGATTCCGGACGAGATGAAGAATCCGGCGAAGCTGATGCGATTCGTCGGCAACACGTCGTTCGCCATGCAGTTGGGGCGTGCCGCCGGCGACCTGTCCCATGAGGTGCGCGGCAGCTTCGATCAGGGCATCGCGCTGCTGAAGAATCCCGCCGGCGGACTGATCGTGCAGAACGTGACCGAATACGCGAAGTCGCTGGACATCGACGTGAACGAAGTGATGGGCTATCTTGCGCTGCAGGAGCTTGCGCATGCCAGGCTGTTCGCCTCCGTGCCGTGGCTGATGCCCCGCTTCGAGGCGCTGCTGGGCAAATACGCGCGTGGCATCACCATCGACATGGATGCCATGGAGGAGCAGATCCGTGAGGCGGAGTCCATCGATCCGGATTCCATGGCCAGCGCGGTGAACATCACCAAGGTGGCGTTCCCGGACACTCCGGAGCAGAAGCAGGCCATGAAGGCGTTGGAGAATCTGCTTGCCTTGGTGGAGGGCTGGGTGGATGCCGTCGTGTGGCGTGCGGGCATGGCGCATATTCCGCATATCGAACAGCTTCGTGAGATGTTGCGCCGCGAACGCGCCATCGGAGGCCCTGCGGAACGCACGTTCGAAAGCCTGATGGGCATGCAATTGCGCCCCAAGCGCATGCGTGAGGCGGCCGCGCTGTGGGAAAGCATCGGCACGCAGGAAGGCCCCGAGGCGCGCGACGCGAAATGGTCGCATCCGGATCTGCTGCCGCAACTGCCGGACGAACAGTCCGAGGATAGCTCCAACGAAGAGAACGGCGCCGCATCCGCCACTACCGGTACGGAACAGACCACGGCGCAACAGGATATTCCGGACAGCATCGATTGGGATGCCGAACTGTCCAAGCTGCTCGACGAGGAAGAGCACAAGGGCGATGACGCCGATGGCACGAACGACGCCGACGGCACAGATGACGCCGGCGATACGAACGCTTCCGGCGACCCGCAGTCACCGGAAGAAGCGTGATTTCCTGCGCCCGCGATCGGACCCATCGTCTTCGCGGGCGCGCGCATAGGACACGTCGAGCGTGTCTTCGGCACGCGTGACCGCCACGTACATCAATCGCCGTTCCTCTTCCAGAAGGTCGCCTTCGGGCGGTGAACCGTATGGAATCAGCCCTTCGGAGCATCCGATCAGGAACACGTGTTTGAATTCCAGGCCCTTGGAGGCATGGATGGTGGAGATGGTCACGCCTTTAACGTCGCCGCCTGCGCCAAGTGCTTCCAACATGGCCAAGCGGGTCTGAGCGTCATCCGCGAGCGCGGAGTTCTGCCATCCGCTGTCTCGTTTGACGCGGTAGCGCAGGTGTTGTTCGCCCAGTGCCCGGCAGAGGATTTTCTGCTGCGCGTTGACTCGGGTGAGGATGGCGCAGTCGCCCGGAGATGCTCCCTCGTCCACGAGTCTGCGGATGCGTGCAGCCACGCCCCGGGCTTCTTCGAGATCGCTGTTGTAGATGGTTTGCGAGACTCGGCGGCCTGGGTCTCGCTTGGAGTTGAGTTTGAGATAGTCGGCGCGTTGCGGTGAGGCTTCGAGCACGCGGTTGGCGTAGTTGACGATCTGCGGGGTGGAACGGTAGTCGTTGTTGAGTCTGACGTCGGCGGTGAGGGGGCCGAATTCGGAGGCGAAGTTGAGCAGGTTGTAGCTGCTGGCTCCGGCGAACGAGTAGATGGTCTGTGCCGGGTCGCCTACCACGCAGATGTTGCGGTTGTCACCGAGCCATCGGGTGAGCAGCCGATGCTGCAGGGGCGAGACATCTTGGTATTCGTCGACGGTGAGCCATGTGATGCCGGAGCGGATGCTGGCCGCCACGTCTTCGTCGCTTTCGATGAGGTGGCAGGTGATGAGCAGGATGTCGTCGAAGTCGATTTCGTTGCGATTGGTTTTTTCGGTTTCGTAGGCTTTGTAGACGTCCACGAATTGGCTTGGTTCCAGTCCTGCCGGCGGCTGGTGGTGGATGGCCGCGCAGACGCGTTCATAGTCTTCCGGCGCGATGAGCGAGATTTTGCACCAGTTGATTTCGGCTTGCAGGTTGCGCACGGTGTCGTCGTCCACCTGCTGGGTGGTGACTCGGCGTAGGGAATGTTCCACGATTTCGCGCGGATTGCGTGAGATGAACGGCATGGGCCCTTCGCATACGTCTGGCCAGATCCGACGGAGTTGGTGTAGTGCCGCGGAGTGGAAGGTGGCGGCTTTGACGTCGGATGCGACGTCGAGTTGGGATAGTCTGTTGCGCATTTCCGCGGCCGCTTTGACGGAGAAGGTCACGGCGAGCGTGGCGCGCGGATCCCATGCCTTGGTGGCGCATGCGTAGGCGATTCTTCGGGTGACGGTCCGCGTTTTGCCGGCACCTGCGCCGGCGATGATACGGACGGGTCCGCGCACGGCGGTCGCCGCCATGCGCTGCGCATCGTCCAGTCCGTCGAGAATCGCTTCCGCTGTTGCATCCATATGCTCCATTGTGGCAGATTGCGTGACGAGACGGACGCCATCGGCGCGATTAACCGTGAATTCGTGGCAAGTCGCGCCCTTATTAGCCTTCAGTGTGTATTAAGGTTGGAATTGTGACCGAACGAAGCAGATTTATGATGGCCGCCTTGGCGAGCGCGGCGATGCCGAACGCCACCATCGCTGGCACGCGTGACAGCGAGCAGGTCAACGCCACCGACAAGGGGTATGGCATTGATCATGCCGTGGTGCAGGACGCCGCGGGCAAGTTGTATGACACGTTCGCTTCGAACACACCGAAGGGACGCAAGCGTCTCGCTGGTCGCGTGCGTGCCGCGCAGACGTTGATGGGCAACCGCGAGTTGGGCGGATTGGGGTTCGACGTCGATCGCGTTCTGGCGTTCTCCAACGGCGAACAGGAGAGGTCCGTCACAGGAGACGTTTCCGTGATGATCGCCACGCATCATGATGGTCAGGCGCGTCCGCTGACGCTGCTGACGTTGGACGACTGTGCCAGCGTGGGCACCGCGTTGGGCGCGATACACCGTCTTCGTCCGGATTTTCTGCAGGAGGCCGGCTATCCGGTGTTCTCCACGGGGCAGATTCGCGCGCAGCTGACCGCATGGATCAAGCGTTTGCGTCAGGCTGGCCATGTGCCGCAGGAGATCACGACGAGCTGGTCCGACGTTCTTGAAACGGACGGCCTGTGGTCGTTCGCCACTTGTCCGGTGCATGGTGGCCTGTCCGACGGCGATGTGCTGTTCTCGGGCTCGTCGATCACCGCCATCACGAACTGGCAGGATATGCAGGTCAATGATCCGGCGCGTGATTTGGCGTGGATTTTCTCCAAGCTTGACGAGAACCACCGTAATGCGCTGCTCAGCGCGTATGGACGCATGCTGGGCAATCGTCTGGATGATCTGATCATGCTGCGTGCCAACCTGTGGCTGCAGATGGAACAGGTGGGCGATTTCATCAGCGCGTTGAATCAGGCCGATAGCGTCAAGATCATGCAGTTCAAGGCGCAGGTGGAGCGTTTGGCTCACCAGTTGGGTATGCTCACCGCGAAGAACCATAGGCCGAGCGAGACGCGTCAGGACGAGCAGAAGGCCGGCAACCGTCCGCCGAGCACCATCACCGTGGGCACGCTGTTGGACGAATCGGAACGACGCAGGCAGGCGGCGGCGCAGCAGAGCAACGATGCCGACGCGACCGGCGAACGTCATATCGACGCGACCGACATGGATGATGACAGGACCGGCGATTTCGATGTCACCGGCTCCCAGCCCGTCCGTAAGACGAAGCAGATCGTCGATGACGCCACGGAAGCGTTCGATGTGACCGCCGCCGAACATATCGCCTCCGCCGGCATGGTTTCCGGCAGTGCCGATTCGGACGATACGAGCGAACGTGAGGAATCCCCCGTCAGCACGTTCGTTCCGGAGCAGTCCGCGAGGGAGCGTCACGAGTCGTTGCCGTCCAGTTCGACCATTGTGATCAGCACGTTGCAGACCGCCGATGGCAGCGATGACACGAACGAGGAGGAAATTCCTCAAGCCCATAGCGAAGCGGCGACCATGCTCATTCCGCTGCTCGAACGCGATGAGGCCACTATGCAGAAGGCCAAAGCGGAGGTCGACCGGCTGCAGGCCGAGGACGCCACCGATGAGAAACCGCGCGTAGAATAAGCGCATACATTGCAAACGAATTTGCACACGAACACCCTTACAAGGAGCATCATGGATATCGAACTGGGCATTCAGAACGTGGCGCGCACCGTCACCTTCAGCACCGAGCAGAGCGCCGACGAGGTGAACAACGTCATCGCCGAGGCCGTGGAGAATGGCAAGACCATCAACCTGACCGACGACAAGGGCCGTCGCATCGTGGTGCCGGCCGGTTCTCTCGGCTATGCCATCATCGGTTCCGAAACCAAGCACGCCGTCGGCTTCGGCAATCTCTGATCGTCACCTGCAAACGCGTTGGACACGTTCCATATGAAAAAGACGTCGGACCATATCAGGTTCGGCGCCTTTTTCATATTCGATTCATGTATCCGGTTCACGCTTGGAAATTCCATATCCGGATTTCATGCGGCATGTGAGCTGCCGACGCGACCGATCAAATCCACACCCCGGCACAAGATTTCGCGTACGGTGTCGTCGTCGGTAAGGTTCTCGCCCAGACCGTTCGGCTTGCCTTTGCCATGCCAGTCCGAGCCGCCGGTCACCAGCAGATCGTGCCGTGCCGCAATCGTCAGCAATCGTTCCCGCTGTTCCGGAGGATTGCCGCGATGCCATATTTCCAAGCCGTCCAAGCCGTCGGCGATCATCGCGTCAAGCTGCTCGTCGGACAGCAGCCGGCGGTTGCGTTGCGGATCGCCCGCATGCGCGGCGACCACCACACCGCCCGCCCCCTTGACGGCGGCGATGACCTCGTGCGTCGACGGCGACGGCGTGGGAATGTAATACTTGGATTTGGCGCTCACCGCGTCGGCGAACGCGTCGGAACGCGTCTCGTACACGCCCGCCGCGACCAGCGCGTCGGCGATGTGCGGACGGCCGATTGTGGTGCGCTCCCCTTCCTTCACTTGGGCGAGCACATCGTCCCACGTAATCGGAAAATCCTGCGACAGCCGCTCAACCATGCGTTTCGTACGATGTAATCGCGCCGCACGCGTGTTGGCGAACATGCTGGAAATATGCTCGTTGGACGGATCGTATTGGAAGGCGAGCATGTGCACGGACACATCTTCGTCGACGGCGGTGATTTCCGTGCCCAGCAGTAACGGCAAACCGATTTCCTCCGAGGCTTCCGTCGCCTCGCCCCAGCCGGCGGTGGTGTCATGGTCGGCAATCGCCACACCATGCAAGCCAAGCTTCCTTGCCTGCTCCACCAGCGTGCGCGGCGTCTCCGTACCGTCGGAAAAGACGGTATGGCAATGAATATCCCAACCTTGTGCGGGTGGTTCCGCGTAACTCACGTGACTCATATGACTATCGTAAGCTCGAATCCGCGGTTTTTCGCGTAGACTGAGACATGACAACGTTTGTATTTTGATTTTCCAAGGATTGACGATGAGCGATTTTGAAGGCCAGGCCGCTGTGGACGCAGCCGATGACGAAACGAGCGTCGGCACAGCCGTCGCCATGGACGACGACTACACGAAGCCGCGCGGGTGGCGTCACGGCGCAACGTGGACGTATCTGATCATGCTGCTCGCTTCGGCGGTGGCATTGCTCGTATCGTTCATTCTGTCGGCGGACACGCTGAAAATGGCACGCAATCCCGGGCAGAAGCTCAACTGCGATGTGAACGCCGTGCTGTCCTGTTCCACGGTGGCCGAATCCTGGCAGGCGGAAATCGTGAAGTTCGCCGGATTGAGCTTCCCGAACGCGTTCTTCGGCATTGCCGCCGAATCGGTGTTCGTGACGATCGCGGTGATCGGATTGTCCAAGGTGGCCGTGCCGCGTTGGTTCGCGCTGTGCACGTGGCTTGGTGGCCTTGCCGCGTTGGCGTATTCGTATTGGCTGACCACGCAGTCGCTGTTCGTCATCAACGCGATGTGTCCGTGGTGCCTGGTGCTGATGTTCTCCACCACCGTGCAGTTCATGGCGTTGTCGCATGCCACGGTGGCCGTGCAGGATATGCCGTCCGGTCATGCTGGATTGCGCAAGTATTACCGGCTGAATTTCGATCTGATGGTCGATGTGGTGTGGATTGTGGCGTTGATTGTGGTCATTCTCGTCAAGGACGGCCCGATGCTGTTCGCCTGATACGGTTTGCATCGAACCTTTTACGATGAAGGCCGACCCTGCGGGGCTGGCCTTTTGTCTACTCGTTTTCCGTTTGCTGCCGCAGCGGTTACAGCAGTTCGATTTTGCCCACGATGGTGGCGCTGCCGGTAAGCTTCACGTCTTCGTCGGTCACGTCGACGCGCAAGGTGCCGCCACGTACGGTGATGGTCCAATGGTCGATGCCGGTTTTGGCGCGCAACGTGATGGCGGTGGCACATAGGCCCGTGCCGCACGACAGGGTTTCGCCACAACCGCGTTCGTTGACGCGCATGGTGGCCTCGCCCGCATCGTCGCCTTCGCTTTGCTCGTCGATGCGCACGAACTCCACGTTCTGGTCCGACGGAATCTCGGGCGCGACGACCGGCTTGGTGACCAGATCAAGGTCTTCGACGTTCGGCAGGCTGGCGAATGCGTCCTCAAGAACGGCCACGACGTGCGGATTGCCCATGTCCACGAACGTGCCACGTGCGGAACCGGACGTGCCCGGAATGGTCACTTCGTAACCGTCGACGTCGCCACGCTTCCATGCGCCCATCTCCACCTGGAACACGTCCTTGCCGAGGCCCGGCACATCGCCGAGCGAAGTCAGGATCTTCACGCCGGCGCGGGTGCCGAGATGGAATGGCGTGCCGCCCGGCTGGTCGGCGATGCCCTGCCGCTGCGCGAACAGCGTGATCGCACGTGTGCCGTTGCCGCACATCTCGGCCAGCGAGCCGTCAGCGTTGCGGTAGTCCATGAACCAGTCCGCATCGCCCGCCGCGCAATCGGCGATCTGCCTTTCGTTCACATCGGACACCGCCTGCGGATGCGCCAGACGGATCAGGCCGTCGCCGCCGATGCCGAAATGGCGGGCGCACAGGAATCGCACTTCATCGGCGGTCGGCTCGTGCATACCGTCTTCGTCGAGATACACCACGAAATCGTTGCCGGTGGCGTGCGCTTTGTAAACAATGCTTGGAATGCTCATACCAGTTCACTCTACACGCGGTAGGCTATTGAAAGCGTTTGGCGTATGCGCCTGCGGGCATGCGCGCGATGGCAAAGGAGGACGTATGGCTTCAACGGCACCTATCGGCGTTTTCGATTCCGGTTTGGGGGGTATTTCCGTGGCGCGTGAGATTCGACGCGACATGCCGAACGAGCATGTGCTGTATTTCGGCGACTCCGCGAACGCTCCGTACGGCACGAAATCGCCCGAACAGGTGCGCGAACTGTCCGACGTCATTGTGAAACGATTCGTGGAACAAGGCGTGAAAGCGGTCGTGATCGCCTGCAATACCGCCACTTCCGCCGCAGCCAACGAACTGCGCGACACATACGACATTCCGATCATCGGCATGGAGCCGGCATTGAAGGTGGCTTGCGACCGTGGTCACGGCAAGCGTCAGCGCGTCATCGTGGCCGCCACTCCCCTGACGTTGCGTGAACGCAAGTTCGCTGTGCTGATGGACCGTTTCAAGGCCGATCATACGATTTTTCCGGAGCCCTGCCCCGGTTTGGTGGAGATCGTGGAGCATGGGCAGCTTGACGACCATGATGTGGTGATGCGCACGCTGCACCAGTATTTCGACCAATACGATCTGTCCACGATCGACTCCGTTGTGCTCGGCTGCACGCATTTCGTGTTCTACCGCGATTATTTCCGCGAGCTGCTGCCTGATACGGCGGCGATCATCGACGGCAATGAAGGCACTGTACGTCATCTTGGCGTGGTGCTCGAATCGTTGGGCAAGCTCGCTCCGGAAGACGCGGAAGGCGGCATCGATCTGGCCAATTCCGACACTTCCGCACGAATCGCGCAGTTGGCGCAGTCGCTGCTTGATCGCTGAGCGCGAATGTCCCGACAGACCGCGTAAAGTCGAATGAAACCCGGCAAAAGGGACGGACTTGCGAAAGGACGGGCGCATATGGCCAACAGGACAGCGATGATCGACGTCGGCGGCGGTTTCCGCGCGATTTACGGCGCGGGCGTGATGGACCGCATGCTGGAGGACGGCATACATGTCGACCATTGCTATGGTGTTTCCGCCGGCAGCGCCAATATGGTTTCCTACATTTCCGGACAGCACGGGCGAAACCACACGTTCTACACGCAGTACGCGTTCCGTAAGGAATACGCGAGCTTCGACAGCTATGTGAAGAACCACAATTACGCGAACCTCGATTATGTGTACAGCACGCTGAGTAACCACGATGGCGAGAATCCGGTGGATTACGAGGCGTTTGCGGCGAATCCGACCGAATTCACCGTGGTGGCCTGCAATGCGGACGATGGTTCCACGAAGTATTTCGACAAGTCGGACGTCGGCTACGACAATTACGACATCATGAAGGCGTCATCGGCGGTGCCGGTGGCGTGCGAACCGTATGTGATCGACGGCGTCCCGTATTACGACGGGGGCATCGCTGATCCGATTCCGGTGCAGAAGGCCATCGACGACGGCTATGACCGCATCGTGGTGATTCTCACCCGTCCGAAAGACACCGTACGCGAACAGAAGAAGGACATCGGCCCGGCCACGATCCTGAAGCGCACGCACCCGGAGGCCGCGGAAAAGCTGATGAACCGCTATCAGACGTACAACGACGAGGTGGCGTTGGCCAAGGAATACGAGAAGGATGGCCGTGTGCTCATCCTCGCGCCGGAAAGCATGTATGGCTTGAACACGCTGAGCAAGTCGTTCGAAGGTCTGGAACGCATGTACCGCGCCGGATATGCGGCGGCTGCCGCGATTCCAGCGTTCCTGGGAAGCTGAAATCCGTTCTTCCGCAGCGCTGTCATGCGTTTCTAACGGCCCTAACGGCAACCGTATGACAGTGATCGCATGACAGCAATCGTACATACGACGATTACATGGCAGCCGTCGTATGTACGTTACGGCATCGCAACACGCGTAACCGGGCGGCGGCTATGCTGGAACGCATGGAAAAGCAGAATCGTATTTTTTCCGGCTTTGATGCCGATGCCATCGATCGCACCACCGCCGCAGATCTGGCCGAAGTCGGTTCCGACAAGTGGACCCGCTACCCCGGCTGTATCGGCGCGTTCATCGCGGAAATGGACTACGGCCTGGCGCCGTGCATCCAGCAGGCCATCGACAGCGCCTGCGACCATTGCAAACTCGGTTACATTCCCGAACCGTGGAAGCGCCGCGTGGCCGAGGCGTGCGCCGGCTGGCAGAAAAGCCACTACGGCTGGGACGTGGATCCGGACATCATCCGCGTGGTGCCGGACGTGTTGGAAGCGTACGAGATCTTCCTGCGCGAGCTGGTCGGCGCCGGCAATGCCGTGGTCGTGCCGACGCCCGCGTACATGCCGTTCCTGAGCGTGCCGAAGCTGTACGACGTCGACGTGATCGAAATCGAAATGCTTCAGGGAACCGACGAAACGACCGGCGAACGCGAATGGCTGTTCGATTTCAACGCCATCGAACACGCGTTCGCGGCTGGCTGCCATGCGTTCGTGCTGTGCAATCCGCACAATCCGATCGGCAAGGTGCTTACGTTGGCCGAGGAGCAGCGGCTGTGCGAGCTGGCGGAACGGTACGACGTGCGTATTTTCAATGATGAGATCCACGCGCCGTTCGTGTTCGAGGGGCGTCATATTCCGTATCCGACCATCAGCGAGGCGGCCGCTCGGCAGTCTATGACCGCTACCAGCGCGTCGAAGTCGTTCAACATTCCGGGTACGAAGTGCGCGCAGGTGCTGCTGACGAATCCGGCGGACCGTGAGATGTGGGCGGAACGTGCGGAGTGGAGCGAGCATCAGACCGCCACGATCGGTGCGATCGCCACCACCACCGCCTACAACGAGGGCGATCCGTGGTTCCAGGACGCGCTTTCCTACGTGCGACGCAATCTTGGGTTGTTCGATGAGCAGATGAGCACGCGGTTCTCGGGCGTTGGCTATATTCGCCCACGCGGCACGTATATCGCATGGCTGGATTTCGGCCCGCTCGGCATTGACGATCCGGCCGCGTATTTCCTTGAGAAGGCGAAGGTGGCGCTGACCGACGGCCGTTCGTGCGGCCGTGCGGGAGCCGGCTGCGCGCGTGTGAACATGGCGATGCCGTATCCGCTGCTGGAGGATTGCCTCAACCGCATGCATGACGCGTTGCAGGCGGACGGTTTGCTTTAAAGTTTTCCGTCTTTCGTGTGTGACCGACGCTATGGGCGGCCACACACGCCATATTGCGGGAAAAGCCGCCGAATCATTGCGATTGCAACGGTTGCGCTATGGGCGAATAGCAGCATGTTACGATGGCCGCACACCACCGTCGGTGGACGCGCGACGCGAATCCAGCGTATGCGTTTCATTGAGAAGAAGGCTTTACGAATATGCGATTCCCCTACAGCGGCAACGGCACATGGACGCCCGACTACCACTGCGGTTTCATTGATGCCGTCAAACGTTTTTTCATCGGCTACATGGAGTTTCGGGGGCGTTCCAGCAGACGCGAGTTCTGGCTCGCCATGCTGTTCTTCATTCCGGTCAGCGTGCTGATATTCCTTATTCCGGCTGCCGGAACGGTGTCCGGAATACTGTGGATGCTGGCCACCATGGTGCCGATCATGGCCATCTCCTTCAGAAGGCTGCATGATGCCAACCGCACCGGCTGGTGGTTTCTGCTTGGGCATGTCGGCACCATTCTGGCCCTTGCGATGCTGGTCGTCATTGCGTTCGGCCTGGTCATCATCGAAATCGGCATGATCATGGTCATCCCCCACGAGCCGCCGAAACTCGACTTTCATGACCCGAACAGCTTCCCGGGAATGCTGCTCACGCTGTTCTATGTCAGCCTCGGCATGGCCGGCATCTCGCTGATCATCCAAGCATTCCTGTACTCGCTGCCCAGCAAGCCCGAGGGCGTCCGCTTCGACTGATGTTCTCAGCGGCATCCCGCCCCTCTTCCCTCCCTGCATTACCCTCTTAGCCCTTTTGTATGGAAACGTTCCATCTCACATTGAGACAGAGCAGTGAGCTCGGTTAACAAAACTCCTATAATCACGTCTATTGTCTTTCCGCCGTCATAAGCGACGGAATGTCAACATCAGAGGAGAAAACAATGAAGAGAAACATGCTCCACCGCCTGGTCGCCATGGCCGCGGCGGGAACCATGCTGATGTCGGTCGCCGCGTGCGGCTCGTCATCCGATGACAACGCCGCCACCAGCAATTCCAGCGACACCTCGCTGATTTCCGTGAACAACAGCGAGCCGCAGAACGGTCTGATTCCGAGCGACACCAACGAAATGGGCGGCGGCAAGGTCATCCGCTACCTGTTCGAAGGTCTGGTGAGCTTCGACGCGAAAGGCAAGCAGCATCTTGAAGTGGCCGAAAGCATCACCCCGAACGAGGATGCCACCAAGTACACGATCAAACTGAAGAAGGGTTGGAAGTTCACCAACGGCGAGGCAGTAACCGCCCATTCCTTCGCCGACACCTGGAGTTTCGCCGCCAATGTGAAGAACGCGCAGAAGACCTCGAGCCGCTTCTCCACCATCAAGGGCTATGACGAGCTGCAGGATCCGAACGTCGATCCGAAGGCCACACTTTCCGGTCTTTCCACCCCGGACGACTACACGCTGGTCGTCGAGCTGAACAAGCCTGATTCCGTGTTCCCGACCAAGCTCGCGCACCAATCCATGTTCCCGCTGCCGAGCGTGGCGTTCAAGGACATCAAGAAGTTCGGACAGGCTCCGATCGGCAACGGTCCGTACAAGTTCAAGTCCTGGTCGCATGACAAGAACATCATCATCGTGCCGAACAAGGATTATAAGGGCAGCCGCAAGGTATCCAACAACGGCATCGAATACCGCGTCTATACGAATGAGGATTCCGCTTACTCCGACGTGCTGTCCGGCAACCTCGACGTGATGGATCAGATTCCACAGTCCGCGGTGAAGACCTTCCGTCAGGATTCCAGCGTGATCGCCTACAGCCAGGCAGGATCCTCATTCCAGTCCTTCGTCATTCCGGAACGTCTCGAGCATTTCGGCAACGACGAGGAAGGCCAATTGCGTCGTCAGGCCATTTCCATGGCCATCAACCGCGACCAGATCGTCAAGAAGGTTTACAACAACACGAAGACCCCGGCCACCGATTTCACTTCACCGCTCGTCCCCGAATATGTGAAGAAGCTGGAGAAGAACGGCGACAACCTGAAGTACAACGCTTCCAAGGCCAAGGAACTGTGGAAGAAAGCCAATGCCATCAAGCCATGGTCCGGCAACTTCCGAATCGCCTATAATGCCGATGGCGGCCATAAGGAATGGGTCGATGCCGTGTGCAACCAGATCAAGAACACACTCGACATCGACGCCGCCGGCGAGCCGTACGCCACGTTCAGCGACGTGCGTAACCAGGTGACCAACCGCACCATCAAAACCGCGTTCCGTGCCGGCTGGATGCTGGATTACCCGTCCGCTGAAGATTATCTCAATCCGCTATATGCCTCCAGCTCCGCTGACGGCCATGGTTCGAACGATGGTGATTACAAGAGCGCGGAATTCGACAAGCTCCTGAACGCCGCGCTCGCCCAGACCGACGTGAAGAAGCGCACCGAGGACTTCACCAAGGCCCAGGAGGTGCTGGCCAACGATCTGCCGGTGATTCCGCTGTGGAACGACAACGTCGCGGCCGTGTCCGCAACGAACGTGAAGAACGTGTCGTTCGATTACACCAACCTGCCTACCTACAACACCATCACCAAGTGACGGCTTCGTTGTGACGTTTCGCTGCCAATCGGCAACGAAAAACGAGTGGGGGTTCGAATCCTTAATGGATTCGAACCCCCACTCGGCGTTTTGCAGCCGTTTCGTTTATTTGCTTACGGCGTCAAACCTATGGCGTCAGCTCTGCACGTAGCTGCCCTTCGGGGACTTCCAACCGCAGTTCATCATCTCGCTGTTGAACACCATCGCACCGTCGCCATGGGCGGGGACGACGATCATGCCACCGTCGCCGTGGTGACGGGCCACACCGTCCAGCGCGGCCTTCGCAGCCTCGACCGGATCTTCCTTGGCGTACAGCACGCGGTCGGAAACCTGGTGTGCGGCGACTTCCTTGACGAACGCCTCACCGATGCCGGTGCAGGAGATCGCAACGGAATCGTTGTTGGCGTAAGTGCCGCAACCCGGCAGTGGCGAATCGCCAACACGGCCCGGCATCTGGTTGGTGATGCCGCCAGTGGAGGTGCCGGCTGCGATATTGCCGGACGCGTCACGTGCGACGGCGCCGATGGTGCCATGCTTCTCCCATTCGTCGCCATTGGACTGCGCCTCACGCAGGGATTCCTGACGGGCCGGGGTGATGAAGTACTCGCTGTCGCACAGTTCGATGCCCCACTCCTTGAGCAGGTTATCGCCCGGCTTGGCGAACATGACGTGCTTGGTCTTCTCCTTGATGGCGCGCGCCACATTGATCGGGTTCTTGGACGTGGTCAGACCGCATGCGGAGCCGACTTCGCCGTCAACGCCGGTCATCAGGCAGGAATCCATGGACACGATGCCTTCGCTCGTCAACGCGGCACCACGGCCAGCATTGAATTCGGGAGCATCCTCCATGACACGAATGGCCGCGCAGACGGCATCTTCGGCCGGAGCGCCCTGTTCCAGCAGCGCATAGCCGGCTTCAAGGGCCCTGTTCAGATCCTGCTCCACCTGGGCGCGACGTTCCGGCGTGTCCTTCTTGCCGCGATTGCCAGCGCCTGCGTGGATCACCAGAAGGATTCCATCCGGATCAGCCTGGGCAACCCGGACCGTCGACTGCGGCAATGCTGCTTCGTTTGTTGACATCTTCTCTCCTTCAGATATCTCGCTTATGTTTGACATTCGCAGATATCTTACGCCGGTTGCGGCAACGAAGCGCCCGACATGCGCAAAAGCGATGCCGTCGCGCCGTTACGCAATCAAAAACATATCGAAGCGCGACTGCGTCCTTTCTTACGTTTCATACTTTTGCAAATCGCAATCTCGTATTTCATGGTGCTCCTCCGTTGGTAGTGCCAGTATGTGTCAAGCGCATCGTTCCCCGGACAAAATCACGTTCTTAAGCAAAGCCACGCTTGTAAATCGGAAACACAAGTCGTTGTGGCCCCTACGGATTCATTGTATGTCGAAATGGCTGAATAATTATCCATCGCAAAAACTCTCGTAAGCAACACCTATCGAGATAAATGTAGCTTATTTTAACGTTAGCTACACTTATGCGGATAAGTGTAGCTAACGTACATGCGATGCGACTGATAGATTGACAAATACAATCATCCCCGCATGCGCGAGGAACACTTGAAACGCTGGCGCAGCTTGTTTTCGAGCGCGGGATCATCCCCGCATGCGCGAGGGACACCTGCCGAGTGGCTGGTAGTCCTGCATGTCGTGGGGACCATCTCCGCATGTGCGGGGAACACGGTGCCGTGGTGGTAGAATTGGATTGCTCGAAGATCCCACGCGACCAGCTTTCAAGACTGGAACATCAGTCGGGGGGTTATCTTCGGGTTTTCTATTTCAGTTGGATCTGATGCAGTCCCGATATGTCGAGCACCCATAGCTCGCGGATATGCGTTTCGTACCGTTGGAGATCATCCCCACATGTACGGGGAACACACAATCTGGGCGCCTGACGTCCAAATTTAAGTGGGATCATCCCCGCACGTGCGGGGAACACAGCACCGTTACCATATCGCCGTTGTTATCCGTGGGATCATCCCCGCATGTGCGGGGAGCACTTCATTATCAGTGCGCGTGGTCTCGGTAAGACGGGATCATCCCCGCATGTGCGGGGAGCACTGAGCCAGTTACAATGTCCCTGTAGATGGTTGGGGATCATCCCCGCATGTGCGGGGAGCACCAGAACGCTTCGAGGCTTTCGCACGGGCCGTTGGGATCATCCCCGCATGTGCGGGGAGCACTACGTCCATCGGCCACAATTGGACTGGGATGTGGGATCATCCCCGCATGTGCGGGGAGCACGTTGTTTTGCCACCGTTTTTTTGGACGGTTTCGGGATCATCCCCGCATGTGCGGGGAGCACTTGCCCGAGTCGGCCATCTGCGGCCACAGCCGGGGATCATCCCCGCATGTGCGGGGAGCACAGAATCTGCTGCCAATCATGCAAGATCTCGACGGGATCATCCCCGCATGTGCGGGGAGCACTTGTGCAAGACTTTCTGCAAGGCTTGAGCACGGGGATCATCCCCGCATGTGCGGGGAGCACAGTTTCGTGGCGAATTCGTAGACCACCTTGTCGGGATCATCCCCGCATGTGCGGGGAGCACAACCGGGGTAGCAGCTTCGGCCAAAGTCACAAGGGATCATCCCCGCATGTGCGGGGAGCACGGCAGGCTTGCGACGATGCCTTGCAGGAGTCCGGGATCATCCCCGCATGTGCGGGGAGCACAACGGTTGGAAAGACAAAGCTGCTCTTTATCTGGGATCATCCCCGCATGTGCGGGGAGCACGAGCTGGGAGACTTTGCGGCGTTCCTCGATCAGGGATCATCCCCGCATGTGCGGGGAGCACTCCGTCAAACACAACGCCAAGGGCAACGACCAGGGATCATCCCCGCATGTGCGGGGAGCACGCCGACGGCAACAAGACCATCCAGGGAGCCAAGGGATCATCCCCGCATGTGCGGGGAGCACTTCACGACCACCGGATCTCCATACTGTTCCTCGGGATCATCCCCGCATGTGCGGGGAGCACCCACTGGTGACCTCCTCGGCGTCACCATCGGCGGGATCATCCCCGCATGTGCGGGGAGCACGCCGACGGCAACAAGACCATCCAGGGAGCCAAGGGATCATCCCCGCATGTGCGGGGAGCACTTGCCAGACGTTTCGCTAGCGGTTCCGCTACCGGGATCATCCCCGCATGTGCGGGGAGCACGCCCATGTCTCCCACTGGTCGCGGAGCCATGTGGGATCATCCCCGCATGTGCGGGGAGCACAGTCGGCCGATGAAGTCGAGGTCGAACTGCGGGGGATCATCCCCGCATGTGCGGGGAGCACGCCAATCGCGTTCGTTAATTAACCTCTCGTTGGGGATCATCCCCGCATGTGCGGGGAGCACATCAGAGACTGCGCTTCATCCTTGGTGAGATTGGGATCATCCCCGCATGTGCGGGGAGCACTTTCGTGATTGTATACCCGCCAAGGTTTAGCAGGGATCATCCCCGCATGTGCGGGGAGCACCATGCTGTCTCGTCCGGACCACACCCAGCTGGGGATCATCCCCGCATGTGCGGGGAGCACCTGTCGTTCATGGCCTTCTTGATGGTCTCGGCGGGATCATCCCCGCATGTGCGGGGAGCACGACACCACCTGCACAAGATCGCCACGCGACACGGGATCATCCCCGCATGTGCGGGGAGCACATTCAACGCGTCCTTCGGCGCATTGCAGAACAGGGATCATCCCCGCATGTGCGGGGAGCACGCTCAAGGTCAGTGGGCGGCTGAGGTTCGCGTGGGATTATCCCCGCATGTGCGGGGAGCACATCGTCGCCAACCGCAACTGCGGCAGCGTGCAGGGATCATCCCCGCATGTGCGGGGAGCACGTGCTGGTCGCGCTCGACCAGCAGGACCGTCCGGGATCATCCCCGCATGTGCGGGGAGCACTTTGACGCCGGCGACCTCGAGGTGCACGTCGGGGGATCATCCCCGCATGTGCGGGGAGCACCCCGCGTCGAAGGACTGGAACCGGAAAAGAGTGGGATCATCCCCGCATGTGCGGGGAGCACTATGGTGATAGTGATTTTGTGAATGAATTGGAGGGATCATCCCCGCATGTGCGGGGAGCACGTTTCATCAAGTCCGCAACGCAGGATGCCGTCGGGATCATCCCCGCATGTGCGGGGAGCACTGTCGAACAGCTGTTTCTGACCACCGTAATCGGGGATCATCCCCGCATGTGCGGGGAGCACACCGACTTGGGTAAGATTGTGCGCGTCCAATGGGGATCATCCCCGCATGTGCGGGGAGCACCGTACCGGCAGGCCGTATTTCGCCATCGTGCAGGGATCATCCCCGCATGTGCGGGGAGCACTGCTGCACCTGCGCGTTGATGCCCGCGATCGTGGGATCATCCCCGCATGTGCGGGGAGCACCCATCACGAAAGCGACGGTGCCGATGATGAACGGGATCATCCCCGCATGTGCGGGGAGCACTTTCAGACCAAGAGGGCACGTATCAGGCTATCGGGATCATCCCCGCATGTGCGGGGAGCACCGCACCTCATGGCCGAACTGCGAGGCCAAAGCGGGATCATCCCCGCATGTGCGGGGAGCACAGCTTTAATATCCATCAATTCGCCGGTGAGCAGGGATCATCCCCGCATGTGCGGGGAGCACAGACCGGGTAGGCGCGGCTGGATCCCTGGTTGGGGATCATCCCCGCATGTGCGGGGAGCACATTACCCCTAATCCGTTCGCCAACGCCGTACTGGGATCATCCCCGCATGTGCGGGGAGCACTCATACAAGGTATTGTGTTGCACTGTCCACTGGGGATCATCCCCGCATGTGCGGGGAGCACTGCTTCAGCGGCAACGGCATCGGATCCGCGCAGGGATCATCCCCGCATGTGCGGGGAGCACCTGGTCGATGGCGATCGGAACCGCCTGGGACGGGGATCATCCCCGCATGTGCGGGGAGCACGTCGACCCCGACAACCCGGAATCCGACCCAATGGGATCATCCCCGCATGTGCGGGGAGCACTCAAGTGCGGCTTCGCCGCCGTCCCTGGACTGAGGATCATCCCCGCATGTGCGGGGAGCACAGGAGTGGTTTTAATGCGCTTTTTTTTCCTAACGGGATCATCCCCGCATGTGCGGGGAGCACGTGGTCGAACGTCGTTCCCGTCGCGGTTTCAAGGGATCATCCCCGCATGTGCGGGGAGCACAGGTAGGGGAAGTTGCGCATGGTGTCCACCGCGGGATCATCCCCGCATGTGCGGGGAGCACTCGAGGTCCTTTCCTGTGACGTGGACTCCGCAGGGATCATCCCCGCATGTGCGGGGAGCACCCTTGTATGAAAACTTGATTATTTGATGGGCCGGGATCATCCCCGCATGTGCGGGGAGCACGTCCTGAACCGTATCCACCAGGTATTCGTACAGGGATCATCCCCGCATGTGCGGGGAGCACCTTGACGCTGGCAGTGAGCAGAAGCCGTGCCCGGGATCATCCCCGCATGTGCGGGGAGCACCCTAACGTGAGCCTAGGTATAAGCGTTAGGCGGGGATCATCCCCGCATGTGCGGGGAGCACCGGTAAAGAAAAAGGACCAAAGCTTTACCGGCGGGATCATCCCCGCATGTGCGGGGAGCACTCATTGGACTGCACCGGCTCTTCTGGCTCGGTGGGATCATCCCCGCATGTGCGGGGAGCACCGAGGTCGTGGCCGAAGGCGCGGTCAAGAACAGGGATCATCCCCGCATGTGCGGGGAGCACGGCGTGGAATTGCGCGTCATACCGGTAAAGACGGGATCATCCCCGCATGTGCGGGGAGCACTTGCCGCCCGAACCGCATGCCAGGCCATCGACGGGATCATCCCCGCATGTGCGGGGAGCACCGATGAGCGTGACCATTTTGTTTGTCCTTTCTGGGATCATCCCCGCATGTGCGGGGAGCACCAAGACTCTGAGCGTCGTGTGCTGCCTCTACCGGGATCATCCCCGCATGTGCGGGGAGCACGCCGTAATATTTGCCGAACTCAGCTAACAGTAGGGATCATCCCCGCATGTGCGGGGAGCACTTCAACAATTGCTTACTACTCATATCCTGAGCGGGATCATCCCCGCATGTGCGGGGAGCACTCGGGCACCACAATGAATGGATAGTCGCCCACGGGATCATCCCCGCATGTGCGGGGAGCACTTCGCCGCACAATGCGTCAACACGGAAACGCGGGGATCATCCCCGCATGTGCGGGGAGCACGTGACGGTTAACGATAATCCACTCGCATTCACGGGATCATCCCCGCATGTGCGGGGAGCACCCGGGTTCAACTCACCAACCTTGGATTATGGTGGGATCATCCCCGCATGTGCGGGGAGCACTTTAGAATCTGGTCTATCATGCGCATGGCTCTGGGATCATCCCCGCATGTGCGGGGAGCACACTTCGAAAATAGCATAATTCCAAGGAAAAGAAAGGACAACTGGCTGTTTTTCATTCAGTTTCGTTTTGAAAATTTCCTTGCCTTTCGGTATTTGCTCGCATTGCTCCATCCTTTTCTAGGAGTGCCAACAAAGGATCCTTCTTTTGCTTCCTTAGGACGTTTGATCAATTGCAATCCATCGCAATCGACCGGTGACCAGTCAGCCCCATACACCTTAAAAGCCATATGCTGCTCATTTCTGGCCGAATAAACCATTACGGCACGACCATCCCTGAGCAAATCAATGATTCTCTCCCATAACCTATCTCGAATTCGAGCATCGATATGTCCCACAAAAACTCCTGGGGCTATCTCAAGCAACCAACGAGTGAGATCACCCCGCAATCCCACAGGACAAGCAGTCAGCACAATCACTACCATGTCCCACCATCCCATTCGTCATTATCCGAGTAGGACTTGCCTGCAGAAACCTCGCCCTGCTTATCATCCCAAAGCCCAACATGATCTGATTCAAAAACATCATCCTCGAGTTCTGAAGTCCCCAACAAGTATCTAATGTCTTTCGTCATCCGCTTCATCAAGCTAAGGTCATAAATCGCATCTCGAATATTGTGCCGTACAGCGGAACCGATATCTTCAGGTTTTGCAGCCACCGTTTCGAACGCAACCGGAATCGATAGTTCAGCCTTGTACAAATCAGCAATGTCGTACACAAAAGAACGCTCATGTCCGACATGTACAAAACCCAAACCTGGAGAACATCCCAAAGCAACAATCGCAGCATGTGCCAAACCGTACAGACACGTGTTGGCAGCGGACAATGCTTTGTTAATCTCGGAACCAGCATCGAAATCATCATGGTCATATGTCCGCTTATCCCATTCCACACCGGTCCGTTCGGAACATTCACGATAAACTCGTCTGATACGAGCACCTTCCCGACCTCGTAACTGCTGCATCGTCAATCCGCTCACATCCTCACCCGGGAATCGCATCTGATACATCATGCGAGCAACAGATAATCTTTTACGCGTGTTAGAGACCAATTCAGCTTGTTTCTGCAATAACGCAGATGAATGCGTCAACGGCTTGCCAAAAGCATACATACGAACGCCTCGTTCCCCCACCCAAATTACCGTCGCGCCATTTTCACCGATGACGGTCATTGCCTGATGAGTCACCCGAGCCCCAGGACCAAGCATCAGCACGCTTAACGCCGCTGCCGGCACATGTATAACACCAGTGACATCAGTCACCGTAATCGCATTATCATCACGTCCAATAGTGCAATGCTCGAAATACGCAAAGGACAGCCTATCCTCCACCCGAACAAGATCCTGAATTTCCGGTGGAGGCGTGCCAAGAGTAGAACGGCGCCTTTCCGAGATTTTCGCGTCTGACGTTTTCCTCGCAGCTTCTTCCGAAGACATTTCAGAAGGAGCCATCTCAAAATCGGCGCCGTCCTCCCCCAGCTCATCATTCATTCAGCATTACTCCTTGTTTCCGGCGCGATGGTCAGCAATCCGCATCCAAAACCTTTCGCCCTTCCAATCCCTTCGCACAAAGCGTCACGGAACAGTTTCGTGTCGATCACTTCCAGACGTCCTTCGAAAACAGCTGTGACCAAGGTAACCGTCGCGCCACCACGCTTGAACTGTTCCTTATGCCGCTCTTTGACCACCACATTGGGCTGCCCATATTCGTCTTCAAGAATTCTGAAGCCGTGAACCACGGAACGATCAACCAGCCACTGCAGTTGTTGGCTGGCTGTGACATGACCTTGCACTTTACCCACAATGCCATCCGAACGATGACGACGTCCCTTGTCTACACCCGCCTTTCGAGCCGGATTCGCACGAAGTTTGAAATGCCACTGCTGGCCTTTGGTGACACGGTCAAGCAATGCATCGTAGTTCTTGGTTTCCCACTCTGCATGCATGGGCCACCCCGCCTGCTCAACGATATGTGTAAAATCCGGCTTTTGAGGGCTTACCACATACAACCAGACGCCACCGTCTTGCCCTAAAGAGTCCAATCGCCACAGAATTCGTCCATCATCCGTTCTGCGAACGGCATCAGGAGGAAAAGCAGCTTCCACTGCGGCATGCAGCTTATATGGAGAACCGATAAGTTGACGAGCGCCATATCGCACTTTATTTAAAGGAATTCTCGAGATAAACATCGTCGTCCCCTCTAGATGAAACTCATAGGATCAGCTTCCCCCGTAGAATCGAAGGAAGGTGGTTTCTCTGTATTGTCACCGACATTTTCAGATGCGTCCGGATTGGGGATACGGTACCGATAAACAACGCGATCCGCATATTTGCGGCCGGTCGAGCTAAAGCTCAGTGGAAGGTCGGATTGCACGGATGTGTCCTCCCCTTCCATTGCATCACATACAATCTCCAAATCGGGCTGCCGATAACGTCGGCGATACCATTTTGCAGCATGCCAAGGTTCAGAGTCTAATGCCTGACGAACATCCGCATACTCATCGTGGATACCCAGCGATAACGGATAGTCAGGAGGACATGATCGTCTTCCCAGAAACAGTGGCCATTTAGGCGTATGAATCGCCTGGTCTAGGGTTTCCAACAATTCTCGTTTCGCACCTAGTGCCACCAGAAAACGCGCATCTGATAGGTAATATCGGTAGGTCAGCGGCATCTCCTTGTCGAATCGATTGGAATTTCGTTTCCGTGTCATGGATTTCTCCGTCTGCAGATCTCGAATTATTCTGCCGCGTTGCTCGATACGCACGCCAAACGACAATCCCAACAAATCCTCTATGGAATCTTCTCGGTTACGCCCCTGGGCTGAGGCCAACATGCCAATCACGCCACTTTTGGTCGGCTCATTACGAGTCTCACGGCGAACGAAGCGCGAGGAATCCCCCCATGACTGCAATGGCCCAGCCAATTGCAATAATAGAACGCTCATAACATTCTCCTTCCGAATATCATGCGGAATATGCGGCGTTCAGCGTTTCCTTCAAGCTCTGCTCGAGGTCCGGCAATGAAACCTGCTCACACCATTCATTCAAAGAGGACACCGCCCCACCAGTTGCAACATACCAAGCTTTCACCGGCTCTTCGCCATAATTCACGCGGATATCGTTCAGACGCTCTCCCAAACGCTCCACACCTTGACGGGAAACGGAGATACCGTCCTTACGCCTCACTGGATCTTCAAATGCGTCGGCGGCGCTAATTGGCTGAGATTCCCGAAGCGTCACCACGACATCCTCAGGCAGGGTATGGTTTGCAAACGTGTTCTGCTTGCCGGACGGCATGGATTTGACGAAAGCCTCGACAAAAGCAACCACGCCTTCCACCGTAGCGGAATCGTCCTGCAACTGATCGCGCAACACATCAATGTTCACCGTTGCATATCGGTACAACGTCGAGGAGTTGAATCCGACGGTGTCAATCATGGCAGCACCGGCATTGTCTTCCGATGCACAATCATCGACCGCCGTGAAATAGTCATATTCTGGCGTAATCTGATCGATAGAGAAGGCATGGGCAACCTGCGCCGAAGCATCAGTATTCAAATCCGGAGCATCAGCCAACATGCGTCCAAACAGAGCGATATCGACAGCTTGGGGACCATGGAAGATCGCAGAAACTTCCTTCTTCATCTTGGAAACGTCCTCACCCTCATCAAAAGCAGCAATCGCCAAATCAGCAAGCTTATCGATCTCATTGTTTGCGATGAAAATCAGATAGTCGGTCGCCAGAGAGCCCTTATCTGCGCCCGCACGATCCGAAGCCTTGACTTTGAAACCTGCCGCAGCCATCACCTTCTGTGCCAGCCCCTCGGCGGACTCCGCCAAATCAGGACGCTTCGACGTAATGGAATCAGCAATCAACGTCACAACACCTTTGGTGCGCTTGCCTAACTTACTACTATCCAACATATCTCCGAAGACGCCGCGCATAGCACGTTTCCAAGCTTGGCTGGAGACTCGCGACCTTAACGCGCCTCCGACATATGCGGTCTTCGGACTACCGGTATCATCTCGGTTGATGTTGCTCGGCGGAACCTGCTGAATGCAATGAATGTCCATGAACATAATGATTTCCCTCATTTCTTAGTTGATTAAAAACGATTGTCTTGAAAGTATTTTTATTAATCGGAATCATTCACCGATTGTTGTTGGAAGATTGTTTCGAATAGTAGTAATCACGACCCCAACTTTGAAATACTTTTCCCCGCTGGCTGGGCAGCTGAATCAGATATAGGTCGCGCGCCAGAGAACCGTAGTCGATTTGAACATCGGCACCGCGCATCAACATGATGAGTGTCCGAACGCCACGGACAACCCCATTGAAATCGGACGCACTTTCCACAACCCGGAGTCGGCGTAAAACACCTTTTGCCTGTTCCGGATCGGGAGTAATTCTTCTGCATGCGCGACCAAACGTCATTCGGGAACTAGGGTCAGTTTGATACTTTTGAGCGACCCCCTGCCCTTTTGACTGCTGATGCACCGCATACAATTCCAATGCGACCTTGACCGCATTGACCTGACGATCGAATTCCGGCGAATCGTCCGCCGGAGCTTCAAGCTCCTGCGGCCACTGAGCGAACAGTTCTTCACCAATTGACATCCAGGTTGGAGCGGTTCCATCCAAGTCCCGGCGCAATCGGGCCAACCTGGCACGACTCCTCGCGTTACTGCCACTTTCTGCGGTGTATTCACGCTGCAAATCGAAAATCAATTTAGCTGCATATTTGCCTACCGCATTCGCTCTGTCAAATACAGATGGCGTCATCTTCACATACCTCCTTTGTTCGGACGAGATGCGTCTTTCTCCTCAAGGAATCCAAGTTCCTTGTTCAGTTTGGATTGGAACAGCAATTGTGCACGGGATGCCCCCATCACACCCACGACACCCGATTCATGCTCACCGAAAACGGGCACGGAAGATTGATCCAAATATTCCCACCCCATTTGCAACAACCGGCGATGGATTTCGTCTTTCCAAGCATTTGCATACTCAATTGGGTCCTGTGTCTCATCGAAAGCCGCCAATTCATCACGAAACAGCCCATCAAGATCCGCATATGCCCATTCTCGAACTTGTTCCGCTGTTTCCGTGGACTTTCCCTTATCCCCTGAAGCCGCACGAAGGTTCCGAACGAATTGAGACAAAGCCAGAACCGCGCCATCGGTGCATTTGACCACATCCAACACTGATGCGATGCCGGAATAATCGTGACGGAACATCACGGAATTCAAGGAAAGCGTATCGTCAATTCCCGTTTCGAATACACTGCTTTGCGTGCCATATGTCATCCCTTGAGCGTGGATGGTTACCAGATCAAGCACATGTTTCTCCGACTCGAGGATCTCAGTGCGAATCTCTTCGAGCCATCGGATAAGACCCGGCCGCGAATCCCCCTCATCGCTTGCACAAAGAATGGGCTCCAAACCACGCCATAACGCTTTACCAGCATCATGCACAACTGGCATATGCGGAGGCGCAGGCAATCCAAGCTTCTTCTGTTGGGTAACGCTACTTCGCCAAGCAGTCATTTTTTCAAAAACGTCAGTATTGTAAGGCGCAACAACATCGCCGTAGCACGACATGATGCCAATGATCCTCGCGTTATCCTCGCTTGGAACCAATCGAACACGCCGAGATTGCCACGTCATTGCCTGAACCGGCCCCACGAATCTGTTTTGGTCATTTAAATCAGTCGACGGCGGATCCTCCCGTTCCCATACTGGAATGTCCTGATTATTGCCGAACAGCCGATAACGTTCAGAATCGAACTTCGTGTCATACAAAACCCAGTTGAGCATCAGCGTCTCGAAAAGGTTCCGCCCTTCCGCATATAGACCACCAATGCCGCCAAGCCAACCCGTTCCCAACATTCCTTTGGGCGCATAGACCTTTCCCTTATTGACATGGGTGTTACCCTCCACCGGGGTTTTGATTCCCGCAGTATCGTACGCCTGTAAGAACACCAGCCATCGAGCGGCTTCTGCCGGCAAAAGGCTATCTGCCGCGCGTAAATCGCGCATCGAAAATAGGTACTTGTCGGGCTTGGGCACGTCCGCAATCATCTCCGACACCGGAGAATACGGCTTTGACCCCACATACTGTAGACCAGGCACCTGGAAGAACGGCCTCTCCCCCAACAGGAAGAAACGATCCGCCCACTCATCGAAGTAATAATCCAGAGCATCCTCGTTGAATTGTCCGGAAGAATAAATTCCTTCCCAAAGTTCACGCATCTGTTCCTCATCTGCACCATCAATGCAGTAAGCGCGATACATGATTGCAAGAAGAAACCGCATCAAAGGAAGCTTCTGCTGCGGAATATCCCCAGACAGTTCCTTAATCTTTGGAGCGTCCAGAAAAATTTCACGCAACGATATCTCGGCTGGGTGTCCATCCAGATAAGAAACTGGTATCCAATGCTCATCCAGCAGAGAAAAGACATTATCCGTCATCGAAATCCCTTTCTCCATCGTCTTTGATTTTGTCTTTATCTGAAAAGATACACCTTCCACCAATCTATGTCAACATGAATATATTCGAATGTATAAAAAATGAGGTTACAGTTCAGCAAATTTCGTTATCAGAAAACTGCCGAACTCATCCCCGCATCAGCGGGGAACACTATGCATCCCGATATTTTCATGGGATCATCCCGAAATGAGGACATTTCAATTATCCTCTTTTCTGGAATATGTCAATCCGGTATCACGCGAATACCTTATTTCATAACCGCATAATTCATCGGACACGAAACCATCTGCATCCCCGTGCAGGAACAATGCGAGTTTTCCCGCAAGCCATGGCGAGTCCTGCCAACAAGCCACATCGTCAGCGCATGCTTCCTCCAATGAAGCAATCAGCGCATCGACCCTATCCGGCATGCACAGTCCCATTGGCAATCTCACCGCGCACTGCACTGCGATTTTTGCTACCGTATCATCAGGAATGACAGTCGTCGGGACGATAGACCCCTTCTCCACATCAGCATGCTCATCCCCCACCCAAGGAAGCAAATGAATCCCATCATCGCATTTGCGCAGCAGCAGAACCTCTACCGTATCCTGTGTGTCACGTACCGCACGCTGCCCTTCGTCCTCATTGACTTCATCGACTTGCGGCAAGAACCAATTAACCAGAGAACGCCTCTGATTCATCGACCCCACTGACTGCAACAAATACGTGCCGGCTTTCTGCTGCTTCTGCACACGTTTTAAATCACGCTTCTCACAGGCATCATCATATTGCGGCAGCCACATGTGAGGCAGGAAACCGTGCGGATCGTTCCCATATGCACTTCGTACAGTACGCGCAATGTCTTGGGGCAGCTGTTGCGCACAGGAAGCCCCTGCGGCAGTTAAATCCAAAACCGCAAGCGACTCCATCAAAGCCGCGGCATCATATACGGAGTCCGCGCCTCTGGAGAATTTTGGACCTTCATTATTCCATGCCTCAACACCACGGATATAGCACGTTGCAGTTTGCAACGATACAGGGCGATCACATTCGCCATCACCTCGACGATGACGATGAACTCTTCCCAGACGTTGCATGATCAAATCGACTGGTGCGATATCGGTTACCAATGCATCGAAATCGATATCCAAGGACTGCTCCAGCACCTGCGTACCCACCACGACGAGTTTCCCAGGACGTTTTCCATTTCCGATTGTGGCATCGGGCCCTAATAAATCACGAAGTTCTCGTTCGTTGGACATGCGATCAATATCCATGAAACGGGAATGAGTCAGCCTCACACAATCGCGACCGCAGTGATTTCCCAACAATTCAGCCGCATGCTGCGCTCGACCAACCGTATCGCAAATCACGCCGATACAACCGCCATCCACAAGCAAAGCATCCATCAAATCAAGCAAAGCCGTATCATCGTCATCGACGAGTCTGCATTGGACTTTCATCGACCTTCCTGATGGCTTTACATCCGCATGTTTGGTCTCATGCCCGTCTGTGTACGTCAACAGCGGATATGCATTTGAAATTAGCCGCAGCTTTTCTGCAGTTCCTTTTTCACACGACATTTCAGAATTAGCAGTATGGTTTATGTGATGCGTATTCGAAGCATTCCTGGCACGTAACTGTTCCAAAATACTTACCTTAGAAGCTTTCCTAGGTTCAGTATCGCACCATCCCTTCAGATACGCCTCAACCATTGCGTTGCGCTGACATTCCGGCAATGTTGCGGATAACAAAATGACCGGAGTCCGATATCCGCCAAGCCATTCCAATGCCATCTTGAGGTACTCCTGCATATAGGCGTCATAGGCGTGGCACTCATCGATAATGACTACTTTGTTAGCCATCGCAAGCTGGCGTAACACCACATGCTTCATCTGCAAGGCACTCATCAATACCTGATCAACAGTGCAAACCAAGAAGTTAGCGAGCGCACCTTTCTTACGCCCCCAAAGCCAGTCGGATACAACAGTTTCCGGAGGCACATCGATTTGCTTCTTCTTTCGATTCTGCGACGACTCTTGTTTGACGTCATCCTGGTCAACAGAGGAAAAACGGCGATGCGAAGCGGCAATAATACCACGAAAATCATTGTTCAGCTGTGCTTTGCCATGCGCCAACCACACCGTTTTCTCATTGTCAAAATCGCAGGACGGCAACGCTTCCAACCAGCGACGCACTCGAGTAAACATAGCGTCCGTGGTAGCCATCGTTGGCAATGCCACGCATACACCACCACGTCCGGTACGTTGTGCCAGTATTTCAGCGGCCGCGAGCGCCGCTTCCGTTTTTCCTTCGCCCATGGGTGCCTCAATCACCATGAGTCCCGGCTGCCTTGTGTCGCGTGCGATTCGGACGGCTTCTTCTTGGACAGGACGAACCTTCGCACCTTCAGGAAGGGTGAACCGTGTCGCAAAAAGGTCTTGGCAGGATGAAGGAATGCCTTCCGGCACCCACGCATGCGGTAGCTGCACACATGACCATGCCCTGTCCGCGCGGATGCGGAGGCCCGACCACGATTGGATATCGTCTTCTTCCCCACTCTCCGAGAAGAAAAAGTCTTCATCTTCATCCGCCCATGGCTCGGTTCTTACCAGGGGAAACATATCTTCATCGCTGTTACTGGCAATCCAGTCGGCCATAATGACCAGTCCTGTCATCAGCACGGCGGACTGGACGCTGAATCTTCTTTCAGAAAGATCTTCCCATTCTTTTTCTTCAATGCCAGCAATATTTGCAACAAAATCTATGAGCTCATCCTGAGTACTCACCCACGCTTCAGAATCCAATCCAACATTGGTTTTCCTATTTTTCTCTTCGTCAATTTTACTTTTGTCTGGTGGGGTGCCATGATGCCCTCCAACCACGCAGGCATACTGACGTGCAGCTTTTCTCTCCCAACCTCGGACTCGCAGGAGATATCCCTCAAGAATGATCTCTCCTGCGATGGGATGTGTGGGATGATTGGTACCTCGCAAGCCAGCTATCATAGGCAATCCGGCCCGTTCGGCTTTCCAAGCGAAACTTCCCGCTTCCGGACCGAAAGTAATGGATTTTGCTTGGAATACCGGCGTGGCTTTGCCTATGTCATGTATGCCTGCCATGAAAATCATGAGTTTTCGAGCAAGAACCTCATCGTTTCCAAGGTCTCCAACTATTACCGCTTTCGTGCCCTGCGGAACCCACGTATCCCATATTTTTGACGCCATTGCCGCGGAATCAACCATATGCACATACAGCGGCAACCATTCAGAGTCATCAATACGATTTGTTTTGCCCCATAACGCTTTCGCGCCATCAGACAAAGCAACGCGGTCATCACGCACAGAAGAGTTCATGCCCGATTCGGCACCCATCAGTGCCACCTTTCCCATATCCGAAGCGACATCGCCCCTGCATCATATGTTCTTCGCTGTATGTCGACGCGTAATCGCAACCCCCATCAATCACAACAACGCACCTGAAACTGATTATAAATCACCCTAGCCAACTCCTATGTAACAGTCGCCATACTTTCGAAACAAAAAGTCGCTCCGCGGAATGCAACATCTGTTCAATGGTTAAGTGGTTTTTCATACCGTGAAGCATCGCTTTAAACAGCAGCGTTACCGTTCATTCCCCTTCGAAGATAAAAAAGCCGGGAACGGGAACGACGGTTGAAACCGACGAACCCGACTCCCGGCATCGCGACTGCTTCTCAAAGATGTGTGCTTGACTCACATGGATGGTACTGAGAACCATTCGCTTGCGATCTGCTTCCGCGCACGTGCCGGCACGACGTAAATACGTCGCAGGCACACGGCAGACACAAATCAAGTCTGTATAAATCTTCCAGCCGGTGTAAAAGCCAGCCGAAAAGCCACAGGCTACTCTAGTCGCACGGTCGAATAATCACAAATCGATCGCAAAACCATGGAACAGCATACGCATCCATGTTTTGTTACCCGGACATGGAGGTTACGGTAACAAAATGCGGAAAAGCGAGCCAGAAGCCGAAGGTTAGGACTGAAGGAATACAGACTGAAGGAATACAGACTGAAGGAATACAGACTGAAGGAATACAGACTGAAGGA
>OATI01000444.1_pt1 | contig 36223 bp, 22 predicted proteins | sample 1494981 | NCBI WGS metagenome assembly OATI01 (sample SAMEA2579952, study PRJEB22360) | human gut metagenome
CGCGCTGATCGGGGGGGCGGGTGCGCGTTTGCCGGCTCCCCGCCGATTTCGGCAAGACGCTTCTTGGTGGCTGGCTCGGTGACGCGGATGGCGGACCAGTCGTTCAGGAACTGGCTGCTCGCCGCATGCTGCGCCACGGTCTCCAACGTTTCGACGACGTCGTCCGGCAGCGGCTTCGGCTTGAATTTGCGGATGGAACGACGCTCCAGCAGAGTGTCGACGGTTGCGTTATGAAGAATGTTGCTCATACCGCCATTGTTGTCCGCGCGGCGCGATTTTGCAAGGGAATCGGGCTAAATCCGTCTCCCTGTGAGAACATATCTACTTGAGACTGCTTTGCGATATTTGCGACGTATTTACTTGCGATGCGCCTGCCGTGCGTGCCGCCTGTCCACAATCGCCTTCGACCCGCGGCCGGACAGTTGCGATACGAGCGCGCCGAAACCGGCGGAAACCACGGCGAATACGATGCCGAGCGCCGCTTCCGCAGCCTCGTTCTTGGTACCGTCGGCACGGACGGCCTTGCGGCCGACGCTTTTCTTCCACACCATCTCGAACGCCTTGCCGAGCACCAGTCCGGCCAACGTGGGCACGACGGACTTGAAAATCTTATCGCCAAATGAATCGGGATCGTTCAGTCTCTGGTCGCGCATCGCATTCACCTTCTCGTCGACGGTGTGCAGGGCCGCCACCACGCGGTCCGCACTGGATTCCATATTCGGCATTTCACTCATGAAACCAGTGTAACGCGTCGGAAAACATGCCGGAATATGTGCGGGACACGTGGCGGAATGGGATGAAAACGCAGCTTGCGTCGGCTAGAGTAGAGACATGACTGAAACTCAACTGGGAGGCAATGCCGCTTCCGCAATCACCCCTGGCCGCTTGGTGCTGCTGCGTCACGGGCAGACCGTGTGGAGCGAATCCGGACAGCACACCGGCCGCACCAATATTCCGTTGACTGACATTGGCTGCGATCAGGCTCGTGCCGCCGGCGAACGGTTGCGTGAGGCGTTTCCCCAGGGTTTCGCGCAGGGGTGCATGTTCGCCAGTCCGTTGCGCAGAGCCCAGCAGACGGCGCAGCTGGCCGGATATGGCGATTTCGATGTGCTCCCTGAAATCGCGGAATGGGATTACGGCCGTGCCGAAGGGCGTACGCGCCAGGAAGTGAGTGCGGTGGGCGGTTTCGCTTGGGATGTGTGGCGCGACGGTCCGCAGGCACTTCCCGAATCGTTGGAAGGCGATTGGATTGAAACTTTGCCGAACGGCGAGCAGGTGCCCGTGCACAACGGTCCGGGTGAGACGGTGGAGGAAGCTGCGGCGCGCACACGTGAGGCGATCGCCACGGTCAAACCGTTGCTCGACGCTGGAAACGATGTGCTGCTGGTGGCGCATGCGCACGTTCTTCGTATCTTGACGTCGCAATGGCTCGGTGTTGATCCGCATTTCGCGCGGTTGCTGCGATTGGACACTGCGCATTATTGTGTATTAAGCCAATATAAAGGTGACAATGTCATCGAACATTGGAATTGCTGAATTATCGAACGGAACTGTTTGATATCGCTGAATATTATGGCGGTCCCTCCTTGGAACCGCCTTTTTATTGCATGCATGACTTGCCACTTTGCTGCGGCGTGTCGCAAACGCTTGCATAAAAGTATGCTCTCTAAAAGTATTGAAAATAAACGATTTTCGGGATTTCTTTCGATGGTGTGACGTCTGATTTTTGAATTCATTTTGCCTACGTTTGCAAAAATCGGGGAAATGCGGCACAATAGTGGTTGTTAGGAATCGTGATGACGCGATACCGCAAATTGTTTCCCAACGAGAAGCTGGGAACGGAATGGAAGAGAAAGGTTCGATGATGAATCGTACTATTAAGGCAGCAGTTGGAATGGTCGCTATCGCGGCAATGTCTGTTGGCACGTTGGCTGCTTGCGGTGGTTCTAGCTCAAGTTCCGATAACGGCAAGGGCAAGGTGTACTTCCTTAACTTCAAGCCGGAATCCAGCGACGAATGGAAGAAGCTGGCCAAGGATTACACCAAGGAAACCGGTGTCGAGGTCAAGGTCCAGACCGCTGCTTCCGGCACATACGAACAGACTTTGAAGTCCGAGATCGCTAAGTCCGAGGCTCCGACCTTGTTCCAGGTCAACGGCCCTGTCGGCTACCAGAACTGGTCGTCCTACACCGAAGACATGTCCGATACTGAGCCGTACAAGCAGCTTATCAACAAGGATGTCGCCCTCAAGGATGGGGATAAGGTCGTCGGTGTTCCGTATGCCATGGAGACTTATGGCCTGATCTACAACAAGGATCTGCTGGCCAAGTACATTGCCACTGACGGCGCCAAGATCAAGAGCGTCGATGACATCGACAACTTCGATACCTTGAAGGCCGTGGCCGATGACATCCAGGCTAAGAAGGACCAGCTTGGTGTCAAGGGCGCGTTCACCTCCGCCGGTTTCGATTCCAGCTCCGACTGGCGTTTCAAGACCCATTTGGCTAACCTGCCGCTTTACTATGAGTTCAAGGATGACAACGTCACCAAGCAGCCGGAGACCATCAAGGGCACCTATCTGCCGGAATATAAGAACATCTTCGATTTGTATCTGAAGGACTCCACCACCGAGCCGACCCAGCTGAGCTCCAAGACCGGTGATGATTCTACCTCCGAGTTCTCCCTCGGCGAGGCTGTGTTCTATCAGAACGGCACTTGGGCATGGACCGATCTGCAGAAGGCTGGCATGAAGGCCGACTCCCTCGGCATGCTCCCGATTTACATCGGCGTCAAGGGCGAAGAGAAGCAGGGTCTGGCCACCGGTTCCGAGAACTACTGGTGCATCAACTCCAAGGCTTCCGACGCGGATAAGAAGGCCACCAAGGACTTCCTGAAGTGGGTCGTCACCAGCAAGGCTGGCATCAAGTCTCTGTCCAGCGACATGGGCTTCACCACCCCGTTCAAGTCCTTCAGCGACGTCAAGTCCGACAATCCGCTGGTCCAGGCTGCTGTTGAAGATCAGAACTCCGGCAAGACCGCAGTCTCTTGGAACTTCACCATGATGCCGTCCGAAGAGTGGAAGAACAAGCTTGGTTCCGCCCTCCTTGAGTACGCTCAGGGCACCGGCGACTGGAACGCAGTCAAGAAGGCGTTCGTGGACGGTTGGAAGACCGAGTACGACGCTGTTCACTGATCACCGCTTGATCAAACCAATAACTGAATAGAACAACTGCGGCCGAGAGTTTTCCTTTCCTTCTCTCGGCCGCAGTTGGTTGTGACGACATACACGAAGGGCCGTCATCGTAATTACTTGCGATGACGGCCCTTCGTGTATGTCGCTACGTTCGCTGTATGTTGCCGGAAAATCAGCTATGCAGACGAGCGGTGGTCGAACGGACGATCAGCTGCGCGGGGAACGTCTTGAACGGTTCGTCGAGCGGCTGCTTCTCGATTAGCGCGAGTGTCATGCGGGCCGCTTCGCGGGCCATCTCGACAGGGGTCTGACGGATGGTGGTCAGGCCGAGGTCGCGCGCGTAGACGCTGTCGTCGTAACCGATGATGGAGATGTCGTTCGGCACGGTGAAACCGTTGCGTTCCAGCTGGAACAGCAGCGGCACCGCGATGCCATCCTCCTGGCAGGCGATGGCCGTCGGCATGTGGTCGAGGCTGAGCAGCTGCGTCACGACCTTGCTGATCCTGTTCCTGCCAGCGTCGGTGACAAGCACGCGCGGTTCGACGCCGTTGGCCTGGCAGCATGCCATGAACGATTCGTAACGGCCCTGCACGCTGAAGTGCAGCGTCACTTCGCGGTCGGAACGGATGTAGACGATGTCGCGGTGGCCAAGCATCATCAGATGGCGTGCGGCGAGTTCCGAACCCTGCTTGTCGTCGATGCGGACGGCGGCGTTGAAGCCGCGCTCTTCCGGCAAGCTCGAATTGATGCCGATGATTGGCACATCGACTGACCTGAGTTGCCTGATTTCGTTGCTGGCGATGTCGAAGGAAATGACGATCACGGCGTCGACGTTGCGGCGCACCGGCAGCATGTCGAAGAACTCGCTGCGTTCCTCGGTGCTGGACATCTGGTAGATGGAGATGTCGTAGCCCTCATCGTGGAAGACCTCGTTCAGACCTTCGATGATGGAGGAGCTGAACCATAGGTTGAGCCGGCCTGAGACGAGTACCGCGATACGCAGCGCACGGCCGGTTTTCAAGGCCGCGGCAGAACGCGAGATGGAGAAATTCAGCTTGTCCGCGGCCTTCATCACCTTGTCTCTGGTGGCTTTCGACACCAGGTCAGGGCGCGTGAAGGAACGAGAGACGGTGGAAATGGACACGTGCGCGAGTTGCGCAACATCCTGAATGCTACTGCTTTTCATCGAGTCCCCTGTACAGTGATTGCTTGAATAATGTAATGCTACCTCCCCTCACCATTAAGACCGTGTTCTTGTCCAATTTGCAACTTATTCATTACAAACGTTTTCATAAAGTGGTGGTAGTTGGGCATTGCGTGGAATATAAGCGTTCTCTAGAGATGGTTTTGGCGACAACGTTTCATATTTTGCCGTGCGTGACATACGAAAATGACAACGTTTGACATTTGCAGTCATGCCGTTTATCATGACTGATGTAAGCACTGGAGAAACAGGAAACAATGCTGTGGATGGTTCCTCTGGGGAATGGAATTCCCGCCCGCGTTGACGCGGTACGCGGAATGGAGAAGGAAAGAAAGCAGGCAGGCTATGATCAGCATGGCTGGCAAGGCGATACGAAAGTGGTGGGCGCTCTTCGCGCTGCCAACGTTCGCCGCGTTCATCATCGGGTTTGTGATCCCGTTCATCATGGGTGTGTATCTGAGCTTCTGCAAGTTCACCACCGTCACCGACGCCGAATTCGTCGGTCTGAAAAACTACAAGAGGGCTTTTGCCGATAAGGAGTTCCTGCACGCGCTGGGCTTCTCGACGGCACTGACCATCATCACGACGATCGTGATCAACGTAGTCGCGTTCGCCATCGCATACATGCTGACCAAGGCCATCAAGGGCTCCAACATCTTCCGTTCGGTGTTCTTCATGCCGAACCTCATCGGTGGCATTATCCTGGGCTACATCTGGATGCTGCTGCTCAACGGCATTCTCGCTCACTGGGGCCGCGCGTTGACGTATAGCGCAACCTACGGCTTCTGGGGCTTGGTCATCTTGGTGTGCTGGCAGCAGATCGGCTATATGATGATTATCTACATCGCAGGCATGCAGTCGCTGCCGACCGACGTGCTCGAAGCGGCTTCCGTGGACGGCGCAAACGGCACCCAGACCATGTTCAAGATCATCATTCCGCTGATGATGCCGTCGATCACCGTATGCTCGTTCCTGTGCGTCACCAACGGCTTCAAGCTGTACGATCAGAACCTTGCATTGACCAACGGCGCTCCGTCGAACATGTCTGAAGGTCTGGCAATGAACATTACCCGCACGTTCTATGGCCGTATGGGCTGGGAAGGCGTCGGCCAAGCGAAGGCAGTGCTGTTCTTCATTCTGGTGGCCATCGTGGCGCTCATCCAGAACAAGCTCACCACGAGCAAGGAGGTGGAGGCATGAACTCCGGAGAAAAAGTCAAGCACGGCGCACTGTGGTCCGTACTGTTCGCGGTGGTTTCGCTGGCGTGGATCTTCCCGATCGTGCTGGTGATCATCAACTCTTTCAAGCAGAAGGCGTATATTTCTCGTAACGCGTTCTCCCTGCCGACCGGTAAGGCGTTCGTTGGACTTGAAAACTATACGCGTGGCCTCGAGACCACGAACTTCTTCGCCAGCTTCGGCTGGACCCTGCTCATCACTGTCGGTTCCGTGGCGCTGATTCTGGTGTGCACTTCGATGTGCGCATGGTGGATCGTCCGCGTGAACAACTGGGCTGCAAAGCTGCTGTACACGTTGTTCCTGTTCAACATGATTGTACCGTTCCAGATGGTCATGTTCACCCTCTCCAAGCTGGCCGATATGCTCAAGCTCAACACCCCGTGGGGTCTGTGCTTCGTGTATCTGGGCTTCGGCGCTGGTCTGGCCGTGTTCATCTTCACCGGTGTGGTTAAGGGCATTCCGGAATCGCTGGAAGAATCCGCCATGATCGACGGCGCTTCCGTGCCGCGCATCTTCTTCCAGATCGTGGTGCCGATCATGAAGCCGTCCATTGTGTCCGTGGCTATTCTGCAGGCCATGTGGATTTGGAACGACTACCTGCTGCCGTACCTGACGCTCGACCTGGGCAAGTACAAGACCATTTCCGTGGCGGTGCAGTATCTGAAGGGCGGTTATGGTTCCGTGGATATGGGCGCCATGATGGCATGCCTGGTCATGGCCATCATCCCGATCATCATCTTCTACCTGATCTGCCAGAAGTACATCGTCAAGGGTGTTATGGCTGGAGCCGTTAAGGGCTGATCTTCGATCAGCCCTTAGGGAACAGCGCAGTGCGCTGTTCCCAGGCTCCAGCCCGAGCGGCTATGCCGCGAGGGTAACGTTGAGCCCGCGCGTAGCGCGGTCCTTAATTGCAGGGCCGAAGGCGGCGCGGTGAAGGGCTGATTTTCACCCAGAAAAATTTAAGGGACTGATGCGAATCAGTCCCTTTTTTCGTGCCTAATTACTTGCTGATGTACTTGCGGAAGACATGCTCGAGAATCGGCGAATGCAGCATCAGCATCGTGCCATACCCCAGTATGAGCAGCAGGAACAGGCCCTGCGGCATGTAAACCCAGCTGGCTACGAGCAGCGCCACGTACACCGCGTCGATCGCAACCAATGCCAACGTGTGGCCGATGTTGCTCACGCCGAACACAAAAGCGTTGCCAAGCGTGCGCCAGAACGAGTTCTCGAACCGCGCCTGCAACGCCCACACCCATTCGAAACCGATGAGCCACACAATCGTCAACGCGAATTTCGGAATGAGCAGCGGCGTGATCTGCAGCACGATCCACGAGTAGACGCACAGCGTGCCGGTCGTGCCGAAAATCAGCCAATAGCCGGTCGATTTCGCAAAATTCGAACGGAACGCCTTGAAATAATTGCGCGTCGCCGTGCCTTCGCCGGACAGCGTGCGACGGACGGCGTCGTGGCCGGCGGTCAGTGCCGCGCCGATCGTGATGATCGGAATGCTGGTGACGAGCATCAGAATGTTGATCCAGATCACGTCGACGGCGTCGCTCAGGCCGCGCATAAAGCCGGAATCGGGGGAGAGGAACTTCATGATCGCCTTTCGTATGGCATCCGTTGGCAACGTATGCAAGTCGAATCTTCCGCGATTCTACTCGATACAGCTGGAGTATGCACATTTTCGTCAAACGTTTGATGTGCTGCAATGATTAAGTTTTCATTAGCGTTTCGCTTTGCTTGATGTTATCGTTTTCATGTAGCGGAGACAGTGCTCCGCATCCGATGGACTACGACAAAAGGGGTTATCGTGACAGCAAACAACATGCGTGACGATTGGTGGAAGCAAGCCGTCGTCTACCAGATCTACCCGCGCAGCTTCAAAGACGTGAACGGCGACGGGTTGGGAGACATCGCCGGTGTCACCGAGAAAATGGATTACCTGAAGAATCTCGGCATCGACGCGATCTGGCTGAGCCCGTTCTACCCGTCCGACCTGGCCGATGGCGGCTACGACGTGATCGACTACCGCAACGTGGACCCGCGCCTCGGCACCATGGCCGATTTCGACGCGATGGCCGCCGCCGCGCATGAAGCCGGCATCAAGGTGATCGTCGACATCGTGCCGAACCACACGTCCAACAAGCACAAGATGTTCATCGAGGCGCTCGCCGCCGGCCGCGGTTCGGCCGCACGCGACCGCTACATCTTCCGCGAAGGCCGCGGCGAGCACGGCGAGCTGCCGCCGAACGACTGGCAGTCGCTGTTCGGCGGCCCGGCGCGGCAGCAGGTCGACGACGGCCAGTGGTACCTGCACATGTTCGCCAAGGAGCAGCCGGATTTGAATTGGAAGAATCCGGACGTGCACGAGGAATTCAAGAAGACATTGCGATTCTGGTCCGACCACGGAACCGACGGCTTCCGCATCGACGTGGCGCACGGCTTGGCCAAGGACCTCGATTCCGTGCCGCTGGCCGACATGGATCCGGCCGCGGTGCAGCATGTGCTGCCGGCGGACGGCGCGTTCAGCCCGCTGTGGGATCGTCCGGAAGTGCACGACATCTACCGCGAATGGCGTCAGGTGTTCAACGAGTACAATCCGCCGCGTTTCGCCGTCGGCGAGGCGTGGGTGAAGGCCGAATCGCAGCATCTGTACGCGTCCACCGACGAGCTCGGCCAGGTGTTCAATTTCGAGTTCGCCGAAGCCAACTGGTTCGCCGACGAGTTCCGTACGGCCATTGCTGACGGCTTGCGCGCCGCCGAGGAAACTCACGGTTCCACCACGACGTGGGTTATGAACAACCACGATGTGCCGCGCAGTCCGTCGCGTTTCGGTCTGCCGCAGGTGAAGGACGCTCCGTACCACCAGCTGGCGCACGATTGGCTGTTGCGTGACGGAGAGACCTACCGCGAGAATCGTGAGCTCGGCACCCGTCGCGCCCGCGCAGCCGCGCTGATGGAACTGGGCCTGCCGGGTTCCGCCTACGTGTATCAGGGCGAGGAACTGGGCCTGTTCGAAGTGGCGAACATTCCGTGGGATCGTCTTGAGGATCCGACGCCGTTCAACACCCGTCGCAACTTCACCGACAAGGGTCGTGACGGCTGCCGTGCACCGATGCCGTGGAAGGCTGCCGATTGCGGCGAACCGGCTTCGTGGAGCCCGGACTTCATCACCGGCGGCACGTTCGGTTTCGGCCCGGAGCAGGGCGATTCCGCCGACGCGCACCTGCCGCAGCCGGCCTGGTTCAAGGATTTCGCGGCCGACGTCGAGGCCGATGACAACGGTTCCATGCTGCACTTGTACCGCAAGCTGTTGCAGTTGCGACAGACGGTGCTGACGGCAACCGGAGACACGTCCGCCGACCTGCTGGACATGGGCGATACGGTGGTCGCCTACTCGCGTCCGGCCACGGAAGGCCGTCGATTCCTGTCCGTCACCAATTTCGGCGACGAGCCGATCGCCCTGCCGGACGATGCGGTCGCCATCGCAAATTCCGTGCCGTTGACGGATGACGGCAAGCTGGATAGCGACGCCTCAGTCTGGCTGCTGCTGGGCTGATCGACCGCTGAACCTGGCCGCTCCCAAATCGCCTTGCGTATATGAAAAATTCCGGCCCTCCACAAGGAGGACCGGAATTTTGGTTTGTAAGGAAAGGGGAATGGTAAGTCTAAACGCTACTTCTCGCCGTTCATGATGGCGGCAAGCGATTGCACGCGCGGCAGATCGAACACCTCATCGGTGTGCACCACCTTGAGGTCCGGGCCTGCCAGCGGCACACGCCAGTTGGAGTATTCACTGGACGTGCCCGGCTGGTTCTGCGTGCGCGTCTCGCCCACGCCATCCACCAGCGCGGCCTGCAGCAGCACGGACGGCGACTTGAGTAGCATCTTGTGCATCGCCTCGACGATTTCCTGGATGTGGCCTTCCACATCGCCCGCCACTTCCGGCGTGATCAGGCCGGACTCCACGAGACGGTCCATCATCGCGTCGCGTTCGGCGGTGGCGGAAGCCTGGAACTCCTCGACCGGGCCGGACAGCAGGTGCAGCTGTTCGCGCAGCTTGACGTGCTCGAACTGCAGGTAGCCGGCGGTCGGCGGCAGGTCGTGCGTGGTGACGGAAGCCAGCGCGTACTTGCGGTACGTGGACGGATCGGCGTACGGGTCGCCGGCGTTGGGGGAGTCGTCCACGCGGGCGAACCATTCCACCATGCAGCCCAGCAGGCCGTGCTCGCCGAGTACCGTGCGTACGTAATCAGGCACGGTGCCCAGATCCTCGCCGACCACCAAACCGTTCACGCGGGACGCTTCAATGGTCAGGATCGCGATCATCGCCTCATAGTCGTACGTAACGTACGCGCCACCGCGCGCGCCTTCGCCCTGCGGAATCCACCACAGACGGAATAGGCCGAGTACATGGTCGATGCGCACCGCGCCCGCGTGCGAGAACATGTTGTGCACCATCTCGCGGTACACGCCATAACCAGTTTTGGCCAGATAATTCGGATTGAACGGCGGCTGGCCCCAATCCTGACCCTGCTGGTTGTAGAAGTCCGGTGGGCAGCCCACGGTTACGCTGCCTACTGCGAAACGTTCCGGATTCCACCACACGTCCGCGCCGAGCGAGTGCACGCCCACGGCCATATCCTGCATGAGGCCGAGTGCCATACCGCTGTCACGGGCGGCGTTCTGCGCGGCTGTCACCTGCTCGTCGGCGATCCACTGCAGCCAGCATTCGAAATCGACCATATCGGCGTGCTCGCGCATGAGCTCCACCACTTCAGGCGAATCGCGGTTCGTGTCCTTGAACCACGTGCCTTCCCACGGCGCGCCCCACACCTGGAACGCCACCGACCATGCGGCGAACGCGCGCAGATCCGGACCCGCGGCCTCCTTGAACGCGTCGAACGCGGCCTGACGCTCGACGGAACGCGGCACGTTGTACACAAGCTGCAGCGCCTGGCGCTTGTGCCACCAAGCGGAATTGATGTCGAGCGGCTCGATACTGTCGTTGGCTGGCGAGGCTTCCGCGTGCAGACGCGCCACTTCGGCCTGGTCCGCCTCGTTGAGTTCCGCATATTCAGCGATATCCTGCGGACGGATGTACGTCACATTGAGAAAACGACGCGATTCGGGAAGATACGGCGACGGCTCCAGCGGCGGCACCGGCGCGGTGGCGTGAATCGGGTTGATAAGCATGAAATCGGCATGCGATTTCGTTGCCGCGTCGGACAGCAGCAGCTTCAGATCGCCATAGTCGCCCACGCCCCAGGATTCAGCGGAACGGATGGAATACATCTGTGCCATCCAGCCCCAACGTTGCTTTTCCGCTACTGCTGGCGGCAGTTCGATGCGTGCCGGTGCGCAGATCAGCGCGGCTTCGGCGTGCAGCGGGCCGGCATCGACGGCCAGCGTGTGGTAGCCGGCGGGAATATCGGCCCGCAGCGGCAGCTGCAGCGAGCCGTCATCTGCGTTCGAGCCCGTCAGATACGCGGTCAGATCGCCCGCATATTCCGTGCCGTCTTCCAACGTCAGCTTCAGCGCCACGTCGTTTCCTTTCGCGCGGATTGGCGTGACGGCTTCCTTGCCGATGAACTTCACGACGGTCGGCTCAACAAGTGTGTCTGCGATGCGCTGCTGGGTCGCCGCATAGGAGGCGGTGATCGCTTCGTCGCTGGATGCGTCCACGCCGAGTGCGGCCAATACGGAGACGAGCACTTCGTCGCGGATTTCCACATAGGTGCCGAGCTGGTCGATATACGACGTGGAAATGCCATTGAGCTTGGCGAGCTGGATAAGAGGCCGTGCGATGCGTTCTGCGCTTTCGGTCTGCTGGGTCTGTGTCATAGGTCCCTTCTTTCCGCGCCGTTTGTGACGGCTGACATGCTACATTGCTTGCGATTGCCGCAGCTTCGATGCTGGTGGCATTCGCACCAAAGATAACTATATCACGGTATGATATCGTTTTCAAAGCGTGTTTTGCGGTAAGAGAGTGTTGCTATATTGCGATTTTGCTCTAATTTCAGGAATATAGATAACCGGAATTGTTTTTCCATATTGACTATCGTTTGCAATACGAAGGCGCAGCGCTCCGCATTGCAAACGATTATTCCAACGGGGCATTGCTCGTCTGCTACTCGGCTTCGAGAATTGCAAAGCTTTGCAGACCTAGACGCAGCGAAGTGCCGCTAATTTCGTTTTCGCCGATGCTGAAAATCGTCCGATAACTACCATCTGGTAACTGCAAAGCTTTGCAATCGCGGCTTGGATTGACGGCTATGATCAGCTTCTGCAGGTGGGTGGAACGCTCGAAAACGAACACTCTATCGCGTTCGATTGCATGGAACGTAGCCCCCGACCGCAAGGCGTCGCATTCCCCCTTGACGTGGAGTATGGAGCGCACCGTATGCCACAGTGATTCGGCGTCGGCCTGCTGTGCGGCGACGGTCGGGGCGTCGGCGGACGGGTCGGCGGGCAGGTAGCTGCCACCGGTCACATCGCCAGCCCGAGTGTCCGATTCTGCAGAATCGGACACGTGAAGTGCTCCGGATGCGTCGTTCGCACCCCACTGCATCGGTGTGCGCGAACCGGTGCGCACGTAGCCGCCTTCTTTGCCGGGCAGTGCGCGGTATCGCATGCCGATTTCGTCGCCGTAATACAGGAACGGCACGCCCGGCATCGCGAACAGCGTGCAGTATGCCAGGGCGATTTCGCGCTGCGACAGTCGCGGCGCCACGCGTGCGGTGTCGTGGTTGCAGGTGATGAAATTAAAATTTCCGTCGGCCGTTTCCGCTTCGCGCAGACGCGGCTCGTACTCGTCCAGGAATTTGCTGATCGGCGTGCCGGAATCGGCGTTGAAATAGCTCTTGTCGCCCTTGCGGCTCAACGGGTCGTCCACGTTGCGCAACAGCATGTTGTAGCCGTTGGGAACGCCGTCCCAACGCCAATCGAGATAGAAATCCATGTCGAAGCCGGCGGCCATCGACTCCTCTGGCCGTCCCCATTCCGAAACGAACGCGGCTTCGGGGAAGGCCGGGCGGATCCGGGCGAACATGTACTGCCAGGTGCGGATGGTGTAAGGCTTGCCCTCATCGTCCTTTTTGACGAGGCTGTCGGCCATATCCACGCGGAAGCCGTCTGCGCCACGGGAAAGCCAGAACCGCATGACGTCCACCATCGCGTCGCAAGTGGCCTTCGCGTCCGGACCAAGGGCTGGCTTCTGCCAGCTACGTTCGGGGTGCGCGAAACCGTAGTTGAGCGCCGGCTGGCATTTGAAGAAGTTCAAGATGTAGGTACCGTTGCGGGGCGATTCGCCGCCGATGAATGGCAGTCCGTCGCCACCGGAGATCCATGAGTCTGTCCAGATGTAGCGGTCGGAATAATTGTTTCGTTCGACCTTGCAACTGCGGTGGAACCACTCGTGTTCCTCGCTGGTGTGGCCTGGCACGAGATCGAGGATCACGTGCATGTCGCGCCGGTGGGCGGCGTCGAACAACGCAATGAGATCGTCGTTGGTGCCGTAGCGTGATGCCACCTTTTTGTAGTCGCGCACGTCGTAGCCGGCGTCTTTGAATGGCGAGTCGAAACAGGGATTGAGCCAGATCGCGTTGCATCCGAGATCCTTGATGTAGTCCAGTTTTAAAGTGATTCCGGGGATGTCTCCGATGCCGTCGCCATTGGAGTCGACGAAGGACTGTGGATAGATTTCATAAAAAATTGCGTCGGCAAGCCATTTGGGGTGGGGGTGTTTCGCGGGGGGAAGCATGAGGGTGTGTCTCCTTGATATTTCGCGGTTTGCGGTGTTTCTTTGAAACAATCATAGCGCTGAATTGCAAACGTTGGCAGAAACGTGCTACACTAACAATCACTGATACATTTTTGGTGGCCCCAGTGTTGTTGGTAATCATCCAAGAACGATGATGTGAACGTATGCAGGGTTTTGGTCCGTACCATTTAACCGGAGATGTTGAGGAACACAAGGTTATGTGAGGAAAGGAAGATCAATGAAGATCGATTGGAAGAAGGCAATCGGACTTACTGCTGCCGTTTCTATGCTGGTTCCGCTCGCTGCGTGCGGTGGCTCCTCCGACGGTGGCGATAAGAACGCTTCCGGCTCCACCGAGGCCGTCACGCTGAGCGTGTGGGCCCCGCAGGAAGACCAGGCCAAGGACACCAACTGGCTGGGCAAGGTCGAAGAGAACTTCGCCAAGGCGCATCCGGAATACAATATCACGTGGAAGAATGACGTGGTCTCCGAAGGCGATGCTTCCAAGCAGGTCAGCACTGATCCGTCCGCGGCGGCCGATGTCTATATGTTCGCTTCCGATCAGTTGGGTGTTCTAATGGACGCCAAGGCCATTGGCCAGCTGGGCACCGACGCTGAGAAGCAGGTGAAGGAACAGAACGGTGACCTCGAAGTCAACTCCGTCACCGGCACCGATGGCAAGCTCTATGGCGTGCCGTACACCGACAACACGTGGTTCATGTACTACAACAAGTCCAAGATCACCGAGGATGAGGCCAAGGACTTCGATACCATCCTTTCCAAGGCCAAGGTCGCGTTCTCCCTGCAGAATTCTTGGTACATCAACGGCTTCTATGATGGCCTGAGCCTGTTCGGCGAGAAGGGCAATGATGCTGACGCAGGCATGGTCTTCCCGAAGGACGGCGCCGATATCACCTCTTATCTGGTTGATGTGGTCGCCAACCCGAACTTCTCCAACGACGATGGCGCTTCCGGCCTCGCAGCCATCAAGGATGGCTCCGCCGACGTGCTGTTCTCCGGTACCTGGTCCGCTAAGGACGTGAAGGAGGCCCTGGGTGACAACTACGCCGCCACCTCTCTGCCGACCTTCACCGTGAACGGCCAGAAGAAGCAGATGAAGTCCTTCGCCGCCACCAAGGCCGCTGCTTACAACCCGAACGCCAAGAACCCGAAGGCCGCCGCTCAGTTCGCGGCTTACCTCGGCTCCACCGAAGCTCAGAAGCTGCACTACGAGATGCGCGCCATCCCGCCGACCGACAAGTCCCTGTCCGACCTGACCACCGACGACATCGCAGCCAAGGCCCAGGCCGACACCATGGCCAACACCGCCCTCCTGCAGTCCGGTCTGTCCGGCATGAACGATTGGTGGACTCCGGCCGAAACCTTCGGCAAGGCCCTGGTCAACAAGGAAATCACCAAGGACAACGCTGCCGCCAAGTACCAGGATTGGGTCAAGCAGGCCGGTGGCAAGATCGCTGAGTGAAATCAGTAATCCTAAAAATCCAATAACTGAAGAATGCAGGTGGTTGGCACTGCCAAATCCCCCCAGCCATCCTGCAGCTTTGAGAGACGCTTCGAGTCGCGGTGTCTCTCTCCACTTTGCATAGTGGCTCACTCCTCCTCCGAGCTTTGCATTCCCGGGCAAGGTTTTTAAATTCTCCTTCCCCTTGTCCGGGAGCAAAGCTTTTTTTATCTTTCAATATCCATATGAGAGGGCAGTCGAAATGACAGCAACAACTCTTTCCCCACGGGAGATGAAGCGCCTTCGGAAGCAGGGTGCTGATTATGTTTCTCCGTCACCTTACACGGTAAGGGCGGCGTTCCGGCGTGGTGACCTGTTCACTAAGCTTTCCGCAGTGGTGTTTGGTCTTGGCGATATCGTGCGCAAGCAGTATGTCAAGGGCATTGCCATGCTGGCGCTGGAAATCGCATACTTCGTGTTCATGGCAATCAATGGTGTGGACTATCTTTCCAAGTTGCCGACCTTGGGCACCAATGCAGGCGGCAAGAAGCTGGTCGACGGCTTCTGGGTCTACACCGAACCTGACCGTTCCGTGGTCATCCTGTTGTACGGTGTCGCCACTCTGGTTATCACCGCTGCCTTCATCGGCCTGTGGGTCATGTCCGTGCGCTCTGCATACAAGTCCCAGGTGCTGCTCGAGGAGAACGGCAAGGCTCCGAGCTTCATGGACGATGTCCGCGAGCTGCTCGATGCCAAGGCTCACGTCCTGCTGATGTTCCTGCCCACGCTGGGCATTGCCGTGTTCACTGTGCTTCCGTTGATCTTCATGATTTCCATGGCATTCACCAGCTATGACCACAAGCACCTCGTGCTGTTCCACTGGGTCGGCTTTGAGAACTTCGCCAAGGTCTTCTCCAACAGCGGCGGCACCGTTAACGCCGCACTGTTCGGACGCGTGCTGGTGTGGACCTTGGTCTGGGCCTTCTTCGCCACCTTCCTGAACTTCTTCTTCGGCATGTTCGTGGCCATGATCATCAACCGCAAGACCACCCATTTCAAGGGTTTCTGGCGTGCCTGCTTCTCCATGTCCATCGCCGTTCCGCAGTTCGTGTCCCTGCTGGTCATGCACACCATGCTCCAGCCGCAGGGTGCGGTGAACCGCATGCTGCAGACGTGGGGTTGGATTGACGGCCCGCTGCCGTTCTTCACCGACGCCACTTGGGCCCGTGTCACCGTAATCGTCATCAACCTGTGGGTCGGTATTCCGTACACCATCATGCAGATCACTGGTATTCTGCAGAACATTCCGGCCGATCAGTATGAGGCGGCGAAGATCGACGGTGCCAACTGGTGGCAGATCTTTACTAAGATCACCATGCCGTACATTATCTTCGTGCTCACCCCGTATCTGATCACCACCTTCACGGGCAATGTGAACAACTTCAACGTCATTTACCTGCTGTCCGGCGGCGATCCTACGCCATTGGGCGATTCCGCAGGCTCCACTGATTTGCTTATCACCTGGCTGTACAAGCTGACCGTGGACAAGCAGGATTACAATCTCGGTGCCGTGATCGGCATCATGACCTTCGTCGTGTTGGCCATCGTTTCGCTGATCACCTACCGCAATTCCGGCTCCTATAAGAATGAGGAGGCATTCCGATGAGCAACAAGCATTCCGCAACCAAAGTGGAAAGCCACGGCCTTCTGCACGACCAGAAGATCCGCCGTATCACCGGCGACGTGTTCGCCCACTTGTTCCTGGCCATTCTGGCCGTCATCTGGCTCGTCCCAATCGTATGGGTGTTCGCGGAGTCGTTCAATAAGAACACCGCCCCGTACACCAGCTCCTTCTTCCCGAAGGAGTGGACTCTGGACAACTATAGGGTGCTGTTCACCGACCGCAACGTGTTGGACTTCCCGAAGATGTTCGGCACCACGTTCATCATCGCCTGCTTCACCTGTGCGATTTCTCTGATCTTCGTGCTCTCCGTGGCATACTGCATGAGCCGTATGCGTTTCCGTGTGCGCAAGACTTTCATGAACGTTGTGCTGATTCTTGGCATGTTCCCGGGTATCATGGCCGTCACCGCCATCTACTTCATCTTGAAGGCCTTGGGCCTGTCAAGCGGCACCATGACTACCGTGGCGTTGATTCTCGTGTACTCCGCCGGTTCCGGCGCTGGCTTCTACGTGATGAAGGGCTATATGGACACCATTCCGACCTCGCTGGACGAAGCCGCCCTGCTCGACGGTTGCACCCGTTTCCAGGTGTTCCATAAGATCATCATCCCGATCTGCAAGCCCATGATCGTCTACCAGGCCATCATCGGCTTCCTGACCCCGTGGCTCGACTTTGTCATGGCCAAGGTGATCTGCCGTACGCAATCCAACTACACCGTGGCATTGGGCCTGTGGCTCATGCTGCAGAAGGAATATATCCAGAACTGGTTTGCCCGCTTCGCCGCGGCCGCGGTCGTGATCTCCGTTCCGATCGCCATCCTGTTCATTGTGATGCAGCGCTTCTATCAGGAGTCCATGTCGGGCTCCGTGAAGGGCTAAAGAAAGGCAAAGGATATGACGCTCGTAGACAGCTTCGCACAGCCGAACACGAGCGTCGCCGAACCGTTCCCGCTGTGTCTGGAACGGCCGCTGGGTGCCGTTGTTACTGAAACCGGCACCCAGTTCGCTCTCTGGGCTCCTTCCGCACAGAAGGTGACCCTGAGACTGTTCTCGCGTGGCTCCATGGGGGAAAGCGGCGACGCTCTGATTGGACAGTACACGATGCGTCCGGAATCCGATGGTTCCTGGACGTACGATTTCGCCGACAACATGCACGGCGTGTATTACGACTTTTTGATCGAACGCGATTGCGGTTCCGTCGACCGCATCGCCGACCCGTGGGCGCGCGGGGCCGGTGTGAACGGCCGGCGCAGCATGGTCGTGGACTTCAGCCGCACCAATCCGGATGGTTGGTACCGCGACCATATGCCGGACGTGCCGCTTGCGCAGACGGTGGTCTGGGAAACCCATGTGGGCGATTTCAGCAATGATCCCGCCGGCGGTTTCCCCGAATCGCATCGGGGCAAGTATCTGGCGTTCACCGACGACGGTACGTCTCTGGACGGGCATCCCGACTTTCCCACGGGCATCGCATATCTCAAGAAACTTGGCGTCACCGCGGTGCAGCTCATGCCGATTTACGATTTCGGTTCCGTGGACGAAGAGACCTGCGATCGCTACAACTGGGGGTACGATCCGGTCAATTACAACGTGCCGGAAGGCTCGTATTCCACCAATCCGTTCGACGGGTCGGTGCGCATCCGCGAAGTGAAGCAGATGGTGCAGGCGCTGCACAACGCCGGCATCAAAGTGATCATGGACGTGGTCTACAACCACATGTTCTCGCCCGATAATTGGTTTGAGCGGTCGGTGCCGGACTATTTCCTGCGCCGTAAGCCCAACGGCGCGCTGGCCAACGGATCCGGCTGCGGCTGCGATATGGCCACCGAACGCAAGATGTTCCGCCGGTTCATCGTGGAATCCGTGACGTTCTGGGCGCGCGAATACCACATGGACGGCTTCCGTTTCGACCTGATGGGTCTGATCGACGTGGACACCATGAATGCCGTGCGTGCTGCTCTGGATGAGATTCCCGGCCGTGGACGCGACATTCTCATGTACGGCGAACCGTGGTCCGCGGGCGCCACCGCGCCGCTGCCCAGCGACACCGTGCTGGCTGACAAGTCAGGCCTGTCGAAGCTTGACAGTCGCATCGGCCACTTCTGCGACACCACGCGAGACACCATCAAGGGCCATGTGTTCTTCTCGGACCGCCCGGGTTATGTGAACGGTGGCATGCACGAGAACGTAGCGGCTGCGCGTGAGGCCGTGGACGCGTGGCGTCGCGGCAAACATTCGGAAGGAGTGGCAGGCCAGGTCATTCAATACGTGTCCGCGCACGACGACCTCACGCTGTGGGACAAGTTGTGCGCGAGCTTTGCGGCTGGTTCGTTGGGCAGCACCGTGGCCGAAGGCGTTAACGAAAACACCGTGGATGTGCCAAAAGTCATGTATGACGCCGATTTCTCGGCGGAAGGGCTGGCCGGTGTCGGTCCGCAGATTGCGGCCGCGCTGACCGACGTGATGGACGCCAACAAGCTGGCTGTGGGTATCACGCTTACCTCCGCTGGCATCCCGTTCATGCTGTCCGGCGAGGAGTTCGCACGTACCAAATTCGGCAGCTCTGATTCTTACGATTCCGCCAAAGAGCTTAACTGGCTCGATTGGAACCGTGCATGGCAGAAGCGCGATTTGATTGAGTATTACGCGAAGTTGATTGCATTGCGCAAGTCTGATCCACAGTGGTTCGACGGCAATCGCAATATCGTCGATACGGAAGGCGACGAACTCGTGTTCCGCGTCGGCGATTATCTGATGGCCGCCAATCCAGGCAGACACGTCGGCGTTATTGACGTGGCCGTAACGGGTTTGGAACCGATTGGCGGAATACGGAGATACTGGTGTGGTCTCGGCTCGTCCGTCAGTCCGGTGGAAGGCAATGTGAGCGCAGGTGATGGCGATTATTTGATTGTTCCACCGCATACGTTTGCAATCTGGCGGTTGCAGTAATACTCTCAGTAGGGAAGCTACAAAACGGCGACCGCAAAGCTGCGGTCGCCGTAACCGATACGGCAATGGGGCCGGAAAACCAGAAAGGATACGAGAAGTGGGAGCCGGAGCTCATAATCCACGATATGAGGTGGTATTTTTCGACCTCTACGGGACGTTGATCGACATTCGTACAGACGAACAGAGCGAAACCGCCTGGCAGGCGCTATATGACTGCGTTTGCGAACTGGGTGCCGACTACGAATCGGTCGACGAAATGCGCGAACGCTTCGAAAAACTTGAGGCCCGCGAAATGGTCCATCAAGCCGATCGTGCAATCGTCCGTAACGGATGGGATGAATTCGATATCCTGCCGGTCTACCGGTCGCTGCTGATGAACCGTAGTGAGGAGGCTGAAAAGAAACTGGCACTGCCGCAAGCCGCGCTGAAAGCCGCATGGGCGTTCCGGCAGGGCAGCACCAGCATGATCCGCCTGTATCCGGGCGCACTCGACATGATCGAAGCATTGCAGGAGGCCGGCGTCGTCGTGGCGCTGCTAAGCAACGCACAAGCCTGCTATACTCGCCCCGAACTGGAAATGACCGGCTTGGCGAACGTACTGGACGACGTGATTATCTCCAGCGAAGAGAAAATCCGCAAGCCTGCCCGCGACTTGTACATGTTGGCTCTCGACCGCGAGTTCGTAATCGCAAAAAACGCGCTCATGGTGGGCAACGATGAAGCAAACGATATTATCGGAGCCAATTCCGCCGGTCTCGACGCAGCATACTTCCGTACGGAAATTTCGCCGATGAGCGACCCGCCCAAGTCGGAGCATGCGGTATGTTCGTTTACCGGTGCCGACTACGACGGTCTGCTGAAATTCGTGCTGAACGCGTGAAACGCGCGTAGGTTGCGTCTTGGGCGTACTGGGCGTCTTGGGCGCACGAAAGGCCGTATGCGGAACTGAGGAGGACATATGGAAAGCTATGTCGAGCAGGGTGCTGGAGCTGATTCGATTGAACAGATCGGATTCGGCGGCGCTCGCCGTACCAAGAAGAAGCACCGCGGACTGACGGTGTTCCAGCTCAAGGTCATCGGCGCTGTGGCGTTGGCTCTGTCAGCTGGTAGCACCACCATTGTGCCGCTGTTTTTCGGTTCCGACGTCAATAATATGACGTCGCTGACGGCGATGGTCTTAAGCGAGGTCGTATCTTGGTTTGCTATTCCGATTTACGCGTGGCTGCTGGTGCAGGGTTTCCGTGAAACACATAGTCGCGTCGCGTACGGCCTGCAGCTGTTCATCCTCGCCGTGGTGTGTGAGGTGCCGTACGACCTCTGCACGTCGCATAAGGCTTTCGATTTTGGCTCGCAGAACCCTGTTTTCGGTCTGTTCATCGCGTTCGTTGTGCTTGCCGTGTTAGATTGGGTGGCGGCGCGCTACCAGAAGTCAATGAAGATTGTGCTGTCGGTCGGTCTGGTGTTGATCGGACTGTTGTGGGATCTGCTGCTGCGCGTCGGCCTGCGCCAGCATATGATGAGCGTCGGCTCGGTGACGCTTGGTTTCGTGCTGATTTTCACGTTGATGCGCCAGCATGAGAATTCGATGATGTTCACTGCCGGCCTGTTTGGCGCGGTGATGATGATTATGCCTGGCATTGGCGTTGCATTCGTGCATTATTACAACGGCGAGTTGGGTTATAAGCGGCAGTGGACGAAGTGGGCTTTTTACGCGGCTTATCCAGTTATTTTGATATTTTGTGCTATTGGTGCAACATTAGCGTGATTTTTGACAACGTTCGCAGTATAATAGTAGCAATATGGGAGAGCATTGCCGCTCGGGCAAGTGTTTCCAAGGCTGGGAACGTTTGTGATTATGATGCAGAAACCGCAAAGGGGTTGAGAGATGGATAGAGCAGGCATTCGCGAGGTGGCCAAGGCCGCGGGTGTGTCGATTTCCACGGTGTCGCGCGCGTTCACGCGTCCGGAACTGGTGTCCGAACGTACACGTCGCAAGGTGCTGGAAACTGCCGACAAGCTTGATTTCAACATCTCCCGTTCCGCCACGTCGCTGAAATCCGGCCAATCGTACCGTGTGGCGATGCTGATGAATGAAGAGATCACTAGCTGGTTCAATACGGAAGTGTTCGCTGGAATCGAATCCGTCATGCATAATGCCGGGTATGACGTATCGCTGTTCCAGCATGTCGACACCGCCGAAAATCGCAAGGAATTCTTCACGAATTTGCCCGTCCGCCGCAACGTGGACGCCGTATTCGTAACGTCGTTCGGCGTGGATCCGAAGGAAATCCAGCAGCTCAAACGCATCCACGTGCCGATCATCGGCATCAATACGCCGACGCAAAGCGGCTTCGACGCCACCATCTCCATCGACGATGAGGACGGCATGTTCACCGCCGCCCAGCATCTGATCAATCTGGGGCACAAGAATATCGTGTACGTGTGCTCCGATGCGGTCGATTCCATTAATTCCTCCATCGATGCGCGAGGACAGGGCTTCATCCGCGCCTGCAAGACGATGGGGGCCTCCCATGACTTCAAGTGGCGCGTCGTCTCTGTGCCGCGTGGCAAGACCTTCGCCGACTCGGCGTTGACCGCGCTGCTTGCGTTGGACGAGTTCCCGGACGCGATCTGCTGCCAGATGGATATGATGGCGATTCCGCTGGTGTTGCGTTTGGAACGTTACGGCCACCACACGCCGAGTGACTATTCGATTATCGGCTTCGACGATTCGCCGTACGCCGACACTGTGAACCTGACCACCATGCGCCAGGATCCGTATGCGATGGGTCGCGCGGCCGCACAAAAGGCCATGAAGCTTATCGAAGGCAAGCCGCTTGAGAACGCGCATGAGATTGTGCGCGCCCAGCTCGTACTACGCGGCACCGATTCCGTGTACGGCACTGGCCGCTGAGAGCCGAGTCTCATTGTCCTTCTGCAGCCCGTCAATGCCGACGGGCTGATTGTGATGGCCCGGGGTGGATTGGTAGGGGATACCCCCACTGTAGTCACGGTGTGTGGCATACGTTTTCAGGAAAAAATGAAACAATTTGCAGTGATGTGTTTCATGACACGCCAATCGGGGGCTGATGAATGATGAATTTCATTCAATGATCAGCATGTGTTTTTGATTTTGCAATCGTTGACAAACCTTTGAATATCAGGCTTTAAAGCGTTGTCCCCGTGAGAGGGGACGAAAAAACGTATCGAGGGAGGGGGTGTGGGTTCTTTCTGTTTCATTTTGTTTTCATAACTGCAAAGGTTATCATAGTAAACCGTAGGTCAGAGAAAAAGGGAAAACAGAGGTTTCCGGCTGTGTTGCCGGAGATGGGAACAGCGTAGAAGCTATACGTAAAACAGAAGTGATAACGGCATTATGCAAAGGATATCAACCCTCGAGTTGAGGGGCTCAGAAGGGTGAACACTTTGCGGATAGGGGACAAGATGAGGCAATGGCGTAATGGTGCCGGCAACGCACCACGACACTATGCAGGAACGCGATCGGCATCCGGTTGCGCGCTTTCGCGTACCCGCTCCCTGACCGCCGCCGCCATAGCGGTAGCCATGATGGCCACCGTCGCAGTAACTTCCCTCCTCCCCGCCTACAATGCCAAAGCTGACGAAAGCGGGCTGAAAGACGGTTCTACTTGTACGCCATCTTCTATTGGCTTGGGCGATGATATGAGCGTGAAAGGTTCCGATACCGGTGTAGCTACGTACGTTGGCGGAGATATGTACGTGGGCGGCAAAGAAAACTCCAATTTGAATAGTGAAACCGGTCCAACTGGCACGTACGCTGTCGAAGCTGAAGGTCTGACCGTGGTCAACGGCAGCCTTGCGATGCATCCGCTGAAGGACGCATGGAAGGTGTGGAACACTGGCACAACCGGTGGAAAGCATTACACTTCACGTGGCTTCCGCTGGGGTGTGGTTGGTTTCGGTTCACAGTTCCGTCCCGCCGATGGCAAGACAGCTTTGGTGGTCGGCGGCAATACTAACACGTCCGTGATGGGCTCCAAGGTTGGCGCATGGGGTGCGCCGGGCTGGCTGGGCAAGACGGATGCTAATGATATAAACAGCCACGGGTACAAGGCTTCTTTGGCTGGCAACAAAACCGGCGTTTGGGACAGTAATGATTCTATTGATTCCGTACGCGGACTGAACGGCATCAACGACACTGAAGGTGATATTACCCCTACTCTTGGCACCGATCCCAGCTTGGTGGAATGGAACCAGTCCGACAATCTGTCCAGTGTGAACGGAACGGATTATTCCAAGTATAGGGAGAAGATTTCGAAGCTCTCCACGGATTTGAACACCGGAACAAAGTTGCCGGCAACCGGTACCGTCGATGAGGGGAATGCCCCCTCAGCTGGTGACTCCTACACGATTTACAAATACGACTATCAAAAGAACAAGGGAAAGGGCAACTTCTTCACGTTCTACGACAAGCTGGAGAAGGAAAAGCTGATCACCTTCACCAGCACCGACACCAGCAAGAGCATGCAGGTGTTCAACCTACCCGCCTCTTCCTTAAATTTAAACGGAACCGATTACACAGGCATCGATTTCAAGTTCGTCAACGTGCCGGATAACGCTTCCGTTGTGGTTAACGTGACTGGCGCGAACGGGCAGACCATTGACTTCCACAATGGTTGGCGATTCTGGTGGAATAACAATAATATCGCCAACGATTTCGTCACGGCTGCATCTGGGGATACTACGCAAGCAGCGAAGAACACGAATTACGCGAAGCGCGCGCAGCAAATCATGTGGAATTTCGCCGATGCGTCGAATGTGGTGATTCGCGGTGGTCAGGCTACGGGCTGGATTCAGGTCACTGACCACAACACGAACACCAGCACCAATCACGGCGCATGGGGCAGTGCGCATGACATGCGGGCCACGGACGACCCCTCCGCCGCTTGGATGGGCAGCATCCTCGTCCCCAACGGCAACCTCCAGAGCCACGTTTCCACTAACGGTCGCGTGTGGGTCGGCGGCGATTTCGAAATGCTGAACAACGAGACCGTGAAGAGGGTCAGGGGTCAAAGCACGGATGGGCATAAAGTCGGAGACGAGTTCGTCAACGAGTCCGGCGAGAAGACCACATCCATTCTGGATATGGACCAGGAGCGTCATAATCTGCCATGGAACGGCTCGTACTCCACTTCCTGCGCCGCGATCGCGTGGAACAAGGTGGATGACACCGCTGGGCACAATGCTCTCGGCGGAACCAGCTGGACCGTGTATGGCAAGAAGGACGATGCGGTAAACGGTACGAACGCTCTCGCCACCATCGCAGATGGCGGTTGGAACGATGATGCTGATGCGGAAGGTTCGTTCCAGCTGGGCAACCTCGCCAAGAACGGCACCTATTTCCTGAAGGAATCGGGTACGGCTGAAGGTTATGCGCAGAACACCAACATTTACCAGATCAACACTGGTGGCACTACTGACGCCGCAAAAAACATTGTTCGTGTCTTTAACAGTAACGGCATTGAAATCACCGGAGATACGGATAAGCTGCTGACTGGCGGCAAGATCGTCAATAAGAAGACGGGTTCTTCGATTACATGGCAGAAGGTTGACGGCACTGACGGAGACACGTTGCTGGCCGGTTCAACGTGGGAGCTTTCCAAGATGAATGGCGATACTGCTGAGAAGACATGGACCGTCACCGACGATCAGTCCGGTACGGAAGTCAAGAGCATTACGATTACGGATGCAAGCGGGAAACCTGTCACATCCGTGTCGTTCACTGATACCACCTCGCAGACGTTTATTGCGACTGCCTACGACCAGAATGGTAATGCGATTAGCGGCGCCAAACTGAGCTGGTCGTCCGGCGATAACACAGTTGCATCGGTTGACCAGAATGGTACCGTCACCCCGACCGGTAGTGGCCATACCACGATTACCGTTACATCGGCTGATGACAAGGTCAAGTCATCGTTCACCGTCGATGTCACCGGCGTGACCATAGTGTCTTCCGTGTCGATCAACGGCTACAGCAATGGAGGCACAATCAATCTTGAGAAGGGCAAGACCCTCACCCTCAATCTGACTGCTTCTGTGGCTCCTGCAGGCAACACTGTTACATGGTCTACCTCCAGCGCGAATAACGTCTCGCTGAGCGCCCGCATTGGCACGAACGTCACTTTGACCGCGAACAGCGTGACCTCAGAACCCGTTACCATCACGGCCAAGGAAGCTTACTCCAGCCAGACGTTCACTTTGAAGGTGAACGTGATTGCCAAGCAGTACCTCACGCTCTACTTCCAGGCGCAAACTAACTGGCCCGCGGATAATGTCAAGGTGCATTACCAGACCACGAACGACACTGTTTGGGCGGACATCAACATGACGCAAATGGATGGCTCCTGCAACAGCTATGCATATGCGAAGATTCCGTTGACGGGTAGCAATGCGATTGACTCGACCAGCCAGTTCGGATTCAAGTACATCAATGGAAACGGTTGGTACGGTCCAGGCAAGGCGAATGTGCCCCAAGCTGATAGTAACTTCAAGTTCACCGACGGTAGTGAGCTTCCTGATGTTGTGGTGATTTCCGCTGGCCCGTCGTATTCGACCACGGCTCCTTCAGGCTGTGCCGTCACCTCTACCGCTGCGTACCGTAGCCGTCGTGTTGCTGCCCGCAGTGGCGAGCATCGTGCGGTCGCGGCTGTGCTGCGCACCCAGGGCAGCGTGCTGGGCGTGGCGGACGAGACTAACGAGTCTAACGACAACACCAAGGCGGATGAAGACACCGCGGCTGGCAAGTTCAAGGTTTCCGACCTTGCGAATGGCACGTACCAACTGAAGGAGAAGACCGCTCCGAACGGCTACGAAGTGTCCAGTACGGTGTACACGATCACCATCGCCAACGGATCCGCTACTTGGAGTCCGGCGTTTGGTGCAGATAACGCTGACAACAAGATCGCAAACACCCGTAAGACCGGTGCTGTGACGTGGACCAAAGTATCTTCGGATTCCAACAACACGGATCCGCTTTCCGGTTCCGAATGGACCCTCAAGCAGGCCAAGACCTTCTCTTGGGAAAATGGCGTAGCCAAGTACACCGATGTCACTTCGGACACCACACTTGGCACGATCACCGACTGTGTGAACGGTCAGAACGGTATTAGTGATTGCTCTACACAAACCGTGCAAAAGGGTCAATACGTCGATTTGGATGGTGCCTCCGGCAAATTCAAGATCAGCGGCTTGGATTGGGGTGAGTACCAGCTCATCGAATCCAAGGCTCCTGACGGATACGATCTCGACACCACTCCGCACAAGTTCCGCATCGGCCCGCTGGAAGGCGACAACATCGCTGGCAATTGGTACGCGAACACCGACTTCAATACTGAAGGTACAAGCGCTTACAACGAGCAGACCACGTTCACTGTCAATGGTGGCAACATCAAGAACAAGCCGGGTGTGATTCTGCCGGGGACTGGTGGCGCTGGCGATTATTGGATTTACGCGGCGGCTTTGGTGGCTGCGTTGATAGGTGTTGTTGCGGCTGGAATGGCCCTCAAGGTCAGGAGGCGGCAATGATGAACTCGTCTAGGGGAAAGGGGGCTGGACCGTAGCGTAGCGATCCAATGCCCACTAGGCAATAACTGAACACACATAACTGAAGATTCAAGATTTCAAACAAGAAAGAAAGGGAGAACAATGAATAAGGTTCTCAAAGGCCTCGTCGCTGTGGCAGCCACCGCGGCAATGGCCGTCGCCGGTTTCGCCGGTGCCTCCACCGCCATGGCGGCTGAAAACAACTACGACATCACCGTGCCGACGACCGACACGCACACCTACTCCGTGTACCAGGTCTTCACCGGCGATCTGAGCGAAGGCACGCTGAGCAATATCAAGGCCGGCCAGAACTTCAACAAGAACAATACGGCGAACAAGTCCGCTGCCGATGCTGCTGCTGAGATTGCTCAGGGTACTTATGCTGACAACACGGCAAAGCTGGCAGCCATCACCCCGTACGTTGATTTGGCTGGTACTGCCTATGGCGAGGTTTCCGCCAATACGGCTTTGTCCGCTCCTGCTGGCTACTACCTGCTTAAGGATAAGGATGCTGTGACCGGCAACGACGCGGCAACGCTGTTCATCGTCCAGGTCAACGGCCCGGTGACCGTGAACCGTAAGGCCGACAAGCCGACCTTCGAAAAGAAGGTCAAGGACGTCAACGACTCCACTGGTGATAAGACCAACTGGCAGGATTCCGCCGATTACGATGTGAACGACGAAGTGCCGTTCCAGCTGACCGCTACCCTGCCGACGAACGAAGCAGACTTCGCAGCCTACAAGACCTACAAGCTGGTCTTCCACGATCAGCAGTCCGCTGGCCTGACCTTCAATAAGAAGTCCGTGGTCGTCAAGTACGGCGACAAGACTCTTGGCGCTGGCTCCTACACTGTCACTGAGAATCCCGAAGATAATGACACCTTCGACATCACCATCGCTGACGCGAAGGCCGTCAAGGATGCTGAAGACAACGCAATCACCGTTGCCGCCGGTGGCAAGTTCACCGTCGAATACACGTCCACGCTGAACAAGAGCGCTGTGATCGGCTCTACGGGCAACCCGAATGAGGCTTCCCTTGAGTTCTCCAACAACCCGAATGTTGGCGTCGAAGGCGAAACCGGCAAGACCCCGACCGACAAGGTCATTGTGTTCACCTACCAGCTGGACATCAACAAGACCTTCAACGATGGCACCCCGGCTGAGAACGATCTGCCGAAGTTCAAGCTCTACAAGTTCGATAGCACCACGAACGATTACACCATTGACCGTGGCGAGGTGACCATCACCAAGACCGAGGGCGGCAAGTACACCGCTTCCTTCAAGCGCGTTGATGACGGCAAGTACAAGCTCGTGGAAACCAAGACTCCGGCAGGCTTCAACACCGCCGCCGACACGCTCTTCGAAATCACCGCTGACCATGACGTCGAGTCTGACAACCCGCAGCTTACGGTGCTCAAGATCAACACCACTGCCGGCAACACCACTACCGGTACGGTTACCGCCGATGTTGTGAACCAGAAGGGCTCCAACCTGCCGTCCACCGGTGGCATGGGCACCGTGCTGCTGTACGTGGCTGGTGTCGCCGTGTTCGCGCTGGCTGGCGCGACCCTGGTGATGGCTCTGCGTCGTCGCAATGCCTGATCCTCCGGATTCCATAAGAATCTGAAGTAACCATGCGAAACCCGTGAGCCGCGTTGACGCAAGTCAGCAGCGGCTTACGGGAATCGCAATACATAATTTAAAAACTAAAAATTAAATAATAACTGAACCCACATATGCTGGGCTGGACCACCTCAATCCCTTGTACACTGCCTAATTTTCTTGAGTATCCAGCCTGGCTCCATATATTTTCCGGTTTGCCGTTGGGGGCGAATCAAACATGCTTACTTTCCAATCCACAGAAGAGGGGTCGGCAATGAAGGAACGCACGATCGCAAGCCGCGTCATCGCCGCATGCTGCGCAATCGCCGCCACATTCGCCGCGGCAGCCTGTGCATTCACTACTCGCGATGCCGTCGCGGCGCCAACAACAGACTCTGCCAGCGGCAGCATCGCCATTTCTTACCAACATAAAAGCTCGGATTCCGAAACGTCCGACGATTCTATCAACTTCGCCATTTCGGACGCCAGCTTCAACCTCTACAAAGTCGGGCAGATTCCAGCCAGCGGCGGCGCCACCTTCGAGCCCGTCGCACCGTTCACCGACTCCACCGCCTACCCCGTCGACTGGTCGAAGATGACCGGCAAGGACGCGCAGGTGTGGCGAGACATGGCCAACACGCTCGCCGGACTCATCGCAGTGAACAAACCCGACGCCACGGCAACCGGTGTCACCAACGCTTCCGGACACCTGACCTTCACCGGACTGTCCGACGACTTGTACCTGGCCGTGTCCGACAGCGTTGACGTGAAGGTCACCAACGCTTCCGGAAAGAACCAGACATGGACGTGCTCTTCCGGCAGCATGCTCGTCGCAGTGCCCGAAGACGGCGTCTCCGGCGGGTCGCGTGTGCTGAGTATCGAACCGAAAACCGAATGTGTGGCGCAACCGCCGAAAACCGTGGAACGCACCGTGCGCAAAATCTGGAATGACCGGAACAATTCCGACGGCAAGCGCCCCGAATCCATCACCGTGAAACTCCTGCGCGACGGCGAGCCCGTGGAAAACGTGAAGCTGAACGAGTCCAACAAGTGGACGCATTCGTGGACGGATCTCGACGCGGACCACGAATGGACCGTGGTCGAAGCGGCGGTGCCCGACGGCTACACCACCATCTCCGATGTGGAAGGCGACTCCACTGAAATCACCAACACGCACACGCCACCCACCACGCCGGACCAGCCGCACACCGGCGCCGACGTGCAGCAGGCCGCTTGGATTGCCGTGGCCATCTTGGGCGCTGGTTTGGTGCTGCTGATCGTTGCCAAGACGGCTTTGCGGAAGCGGGCGTAGCATAAATAACGTGACGGATGAATCGGACGCCAAGCCAGCTGCGCAAGTCGAATTGGATGCGCAGGTTAAACCGGGTGCGCAGGTTAAACCGGCTGCCAAGCATAAGAAATCGAATGCGCTGCTCAATGTGATGATTGCCATTTCCGCAATCGCCATGATCGGCGCGCTGGGCCTCATCGCGTATCCGACATTCAGCGACTGGTGGAACCGCATGCACCAGTCATACGCCGTAGCAGGCTACGTGGAACAAACCAAAGACATGTCCGGCGCCGAACGCAAAGCCATGCTGAAAGCGGCGCACGAATACAACGAACGGCTCGCCGCGAACGGCGACCGGTGGCACATGACCGACGCACAGAAGCGCGAATATGATGAAACGCTCGACGTGACCGGCACCGGCATCATGGGGTACGTGACCATACCGCGCATCAAAGTGAAACTGCCCGTATACCACGGCACCAGCGACGGCGTACTGCAGATAGCCGCCGGGCATCTGGCCGGAACCTCGCTGCCAGTAGGCGGAGCGACCACGCATGCGGTGGTCTCCGGACACACCGGACTGCCATCCGCGCGACTGCTCACCGGCCTCGACGAACTGAAAAAAGGCGACACGTTCGCATTCCACGTGCTCGACCAAACGTACACGTACAAAGTGGACCAGATCTCAGTGGTGCTGCCGAGCGAAATCAGCAAACTGAATATTGAGTCCGGGGCCGATTACGCGACGCTGATCACGTGCACGCCGTACGGTGTCAACTCACACAGGCTGCTCGTGCGAGGGCACCGGATTCCGAACCCCAAAGTGCCAGACAAGACGCAATACGACGAGCCGGGCGAAATGACAGCCGTGGCGGCTGCGGTGATCGGACTGCTCGTGTTTGTGGCTGGCTGCGCTTTTGTGGGGCTCGCGCGGCTATGGCGACGCTCCTGGATTGTGCGGCACGGGTTGTGCGCCGGGGCCGGCGCGCGCCATTCGTCTGGTGTTCGGGGGTAGTGTCTAGCCTAGCGCCGCCGCAGGCCGGTGACATCGCTTCTCCGGTGTGCGGGGGTGTGCGTCTGGTCGTGCTCGGTATGTGGTGCGTGGTGTTTGTGTGCTTGTGGTACGTGTTGCGTTTCAGTGTGTGTACTTGTGTTTGCGTGCGTGTGCATGTCTGATGTTGCGCAGGGGTGTTGTTGCGGTGCGCATATGGCCTGAATCGTGCTGAAGCATGGGTTGTGAGCGGATGGGGGTATTATTCGGCCTGTTTCGGACGCTTTTGATGCCCCTTTTCGCTCATGACTTGCGATTTTGCCGGTCCGCGCGCGGTCGTGTGCGTACGGGGGTGTGTGCAATGGGTCTTGCGTGGGTGTGGGCGTGCGGGTGTGCCGGTGTAGGCGTGGGTGTAGGCGTGCGGTCGTGGTTTTGGCTGGATATCTGGCTTATAGATGGCGGATTTGGCCGGGCGTCCGGTGGTATCTCGCTTATAGGTGGCGGGTCGGTTTGGGCAATAGGTCGTTAGGGGGTAGCATGCATGCCCCCTAGATGTCTTGTTTCCGCAAGGGGCCGCCATCTATAAGCGAGATACCATCCGTCGACCCCGCGAATCCGCCATCTATAAGCGAGAAAGCGCGTGAACCGGGCGCTGCGGCGGCGAAATCGCAAAATTATGGAATCGGCTGATTGCTGCGCGCGGCAGGTGGGTAGTATCGGGCGCGGAAGACGTGGAAGGAGCTGCCATGTGTGATGAAGGGGAAACTGCGGATCAGGCGGATGCCGTACGAACGGAATCGCAAAAGATGGAATCGCGAGCGGGGGAGACGGCGCTTGACGGGTCGGCGCGCAGCATCATCGTGCTGATTGTGGTCGGCATGTTGGTGGGGGTGCTGTCAGGCATGTTCGGCATCGGCGGCGGCACGGTGATCGTGCCCGCGCTCGTCTGGCTGGGGCTATCTCAACGCAACGCGGCCGCCACGTCCACGCTGGCGATCGTGCCGACCTCCATTTCCGGCGTCATTTCGTACGCGACCGGCGGGCACGTCGACTGGCTCGCCGCAGCTCTGCTGTTCTGCGGCATGTTCATTGGCGGACAGATCGGCAGTTGGCTGCTGTCACGGCTGCCGGAATTGGTGCTGCGGTGGATTTTCGTAGCGTTTCTCGTGTTTGTGGTGATCAATCAGGTGAGTTTCGTTCCGTCGCGCGACCACCAGATCGCCATGAGCGTAACGACCGGCATCTGCCTGGCGTTGCTGGGCGTGATCATCGGCACGTTGGCGGGACTGCTGGGCATCGGGGGTGGTGCGCTTGCGGTGCCGTCGCTGTCGATGCTGTTTGGCGCGTCCGACCTGGTTGCGCGCGGCACTTCGCTGCTGGCCATGTTCCCGAATTCGATCACGACCAGTGTGGCGAATATGAAGCGCAATCTGGTGCATGTGAAGGCCGCGCTGATCATCGGGTTGGTGGCGGCTGTGACCGCGCCGCTCGGCACGTGGATCGCGGGGGAGGTTTCGCCACGAGTTGGGGCGATTATGTTCGCCTGCTATCTGTGCGTGCTGCTGGTGCGGTCCGTGTTCGTGGCCGTAAAGGCCACGCGCGCGGCGCGGGTTGCGCGGGGCTGAGTGGCGCGGGCATTTTTCCCAGTGGCTGGATGATTTAGTCGCGTGAGTGGTGCGTCAGAGGTGGTTTTTATCCAGTCACTGGGATTTTTGGCGTGTGAGTGGGGTCTGAGAGGTTGGATTTATCCAGCCAGTGGGGGATTTTGGCTTGTGGGGTGCGGTGGGGGTGTTGTTTGACGGAATATGGCGATTTTATTGGCCGTATTCCCCCTGTTCATGCGGTGGATATGTTGCGGTCATCATATGGCGATGAGTGTTCATCTGTCGTTCTTCTGTAGTGCGGTGTGCGTTGGCTTGCGGCGCATAGCGTGGGCGGTGGCATCGAAAGATCCAAGCAATGCAGCCGCGGAAAGGTTCCGCGCAGCCGGAAAACATGGTCGAAACGGGCGTTACCTAACGGGCGCAACCGAAACGGCAGGTTGGACGGCACGGAAGAAACTGCATGGAAGAAAGAAGAAACATGAGCAAGCACAAGGCTCTCACGGGCGCAATCGCGGCCCTCGCCTCCGTCGCAACGCTCGGCGCGCTCGCCGCACCGGCGCTCGCAGCTGACACCACCTACAGCCCCAACGGCAAGCCGGTCTCGGAACTCGCCAAGCATGGCGGCGCGCAGCGCATCGCCACCATCGGCAACAAGAACGCGAAGAACGTCGTCCTGTTCCTCGGCGACGGCATGGGCGATTCGGAAATCACCGTCGCCCGCGACTACCTGAAGGGCGCCAACGGCCACTTCGACGGACTTGACGCGGTCGGCCAGCCGAGCGCGCTTGACGACGTGCAGGCCGGCACCGGTCAGTACACGACCTTCTCCGTCGGCAACGGCAGCAAGGACAGCGCTGTCGGCAAGGATGGCGACGGCAAGCTGGTCGCCAACCCCAATCCGGGCAAGCTTACCCCCGTAACCGATTCCTCCGCATCCGGTTCCGCATGGGCCACCGGCACCAAGACCTACAACAACGCCGTTGACGTTGATATTTACGGCAATCCGCAGCTGAACCTCTTCGAGCTGGCCAAGGCGGCCGGCAAAGCCACCGGCAATGTGACCACCGCCGAAATCCAGGATGCTACCCCGGCCGTGCTGGAATCGCATTCGTCCGAACGTGCCTGCTACGGCCCACAGGGCAAGACCGACGGCACGTCCAACAATGCCTCCAAGCAGTGCCTCATCAACCAGCTTAAGGAAAACGGCGGCATCGGCTCCATCTCCGAGCAGCTGCTCGACACCCGCGCCGACGTAACCATCGGCGGTGGTTCCAAGTACTTCCGTCAGACCGTGCAGGGCGGTGAATACAAGGGCAAGACTGTGTGGGAGCAGGCCAAGGAAATGGGCTTCCAGACCGTCGAGAACGATCCGGCCGCGATGAACGCCCTGCAGTACAAGGACGGCCAGCCAGTGCTCGCCCTGATGAGTGACGGCAACATGCCGACCAAGTTCAACCCGTCCAAGGCCACCGCCAAGGATCCGGCCAAGGACGCCAACCCGACCGTGTGCACCCCGAACGCCGGCTGGCTCGGCAACCAGGGCTCCTCGCTCAAGGACATGACCAAGAAGGCTCTGGACCTGCTCAACGCCAACCCGAACGGCCAGAAGAACGGCTTCTTCCTGCAGGTCGAGGGCGCCTCGATCGATAAGCAGGACCACGCAGGCAACGCCTGCGGCCAGATCGGCGAGACCGACGACTTCGACCAGGCCATCGCCTACGCCATGCAGAACGTGGACCTCACGAACACGCTGGTGATCGTCACCGCCGACCACGCGCACACCTCCCAGATCCTCAATGCCCAGCCGGCCTACGCGCTGTCCACCGTGCTGAAGACCGCTGATGGCAACAACATGGTCGTCTCCTACGGCACCGCGCAGGAAGATTCCCGTGACACCGACGGCGGCTACAACGGCGGCGACATGGAGCACACCGGCACCCAGCTGCGTATCGCGGCTTCCGGCCCTGGCGCGCAGCGCGTCATCGGCCTGACCGACCAGACCGACAACTTCTACACGATCGCCGGCGCCTTGGGCCTGGCCACTTCCACCGAATCGCAGAAGGCACTGTCTGACAACGGCACTGTGAAGGTCTCTGCTGCCGACGGCAAGTTCACCGCGGACGTCGACGGCTTCAACGGCGACGCTGTGCTCAGCTACGAGCTGAAGGACAAGAACGACAAGACCGTGGCCGCGTCCGATTCCTCCACTCCGCTCTCCGGCGTGCGCGTCAAGACCGCACGGACCACTCCGATCGCGCTGGACGGCGTCACCGAAGGTTCCGAATATACGCTCACCGTCACCGGCCGCCAGTCCGGCAAGGCCGTGACCGTCGACTTCCAGGCTCCAGCTGCCAACTCCGCCGACAAGAACAACGGCAAGCCGGGCGCTGGCAACGCTGACAAGAACGGCGTGATCGCTTCCGGCAAGGTCAACAACGATACGAAGGCCGGCCCGTTTGGCGCCGCACTGCTCGGCAAGACCGGCACCGCGGTGCTGGCTGCGGCTGTTGCGATCGCCATGCTGGTTGCCGTCGCGATGCTCGTCAAGACCGCGAAGGCCGCCAAGAACGACCGCTGATTGGCTGAATAACCTCCGATAATCCCCAAAACCGCCGACGCTGAGATGCTCCCCAGCGCCGGCGGTTTTGGGTTTTGCGCAAAGTTGAGTGAGGTGTGCTCAAGAATTTTTGCGATTTTGGGAATAATAACTTGCGATTCAAAGTTGAGTGGTGTAGGCTCAAGTTTTGGAAAGCATGAGAGACGGCAATCCGGAAACGGCGATCCGAAACTCGAGCGAAGAACGAAAAGAACGTATAGCGAACCTATTGCAAAGGAGACCAAATATGGGACGCGCAGTTGGCATCGATCTGGGTACCACCAATTCCTGCATCGCAACGCTTGAAGGTGGCCAGCCCACCGTTATCGTGAACGCCGAAGGCGCTCGCACCACACCGTCGGTCGTGGCATTCAGCAAGTCCGGCGAAATCCTGGTCGGCGAAGTCGCCAAGCGCCAGGCCGTCACCAACGTCGACCGCACCATCAGCTCCGTCAAGCGCCACATGGGCACCGACTGGACCGTTGAGATCGACGGCAAGAAGTGGACCCCGCAGGAGATTTCCGCCCAGGTCCTGATGAAGCTGAAGCGCGACGCCGAAGCCTACCTTGGCGAACCGGTCACCGACGCCGTGATCACCTGCCCGGCATACTTCAACGACGCCCAGCGTCAGGCCACCAAGGACGCCGGCACCATCGCGGGCCTGAACGTCCTGCGTATCATCAACGAGCCGACCGCAGCCGCACTGGCCTACGGCCTTGAAAAGGGCAAGGAAGACGAGCGCATCCTGGTCTTCGATCTCGGCGGCGGCACCTTCGATGTGTCCCTGCTGGAAATCGGCAAGGACGACGACGGCTTCTCCACCATCCAGGTGCAGGCCACCAACGGCGACAACCACCTGGGCGGCGACGATTGGGACCAGAAGATCATCGACTGGCTCGTCGGCGAAGTCAAGAACAAGTACGGCGTTGACCTGAGCAAGGACAAGATCGCCCTGCAGCGTCTGAAGGAAGCCGCCGAGCAGGCCAAGAAGGAACTGTCCAGCTCCACCAGCACCTCCATCTCCATGCAGTACCTGGCCATGACCCCTGACGGCACCCCGG
>OATI01000446.1_pt1 | contig 36106 bp, 29 predicted proteins | sample 1494981 | NCBI WGS metagenome assembly OATI01 (sample SAMEA2579952, study PRJEB22360) | human gut metagenome
GGTCGCCCAGCTGCTCCAAGGCCGCCACATACACGGCGCGCTGCGTCTCGTCCGTGTAGAACATGCCAGTGCGGTACTGCCGGCCGCGGTCTTCGCCCTGCTGGTCCACGGAGAACGGGTCGATGACCTCCAGAAACAGTAATGTCAGCGTCCGCAGGCTGACCTGTGCCGGGTTAAACTCGACTTTCACGGTTTCGGCCGCATCCGTGCCGCCCGCGCATACCTGCTCGTAGGCCGGCGATTCGACGGTGGATTGCGCGTAGCCGACCGTGGTGTCCGTGACGCCGTCGACGTTCTGGAAGTAGCGCTCCAGTCCCCAGAAGCAGCCGCCGGCGAAGTATGCGGTTTGCGTATTGCCGTCATTGTGTTCGTTACGTTCGCTCATGCGCCCCACGTTACTACGTCGAGGCGGCTCGCGATGCAGTCAACGACACCTCTGCACCGGCAAAACCGCTTTCGAGGGGCTGATTCGGCCTTCGCAGGAGGTCTACTCCCGTTTCAAGGGGCTGGTCGGCAGCTAGACCGCATGTAAAAGCCCATCCGCGTCAACGCCATTCCGCCGATTTTGGAGCGTGAATACTCGGCCATCAGCCCCTCGAAGCAGGAGTAGACCTCCCGGAGAGGCCAAATCAGCCCCTCGAAACGGAGATAGCGCCTTCTGCGCCCTTCTCGCTGGGCTTTCGCCGCTCAAAGAGGTACATTCGGGCTTCTGCAGAATGCTTTCTCCGTTCAAAGAGGTACTGAATACGGGAAACCCCGAGTACAAACGCCGTCATTGCAACGCTCATACTCGGGATTTCAGAGTTTAGGTATCTCTTTGAAGGCAGTTAGCTGTCCGCAAGAGGCCAAATGTACCTCCTGAAAGCAGATAGCCCCATCTTGGGCTCGAATCGGTCAGTCTCCGTGTCCGTACGTGAACGAACAGGCAAACGGCCTAGAGCCTCAACCGCGAGCACAATTGTCAGGGTCCGCCCCGCACCCTACGACCGCAGCGTACTGAGCATGCCGGCCACTTCGGCGGGCGTCACGCTGGGCACGTAGGCGCGCACCACGGCCAGCCCGATCTGGGGCAATGCCGCCGGGTCCGGGTAGCACACGTAGACCGGTGCCTCGGTGGGCTGGAACTTGCGCTTGAAGTTGAACAACGAATGGAAGCCGTACGCCGGCTCCATCCAATCGGCCACGATCTGCAGCGCATGCTGGAGCACCTGTGTGCCTTCCCCGGCCGGCGCACCACCTTCGCCGGCATTGTCCCGCTCGGGGTTCATACCGGCCAACGGAGCCGCGGACAAACTCATGAATTCTGCGGCACGCTCCGGATCCGCAGCCCCCTCATCACGCAGACGCTCGGCCATACGCGCAATCAGGAACTCCATGATGCCGTTAGGACTGTCGGTACGATGCCGCATGAAGTCCAGTGTCCAACCGATCACGCGCCCATCACGCCATGTGGGCAGCCAGCTGGTGACGCCCAGCACACGCCCATCCGCATCGACGGCATACAGAAGACGCACGCGCGGGTCACGCAGTTCCTCGACACCGCCCAACGTAAACTTCATCTCCGGCAAAGCCTTGAGCTGTGCCCATTCCTCGGAGATGTCCTCAATCTGCTCACGCACTTCCAGCGGCGATTCCAGGAACGTGGACTGCACATCGGTGATGCCGTCGCGCTTGGCTTTGTTGATGGCGGTACGCACGTCCTGCCATTTCTTGCCGGTGGTCTTCCACACACGCGGGTCCACAACCATTTCACTACCGACCTCAATCGAGTTCCATCCCTCAGCCAGCAGCGCATCACGCTGCTCGCGATGCACACTGTAGAACACCGGCGACCACGACCGTTCCACGCAATACTGCGTGAATCCGGTCAGATCGTCCATCCACTCCGCCGGATCGCCAAATGGCCCAGTGCAGGTCAACGCAATACCGTTGAGTACACGGTATGCCACGGCCGATTTGCCCGTGGGCGACAGCCAATAGTCGTTGCCTTCCCACGTGGTCATGAAGCTCATCGATTCGCCGCCGGCCTCAACCAGCCGTTCGGCACGGGCCTGCGCCCGTTCATTCGACTCACTGACGTCGCTCATCCAACGCATCACCACGGCCAGCACCACGATCCAGAACACCAAGCCAACGCCCTGATACACCACGGACGCCAATGGCGTACGCGGCACGAACGACAACTTCATATGGCTCAGGAACCCGATGGGCAGGAACCGTCCCGGCAGTTCGGCCAACAGCAACGACGCCGTGGCCCGAGGCGCAAACGCGTCCGGCTGGGCGATGCCGTACATAAGGTACACGGCGGCGCAGGCCAGTAAGGCCAGCACGATTACACCGACGCCGCCGATCAGCCGGCGCCAGCCGACACGAATCGGGAAATGCTTCAGCATCGCAGCCAAGGCGACGGCAAAAATCAACGGTGGCAGAGCATTCGCCACGCAAGCGGTAATCGCGCCACGCTGCAGCAAGGACGTCATACCGTTCGGCGCAAAGCTCAGCGGCACGACCAGATAATAGGCAATGGCGACGCCCGCAGTGAACAGGTTGATGGCCACAGCGCAGATGGCCGCAAACCGGCGACCGTGATACAGGCCCCATGCCAGCACCAAGGTCACGGCTGTGGGCAGCAGCGAGCGCAGAACCGCGCCAGGCATCGAAGCACGCAACAGGTCGAATTGCAGGAAGCAACCGCTGTGCGTGGCTCCGGCCAAGCATTTGGCCAAGGTGCCGTTGTCGACGGAAGCCGGGCTCATCAGTAGGCCGACCGTGCTCAACGGCCCGGCATGGTTATGCGAGGTGATGGAAATGACCGGCCCCAGCGCCAGCACCACGGCGATGGCGGCGAACATGCGACGTGCTTCGAATGAGGTGCTACGCAGCCAGTGCCAGCCGGTTTCGGCGTGCGCGGGTGGACCGGCCATCACACGGCCGGCGATGTGACCGAGCAATGCGGCGGCGAGAATGCAGTAGTCGCCGGGGTTGCCGCTGTAGAGCAGCGCGACCAGAATCGCCACATATCCGATGAGCCGGATACGCCGCCGCCACAGGTGGCCGCAGAAGGCGCTGGCCGCCATCAATGCGCCGACCGGCAGCACCAGCGGGCTCAGGGCAAACTGCATGCGGGAGACGAACTGGGAATCCTGGAACAGCCAACCGGCCGCCGCGCACAGGCCAAGGCCGATAAGCGCGCCTGCAGCAGCGCAGGCGAGCGCAGCAGCAACGGTGCGGGTGCGACCCAGCCATGGCTCGGCGATGGAGAACATGACGAGCCACAGCACGGCATCAATGATGAGCTGGATCACGCCGCGCGCCAGGAACAACGAGCACACCAGTTTGCCGAGATCGAACTCGGCCATACTGGTGTCTAGGCGCAATGGGAACGCGAATCCGGCCATGGCGGCCACCAGCCATACCACCAAGTTCAGCACGACCAGCACCGTCGTGGCCACAACGGCCAGCCTATGGCCATCCACCCACTGCCGCGCGTCCTCGGCCAGTTCACGCCAGCTGTCCGCAACATGGCCGGATTTCGGCGCATGAGACTTGGACGCATGCGAGGTCTGCGGCTTCCTGCCGCCCTCATGCTGCTGTTCGTCGCTCATTGCAACACCTCCACTTGGTTGTAGTCCTTCAACGGTTGCGGCATCTCACCCAATCCGGTTCGTTCGCCGAACCAGTCAAGCCCGGCCCGCCAGACGGCTTGCACCGCATGCCAGTCATGTCCGGTATCCGGCACGACCAGTTCGGTGACGTCCATGCCGACTTTGCGTGCGGCTTGGGCAATCAGACGCATATTATGTATCGACTCTTTATCCCGTTCGCCCGCGCCGGAGAACAGCGCCTGGTCCGACGAGCCGGTGGCGGCAATCACATTGACCGGCACCTGTGCGTCATAAGCGGACTGGTCACCGGCGAAATACTCCTTGACCATCTTGGCGACCGTACCATTCGCCGGCTTGAGCTCACCGTCCACCGGCAGCATCGCGCCGTACAACTCAGGATGACGCGGGCCGAGCTGCGTGGTGCAGGTGCCACCCTGCGAGAAGCCGCCAATCGCCCACATCTTCGCCGACTTGGCCACAGGCAGATTCCTCTTGGCCCACACGACCACATCCTTGGTGAGATAGGTCTCGGCATTGCCTTGGGTGGTGTCGGCACACAGGCTGTTATGCGACGCCTCACCATTCTGGTCGGGCACAATCACGATTGGCGCCAGACCGTCATGCTTGGCCGCATACGAGTCCATCATTGCCGCGATGTTGCCCGCGTCGATAAGGCGGCTCGGGCTGCCCGGCTGCCCGGCCATCAGTTCCATAACCGGCAACGTCGGAGGCATCTCGCTAAGCGCGGCGGGCGGCAGATAGATCATTGCCGGGCGCGCGGCGAAGTTCGATTTCGTATTGGGAATGGTGGCAGTAAGCACCTTGCCGGTTTGCGGCATGTCGGGCAAATCGTTGCGCTGGGCACGCTTACGCCATTGGTCCACGCTCATCGCGGATTCGTGCACTTTGACCGAGCCCAGCGAAGCATATGGCGAATAGCCGACGAGGTTGCCAATGGTCTGGTATTCGCCATAGATCGAATCCACGCCGAGTGCCGTGGAGACCAGTATCAACGGCACCAGAATGATGGCGACGACGCGACGCAGTCCTTGGACGATCACGGCTGAGGCAATTACGAAGCCGACCGCCGCGATGCCGCCGGCGATGGTAAAGATCACCGGCCAGCCGAGCGAGACCCCGAATGCCATGAACACGTCGGATACCAACCATGCCGCCAACAGGCCTACAGCACCGGCGGCCACGGCGACGATCAATGACACGATTAGCGGGTGCATGCGACGCGCACGGTTCCGCTTGCCCACAACCAATCCGATCAGCAATACGAGTGCCGCCACTGCGGTCACGCCGAATACGGTCTGAGGAACGATTCCCCGAATCAGCGACAGCTCCATCAACGTCTTCCAGACGGAGTTCCTCATACCTTCACCCCCACGCTTCCCAAGAGCTCACGTAAGCCTATCGCGCAATTCAGGGAAGAGTGCCGGATTTCACAGAACATCCCGAGAGTTCTCAACCTTTATTCAGACTTTGTCCGGAACGCATCATCAGACGTCAGGGCATATGCTGGCAGGTATAACGAACGCGAACGAACAACGCCCGACTTCCGCCGGCAAGTCATCCGAGACCGACGTCGCCGCGGCCAAGAATGCTTCCTGGACCCGCGTCTCCAACCCGCATCAGGCATGGTTGACCATCATCGGCACCGTGGCGGTTCTAGTGATTATCGTGCTGTGCCTCGGATTTTTTTTGTGAACTGGGGATTGTCCGCCCTGTCCGTGATCATTCTGGTTCCGGGTGCGATTTCTCTGGCCATCCTCGCCAAGCACCCTGAATCCACCGGCGGACGCAGCATGTTCGGCATTTCCAATCCGGACGCCCTGCTTGACCCGATCCGCCGCCCGTCCGAGCGCCGGGGCAAGTGATTATGGTTAATTCCACTACGCGGTGAACCTCCCACCGCGTAGTAAAAAGCCCATCACGCGGTGAGCGGGATTTGATGATTCGCGGAATTAAGCCGTTTTGAGACGCCTCGTGGTGGGCAATTCACATCGTGGTGGAGATTTCACTACGTGGTGGGGTCTGAGCGACGCGCGCTGACCAGATAATTCAGCACCGAACCAGCGGCCACCAGCAACGCACCGCACCAGAACGGCAACGATAACGCCAATCCCAATAGCACCGCACTGGCCCCAGTGGAGAGCACCGGCGTGGCATAGGAGGCGATGGCCAGCCGCTCCATCGAGCCGTGCAGAATGCCGTAGCCCCAGCAGGCATAGCCACCGCCGATTGCGGCAGCCGCAATGAAGACGAACAGCCATGCGACCAGACTCGGCGGCTCTGCAGGCCAGCCCTGCCCGGAAGCAAAATGGATAATCCACAATGCCACGGCTACACACGGGAAGAACACCGAAGTGCCATCCACTCCATGTGACCAGGCCGGCGTGAACACCGCATACACCGACCATGCGAGCGCGCCCGCAAAAGCCAACACATACGGCAGCGGATTATCAGCTATGTGTCCAGCGGCTGCCTGCCAGTCAAGCCCGGAATTACCGCCAACCGCCAGCGCGACGCCAACCGTGGCCACGATCGCGCCCGGCAGCACCTTCCACACCGCATGCCTGCGACGGGATACGCCCGCCGCCAGAAGCACCATCATCGTGGGCCATAGGTAGTTGACCAGACTCACTTCCACCGACGAAGCGGCCGTAGAGGCCAAACCGAGCGAAAGCGAAATCGACGATTCATAAAACACAAACAGCAGTCCACCGATAATCAGATACTTCTTGGGGAACTCACGGATTGGCGCCGGGCGGCGGAACACCAGCAGCAGAACACCGCCGACCGTATATATCAGGGCCGATCCGAGCGTGGCGCCGAAGCTTTCGGCGACGATGCGCACCGTTCCGGCCATGAAACTCCACAGCACAATTGCCATCAGGCCGACCGCAGTGGCACGGGAGGAAACAACATGTCCGCCGGAATGGCCGGCATGACTTGCCGTCGGTGCCGGTGTGCCGCTTGCGTTGCGCGCGTCGTCTGCCATATGCATGTCCTCTCTTGCCTCGTTTCGAAGTCACTCTACCCATCGGATATGTACAGTGGCAGAACGGCACACGACCGGAATAAGAACATGGCAAAACAGGGTGCTCAAAACAGCAAAATGCCGGGCAGGGCATACACCCTATCCGGCATTCGTATTGGCTATGTTTCCCGCCGTCTGTCACAATAGTCGGCGCTGAAAGCGTAGGACAGACAGCACAGGGAACAGAGTCTAGCTTGCAATCGATTGCGCTAATCTCTCCCCCAGTCAGCTTCGCTGACAGCCTCCTCGTCAGAGGGGGCGAGCCCGATGCTGGACACCGGGCAAGCACACTACGAAGCTAAGCTTCAAGAGAGACTGAGCGCAACAATCTCAATCAGCCCTCAATTGCGATCCGATGCTTGGCCTCAACCTGCGGCTGAGCCTGCATCTTCGGCACCTGGACGCACAGCGTGCCGTTCTGGTAGCTGGCGTGGATGTCGGATTCCTTCACGTCATCGCCGACATAGAAGCTACGAGAGCACGAACCCATGTAGCGTTCGCGGCGCAGCCACTTGCCGGAATCGGACGCGCAAGCGCACTGCTCATCCGAGTCCTTACCTTCAGCAGCCGGATCCTTGTCTTCATGCTCGCTGCTGCGAGACGCAGACACGGTCAGATAGCCGTTGTTCAACTCAAGGTTGATGTCGTCCTTCTTGAAACCAGGCATATCGATGTCGACGTCGTAGCCCTTATCGGTCTCGCGCACATCGGTGGTCATCATGTTGGCAGGCATCGCAGCGCTCATCGCGTTGTCCGTGTTGCGCCAGCCCTCAAAGAACGGGTCATCGAACAGATCCGAGAACATAGTGTCATTCATCAAAGCCGGAAACATTGCCATAATCGGTACTCCTCGATTAGGAGAGAATCGGCTTGGCTACCAGCCGCCAACCCGTATCACGGGCTGGCAACGGTTATCGTGGCCGGTTCCGGAACCCTCCCGGGCTCTCAACCTTTGACCTTCACTTCACCCAATTCCAGAGCGCGGCAATCATTCCGGAGTTTTACCCACAGTGAAATTCTGATATATTCCACTCAATCAGTACGTGGCGCTGGCAATCATCGGATCGTCGTAGAAGCTCAGGATTCTCTCGAGGTACGGCTTGTAGATGGCGTTCGGCATCGAGAAAATCTCATGCAGCGATTCAGGGTAACGCACCATGTCCGCCTCGCCGCCGCCGTCCTTGACCAGTTGGACGAAACGGTTCTGCGGATTGTTGAGCACCCAGATATCGCGCCCGGACTGGAACAGCAGCACTGGCGTCTCCACTTCGGCGCAGGCGGTGGGGCTGAGCACAGCCCGGTTCATCTTCAGCGCCTGCCGCACCCATTCGAAGGCCGCACAATAGGTCTGATACTCACGGTTCTCGCAACGCAGTTTGAAATACCAGCGTTCACGCGCCGCGGAGGCGCCCTCGTTGCCTTCCATGGAGAATTCCGGGGTGAAGTCGGACTGTCCGAACACGCGCTTTTTGCCGAAACCCAGACCGCACAGCGCGCCGACCAGCACACGGGCCACGCCCAACGGCATACCAGTGGCGGGGGCGATCATCGGGGCGGAGAGCACCGCCTTGTCGAACAAGGTCGGATACTGCTCAAGCACCAGTGCGCCGATGCCGCCGCCCATCGAGTGGCAGAACAGGTTCAGCGGCATGCCGGCCGCGTACTGCTGTCCGATGGTTTCGGCGAAGCCGGCCAAATCGGCCACATATCGGCGCCAATCATCGATCCACACCATGCATGGGTTCTCGACGTCGCGGGAAGATTTGCCGTGCCCACGATGCTCGAGCACACATACCGAATAGCCGGCAAGCAGGAAGTACCAGACCAGCTCGTCATATTTTTCCGCGAACTCGGTGAACCCGTGGCTGATGACGATGGCCCCGCGGAAGGTGGCGGTGGCGCCTTGCTCGCGAATTGCGTCGAACTTGGCCGAGTCGTAGCACAAGTAGTGCAGTTGACCAGAGCGTCCGCCTGTATCCATAATGCCGGAAAGCGGCTCAATACCAGCCGATCGCTCGGCAGCGGACGGGTCGTACCAGCCTTCATCTCGGCATTGCTCGAGGGCGGGCAGCACCACGTCCGTCATCGTTTCGGCGTACTTGTTTTCGTCGATCATCGTCACCTGCATGTCCACTATCTTACGGCCAGCAAGCCTGCCGGAGCGGATTCTTATCGCCCACCACCTGTTGCGGGGGGGGCAAAACCTCGGACCAGTCGATGATTTGCCTCACTGAGAGGCCGTTAGTGAGGTAAAACCTCGAGCTAGTCGACAAAATGCCTCACTGAGGAGCCGCCAGCAAGGCAAAACCTCGGACCAGTCGACAAAATGCCTCACTGAGGAGCCGCCAGCAAGGCAAAATTGTGAACGAACCGATGTATTGCTTCGTTGCCGGCAGCAACTCCCCCTGACCGTACAAGCGCGTAGGTTGGAAGCATGAGCGAAACCAATGATGTTACCGATGCAATCGCCAATCTGCCTCGTCGCAGGGCACGTACGCTGCGCTTCACCTGCGGAGCCCCGCGTTCCGCGCAAACCATAGGCAACGGTTCGCGAGCGCTGTTCCTGCGCTCCGACGGCCCCGAGGATCTCGTCACCGCATTGTGGCTGAGTTGGTTTGATGACTCGAGCGAGCATCACGAAACCAAGCTGACCGATCCGCGTGAGCTACTGGGCGCTACCGCTGATAGCGAAAATGTGCCGGCCGAGGAGAAAGCACGCCGCGAACGTGCCCGTGAAGGCGGCACTGGCATCGTGAGCTATTCCGTTGACGCCGATGGTGATCGCGTGGTGTTCACCATCAATGGTCGGCTGTTTCTGACGGAGATTGGCAACGATGCTGCAACTGGCGCGCCGACCAGTCGCACCCGCGAGCTGGCCGGCAAATGGCTGGACGAGGATCCGGCAATGTATACGCCGGTGCTCAACCCGCGCATCGCCCCAGACGGCGAGCATGTGCTGTACACCACCGGCACCTACTTGATGCTGGTCGACATTGGCGATTGGCCGGCTGAGGGCGAACCGTTCGAAGTGCCCGAAGGTGAGCTGGACAACGGCGTTGAAGTAGAGGCAGATGCCGAGGAATCCGCGCTGAGTGAGGGCCTGTACGGCGATGAGGAGGAGGACGGCGACCAGCCGCTCACCGACCGTATCACCGCCATCTACGGCGTAAGTGTGGAGGACGAGGACGGCAACCCAGCTGAAAACACCTGGAAGATTGGTTTGGCCGAGTTTGTGGCCGGCGAAGAGATGGATCGCTATGACGGTTTCTGGTGGTCGCCGGATTCGCAGCATGTGCTATTCGAGTCCTTTGATACCGCCGATGAACCGACCTGGTACATCAGCGATCCGGCCAATCCCGAGACCACTGCCACCGGTCGCCGCTACCCGCGCGCGCTGACCCGCAATGCCGATGTGTATCTGACCGTAATCAGCCTTGCGTTCGATGAGAACTACCGATACGCCGGCATCACCGGCAATGCTGATGTGACATGGGATCGCGAAGCCTACGAATATGTGGCTGCCGTGAATTGGCAGCGCGGCCATGATCCTCTGGTGCTGGTGCAGAACCGCCGCCAGACCCGCGATCAGGTGCTCGAGGTGGCGGTTGAGACCGCCGAAGAGCCGGAGGCGCTGAGCGATGACGTTGCCGCCACTTGGGCTCAGGCAGCCAGTGCCGATCAGAGCGAGAGGATTGCGGAAACTGATGTCGTGGAGTTCGGCGGCGACAACGAAACCGGCGAGACCTCTTCATTTGCATCGTCCGCCCCGACGCTCGGCGCCACCCGCGTACTTGAGGAGCATGCGAATGAGCAATGGATCGATCTGATTCATGGCACGCCCGCCTACACGACAGATGGCCGTCTGGTGTGCTCGTTGAACGACATGGACACCGATACCAACCGTCTGACCGTGGATGGCCGGCCGTTCACGCCCGCCGGCTGGAATGTGCGCACTGTGCTCGATGTGACTGATACCGACGTGCTGGCTGTAGTGCAGCGCGCGCCGGAGATCGCCCCCGAGGTGCCGTCCGCATGGGCCGAGTCCAGCGATGACGACGGCACCACCAACGGTGCTGGCGCATCCGACGAGTCCATCGCGTCCATGATTGGTGGGCATGATGCTCGAAGCTTCGACGTGGTGAGCATCGATTACAGCGGCGATATCACACCCGTGACCACTGTGCCTGGCCAGTGGACCGCCTCGCGCGCCGAGCACGGCATGGTCGTTTCCGGTCGCGACATGACCCATGCCAATGCTCAGATGTTCCACATCCTTGGCTCCCCTCTCCGAGGGGAGCTGGCCGCGAAGCGGACTGAGGGGAGCGCACCGGTGACGACCGAGACTCCGCTCAATCTCCCTACGGCCGACAGTTCCTCCCAGGGAGAAGGACCAGCAGAAGCCACTATCGCCAGCACCGCTGCCGAACCCGGATTCACGCCGAACGTCACCTTTACACGCCTCGGCGAGCACCAGATGTACACGGCGATTATCACGCCAAGCCCCGAAAGCCCTTACGCGCACGCCGATAAGCTGCCGGTGCTGATGAAGCCGTACGGCGGCCCAGGATTCCAGCAGGTCATCGCCTCGCAGTCGTTCTACTGGGAAAGCCAGTGGTGGGCCGATCAAGGCTTCCTGGTGGTTACCGCAGACAATCGCGGCACCACCGGTCGCGGCCCGGCTTGGGATCGCGAAATCTTCGAAGACATGAAGGACGTGACGTTGGCCGATCAGGTCGAGGCCGTCAACGCTCTGCCCGAGGCCATCGCCAAGCTGAACGCCGACCGGGGACTCTCGACGCAATTGACCGCGGGCGATTTAGCCAAGGCTGAGAACCGTCCATCGGCGCCTTGCGCCACCTCCCGCAAGCGGGAGGCAATTCCTATGCCCGACCTCGATAAGGTGTGCATAATCGGCTGGTCCTACGGAGGATTCCTCTCCGCGTTGGCCGTACTGGACGCACCCGACGTGTTCAAGGCCGCCTGCGCCGGTGCCCCGCCCACCGACTGGACGCTGTACGACACGCACTACACCGAGCGTTATCTGGGCCTCGACCCGGACGTGTATTACCGCAACGGCATCGTTCAGGACGCGCCGAAGCTCACACGCCCACTGATGCTCATCCACGGCTTTGCCGACGACAACGTCACCATCGCCCACAGCCTGCGTCTCTCGCAAGCCTTGATGGCAGCAGGCCGTCCGCATACCTTCCTGCCGCTGACGGGCATCACCCATATGACCAACGACGAAACGGTGGCCGAGAATCTGCTCACACTCCAGCGCGACTTCCTACGCGAGGCGCTGTCCTAATCCCCTCCAGTGGGGCAAAACCGCCATGAACTGGCTGTTCCGCCCCACTGAAACATACTCAGTGGGGCGATTCTGCCAGTACATGGCAAGTTGACCCCACCAGCAAGCCCTCAGTGGAGACGTCTTACCAGATACTGGAAGATTTGCCCCACTGGCAGCTCCCCAGCAGGGCAAAACCGCCAGCATCTGGATATTTTGCACCGCTGAGAGGCCAGTAGTGGGGCGCACCCGCCACAAACTGGCTGTTCCACCCCACTGAGATGTGCCAAACGACACATCACGCCCTCTTTTCCTGTCTATTTTTTGGAAATTTTGCACTCATCGCCGGCAAACGGGCCTGTTTTTACCCCCCATATTCCTACAGCCGCGTAGGATAGGTGAAGATTAGAAAGGGAGGACTATGAGCGTTCTCGACCGTTTTGAAAAAAGCGTGGAGGGTGCAGTCAACGGAGTATTCGCCAAATTCGGCTCCAAAGACCTGCAGCCTGTCGACCTCTCCAGTGCGCTGGAGCGTGAAATTGATGCCGAAGCCATGCCTGTGGGCCGTGACCGCACGGTGGCCCCGAATGAATACCGTTTTAAGCTGAGCACTCCGGACTTCGACCGCATCGAAGCATGGGGCAGCGAAACTTTGGCCAACGAGCTTGCCGACAACCTCACCGAGTACGCCAAGAGCCAGCATTATGCCTTCGTGGGCCCGGTCGTAGTGATCTTTGAAGAAGACCTGGATCTGTCCAAGGGCAATTTCAACCTCGCCTCCGAATCCGTGCAGGGCAACGCCGTGCCTGTCACCACAGACACCCAGACCGAAGACAGCCCCGTGCTCGAGGTCAACGGCAACCAGTACCTGCTCACCAAAGACAAGACGATGATCGGCCGCGGCTCCGGCTGCGACATCGTCATCGATGATCCGGGCATCTCCCGCAAGCATCTGGAAATCGACATCACGGACAACGGCGTAATCGCGCGCGATCTTGGTTCCACCAACGGCACATACGTGGAAGGCCATCAGGTTCCCGCCGCCACGCTGCTCGACGGCAACACCATCACCATCGGCCGCACGCGCATCCTGTACTGGGCCTCCGCGCAAGCGCAGGAGTAGTCGAGCGCCCCGCCCGAAAGTCATCTATCTATGACCGAACTGACATTCGCCCTGCTCAAGTATGGATTCCTCATCCTACTGTGGGTTTTCATATGGCTGGCGGTACGTTCGTTGCACAAAGACATCGAGACGTTCAGCCCGCGCCCGTCTCGTTCTCGCCGTCGCCGCGAACGAGAGATGCACAAGGAGAAGGCCGAGGCGCCACAAGCACCGGTCTCCCGTGCCACTTCGTCCAGCGCGCCGGTTGCCTCCGGAAACGTCAACCCCACTTTGCTGGTGATTATTGACGGCCCGCTGGCCGGCAGTTCCGTGCCACTCACCGGAGCCGAAATCGGCTTGGGCCGCGCCGCGTCAAATACCGTGGTCTTAGACGACGAATTCGTGTCTTCCCACCACGCCCGCGTCTATCGCGATCCCAGTTCCGGCCAGTGGGCTATTGAAGATCTGAACTCCACCAACGGCACCGTGGTCAATCAGCAGCGCATCAGCCAGCCCACCATTCTGCCCGCTCGCGTCCCCGTGCGCATCGGCGCCACAACCTTTGAACTGAGGTAGCCGCATGCCTAATTCCGCCGCTTCACAACCGCTGTTCCTGTATTCCACCACTGTGTCCGACGTGGGCACCGTGCGTGCGAACAATCAGGATTCCTCCTTCGCCGGCGAGCATCTGATCGCCATTTGCGATGGTATGGGCGGTCATGCCGGCGGCGACACGGCATCTTCCATCGCCATCCGGTCTCTGGCTCATATTGAGCAGGACGATACCGGCGGTGATGTCGAGGTCATCTCCCGCATGATGGAAACCTCCGTTATGGCCGCGCATGACGCCATCGTCGGCAAAGCCAAACGCGAACGCAAGCTCGCCGGCATGGGCACCACCGTCACTGCAGTGGCATTGGTCGCCGGCTACTGGGTAGTGGCGCATATCGGCGATTCCCGCGCATACCTGCTGCGTGACGGCCACCTGAGCCGCATTACCTGCGATCACAGCTATGTTCAGCACCTGATCGACACCGGCCGCATCACACCTGCGGAGGCCAAGAACCATCCGCAACGCAATGTCGTTATGCGCGTGCTCGGTGATTTCGACATCGACCCGCACCCGGACATCTCTATTCGCAAGGCCCACCCCGCGGATCGCTGGCTGCTGTGCTCCGACGGCCTGTGCGGTGTACTGGAAGACTCCACCATCAAAGAGACGATGACCGCATTGGCCGATCAAGGCGAATGCGCGCAACGCTTGGTGCAGATGGCCCTACGCGCCGGCAGCACCGACAACGTCACCGCCGTGATTGCGGACGCCACGCTGGCTTTGGATGCCGACGCCTTCGATCTGCCACATCAGACCCCGCTGGTGGGCGGCGCAGCCAGCCGCAACCTGGAGCCGATTGCCGATATCGTCAACGAACCGGTGGCCACCGCCCCCGCGCTGAGGGACGATCATTCGCCCGCCAAACGCGCTGCGGCACTGATGCAGCCAGCGGACACGCAACATAACGATGCAGCGCCAGCCAGCGCCGAGCCATCCACCACCCGTGTGGTGCAGCCCTCCGCCGTCCGCGAGGAGACCGGCGAGCGCGATAACCCGGATACTGGCGAAATTCCGGTAGTGCAAAAGCCTGACGGCCGTCTTTCCGCGGACCCGAACGATCCCGAGGTGGCCAAGGCCATCAGGGACGAGCATGTGGAGCAGAAGAAAGCCACACGTGCCAAGCATCAGCGGAACCGATTGGCCATAGTCATCACCATTCTTCTGGCTGTGGCGGTGCTGTTTGGCGCCGGCACCGGCACGTACATGTGGAGCCAGACCCGGTATTACGTCGGCAACAGCAACGGCAAAGTGGCTATTTACCAAGGTGTGCCTACTAATCTGTTCGGCTTGGCGCTGTCTCATGAGGTTTCCAGCACCTCGATTACCGTGTCGAATCTGCCGCAGACTTGGCGCGATCAGCTCAATCGGGGTATTTCGGTGGGCTCCTTGGACGAGGCCCAATCGCATGTGGGCATTATTCGTAGCGAAATGAACAAGTTCAAGAAGCAGCAGGAGAGCGAGCAGGCCAAGAAGTCCACATCCAGCAACTCGTCAGGCTCATCCAACTCGTCCACTTCCGGCAATACCAACAAGTCCGAGTCCGGCATTGGGGCAGCCGACGACGCCACCACGGGAGGATCGCAATGATCGCTACCCGTTTCCGCCAAATTGCGCTGCTCCTGCTTGCCGTGGCTATCAGCGCGCTGGCGTTCATCCAGATGTTCCAGCGCACCACCGGCGCATTCCCCGTGCAATACGCCATCATGTTGTGCGCGGCGGCCGCACTGTTCCTCGTGTTCTGTGGGCTGACCGCCCGCTTCCAGCCGTATGCCAGCCAATCCATCATGCCGTGCGTACTGCTGCTCACCGCCACCGGCATCACGATGATCGCCCGCATCGACCAGAGCGAGGGATGGGATATCGCCAAGCGCCAGATCATATGGCTGTACGTTGCTTTGGTGCTTTCGACGCTGATCATCGTCTTCCTGCGAGATTACCGCGTTCTCAGGCGCTTTTCCTACGTGTCGATGGTGGTGGGTCTGATACTGCTGCTTTCCCCCATGCTGCCGGTTATCGGCACAGAGATCAACGGCGCTCGTATCTGGGTGCGCATTCCAGGCCTCGGCAGCTTCCAGCCCGGTGAATTCGCCAAACTTTTTCTCGCGTTCTTTTTTGCCGCCTATCTCTTCGATCATCGCGATCAGCTGGCTGTCGGCGGCAAAAAGGTGCTGGGATTGCAGCTGCCCCGCATCAAGGACTTAGGCCCTATCATCGTGGTGTGGATCGCCTCGATGGGAGTGCTCGTCGTGCAACACGATCTGGGTACCTCGCTCATGTTCTTCGCCATGTTCGTGGCCATGCTGTACACGTCCACAGGCCGCAAAAGCTGGATCGTCATCGGTCTGATCACCTTTGCCGCAGGTGCGATGCTGGCCGCAAGCATGTTCAGCCATGTGGGTTCGAGAGTCGATGCATGGCTGCACCCGTTCAGCAACGAACAGTACACCAAGTCCCCCGGCGGCTCTTGGCAGCTGGTCACCGGCATTTTCGGCTTGGCATCCGGCGGCATGATCGGTACCGGTCTGGGCCAGGGCCATCCATCTCTGGTCACCTTCGCCAACTCCGATTTCATCTACGCCTCCCTCGGCGAGGAGCTCGGCCTGGTGGGCGTCATGGCTATTCTGATGCTCTACCTGATCATCATCGCTTCCGGCTTCATCGTCGCTATGAAAATCAAGGACGGTTTCGGCAAGCTGCTTGCTTCCGGACTGGTGTTCACCATGGCTTTCCAGGTATTCACCGTGGTCGGCGGCATCACGCTCGTCATTCCGCTTACCGGCCTGACCCTGCCATATATGGCAGCCGGCGGTTCCAGTCTTATCGCCAACTACATTCTTGCGGCGTTGCTTATCGTCATTTCCAATTCGGCGAACCAGCCGGAGCCTGAGCTGACTTCAGATACCTTCCAGCATGAAGCGCTTGCGGCGTTGCGCAACAAGGAGCTTAAGGCCCGCGCACGCGCCACCGAGCCCATTGTCCGCCCGCGTGTAGCCTCGGCCACGCCGCACGACGTGTCTGAGGAAGCAAACGACCCGCAGATTCCAAACACCGCTGAGGAACCCGAGTACACGGTCCGTACCGGGGTCCTTCCCTCGGTGCCCCAGGTGCCATCCATGCCTCCTGCCCCACCGGTGCCGCAGATCCAGACGAACTTCCCCATCGACACATCCAACGGAGGTGAACGCGCATGAACAAATACCTGCGCCAGCTGTTTACCGCCGTCATCGCTCTGTTCGTGGTACTCGGCCTGTCATCTACCATCATCATGGCCATCAGCTCCAGCACGCTGAACAACGACTCTCGCAACGCCCGTGCCCTCTACCATCAGCTTGGCGCTTATCGTGGCGCCATTTTGGCCTCCGACGGCACGGTAATGGCTCAATCGGAGCCGGTAAATGACGCATTCAAGTACCAGCGCACCTATTCGAATGGACCGCTGTACGCACCGGTCACCGGATTCTTCTCCATCAACCAGACTGCGGATCGCGGCCTGGAAGCCTCGCGCAGCATGTTGCTTAGCGGCGAGGCCGACTCGCTGATCTGGCAGCGCGCCAAGGCCATGCTGACCGGCAGCGCCAATCAAGGCGCGTCCATCGAGACGTCAATCAACCCCAAGATCCAGCAGGTCGCGTACGACCAGCTCGGCACCAGGGACGGCGCCGCCGTGGCCATCGAGGTGAAAACCGGCCGCATCCTTGCCATGGTGAGCACCCCCAGCTACGATCCGAACCAGCTGGCCACCCATGATTCCGCTGCCGCCGCCAAGACGTACAACGAGCTTGCGGCAGGCGGCGATAGCCCCCTGATCAACCGCGCCACCTCACAGCTGTACCCGCCCGGCTCCCCGTTCAAGACCATCGTGGCATCCGCCGCTCTGGAAACCGGCGATTACCAGACGGATACGCAGATTCCCGCAGGTAGCTCGTACACGCTTCCTGGCACCAATACCCAGTTGCCGAACGCCGTGTACCAAGCCAACGGCACTGACGGAAAGATTTCGCTGCAGGACGCGATTACCTGGTCCTCGAACACCGCTTTCGCCCAGCTTGGCGTGGCTCTGGGACAAGACAAGGTCAGCGATATGGCCACCAAGCTTGGCTTCGGCAGCACCATTACCATTGACGGCACCGAGAACACCGGCACCCCGATGACAGCCACCGCATCGACGTTCCCGTCCAGCTCCACCGCCGACAAACTGGCATTGGCCTCCATCGGCCAGGGCGACACCACGGCCACGCCGTTGCAGATGGCAATGGTCGCCCAGGCCATCGCCAATGACGGTAAGCTGATGCGTCCCACCCTGGTGGATCGCGTACGCGCCTCCGATCTGACCGTGCTTTCCGAAACCAAGTCGCAGGTCATGGCCGAGGCGTTTAGCAAGGATACTGCAGACAAGCTCACCACCATGATGGAAAGCGTGGTTACCAAGGCCAACCCGACGCTTGCCATCAATGGCATATCTGTGGCCGCAAAAACCGGTACTGCACAAATCGGCACCGATAACAGCAGCATCGACGGCTGGGTTATCGGCTTCGCGCCGGCAGACGATCCGCAGATTGCCGTCGCAGTGCTGGTGCATAACACAGATCTGTACGGTTCGTTCGCCGCAGGCCCGATTATGCGCGCGATGATTCAGGAGGCGCTGCAGCAATGAAACTCATCGAAGGACAGCTCATTCACCGCCGATACCGCCTTGACGCGCGCCTTGCGCAGGGCGGCATGGGCGAGGTCTGGAAAGGCTACGACATCCAGCTCGGACGCGAGGTGGCCATCAAGGCTTTGCGTTCGGACATGACCAATGCCGAGGCCAAGCTTCGCCGTCTGCGTGCCGAGGCCCACAACTCCGCCAATCTGGCGCATCCGAACATCGCCGCCTTGTTCGAATACTATGAGCATGATGGCATCGGATTCCTCATTATGGAATACGTGCCCTCGAAGTCGTTGGCCGATTTGTTCCGCGAGAAGGGCACGATGGATCCCATCGAACTGCTGCCCATTCTCATCCAGACCGCGCGCGGCCTGTTCATCGCACACTCGCACGGCGTGATTCACCGCGATGTCAAGCCGGCCAACATCATGGTCTCCGATAGCGGCGAGGTGAAAATCACCGATTTCGGCGTCAGCTATTCCACCGGCCAGGGTCAGATCACCCAAGACGGCATGGTGGTGGGCACCGCGCAGTACATTTCGCCTGAGCAGGCGCAGGGCCAGCAGGCCACGCCGCAATCCGACATCTATTCTCTGGGCGTGGTGGCCTACGAAGGGCTCGCCGGCCACCGTCCGTTCACCGGTGCCACTCCGGTGGATATCGCTGCCGCACACGTGAACAATGCCGTGCCTCCGCTGTCCGATTCTGTGGATATCCAGCTGCGTGAATTCGTGATGTCCATGCTGGCCAAAGATCCGCTGGACCGTCCTAAGGACGCTCTGGTGGTGTCCCGCACACTGGCCCGCATCGAACGTCGTCTGCTTGACCAGCAGACCGAAATGACCGACAGCACCATGATCACGTCCGGTAGCCGTCTGCCCCGTAGGGTGTCGAGCACACCGCGCATCGTTATGGAGGCTCCGGCCTCATTATTGGGAGGGAATAAGCAATGAGCAGCAATATGCCTACTGCACTGGCCGATGGCCGATACCAGCTCGGCCAGCTCATTGGCCGCGGCGGCATGGCTGAAGTCCATGTCGCTCTCGACACCCGCTTGGGGCGCACCGTCGCCATCAAGATCATGCGCGCGGATCTGGCCAACGACGACATATTTCTGGCCCGCTTCCGCCGTGAGGCGCACGCGGTCGCGCAGATGAACAACCCGAACATCGTGAACATCTACGATTCCGGCGAGGAGACGGTCACCGCCGATAACGGCGACGTGGAGCATCTGCCGTACATCGTGATGGAGTACGTCAAGGGCCAGACCCTGCGCGACATCATCAAGGTGAACGGCGCCTTGAGCCAGCGCGACTGCGAGCAGGTAATGCTCGGCGTGCTAAACGCCCTCGACTACTCGCATCGTATGGGCATCATCCACCGCGACATCAAACCCGGCAACATCATGATTTCCGAGCAGGGCGTGGTCAAGGTCATGGACTTCGGCATCGCCCGCGCACTGGACGACTCGGCCGCCACCATGACCCAATCGCAGGGCGTGGTGGGCACCGCACAGTACCTGAGCCCCGAGCAGGCACGCGGCGAGACCGTGGACATGCGTTCCGACCTGTACTCCGCCGGCTGTGTGCTGTACGAGATGCTGACCGGCCGCCCGCCGTTCACCGGCGATTCCGCCGTGGCCATCGCATACCAGCATGTTTCCGAGGTGGCCACGCCGCCTTCCGCCGTGGTGCCGGGCCTGCCGAAGATGTGGGATTCGATCTGCGCCAAGGCCATGGCCAAGGATCGCCAGAACCGTTATGCCACTGCTTCCGAGTTCAAGAACGATGTCTTGACCTATATGAACGGCGGCGTTCCGGTGGCAGCTGCGTTCAACCCCCTGACCGACCTCTCTAATATGAAGGCCCGCAGGGATGCCGAGCGCGACCTGCCGACCGCAGCTCTGGGACAGCCTCAGCAGCCTACGCAGGCATTCAATCCGGTAACCGGCCAATTCGAGCAGATCTCGGCCACCAATGGCACCAATGCCGCAAACGTCAAGTCGCGTGCCGAGCAGCGTGCGGCTGCGGCCAAGGCCAAGAAGCGCAAGCGCATCATCATTGGTGTGGTTGTGGCATTAATCGCGGTTATCGCCATCGTGGTTGGCGTAGCGTTTGCCATGAACGGGTCGCATACGTCCACCGAAGAGCTGGTCGCCATACCTGAATGCACCGCATCCACCTCCAAGGATGGCATGGACGCCAAGCTCAAGGCGGCGGGATTGACGATGGTGGAGAAGCGTGACACCGATTCCACCGAGCCGGAAGGTACATGCACGCGAATGAGCCCCAAGGCCGGCACCAAGGTGGTCAAGGGTTCCAAGGTGCAGGTATGGTTCTCGGCCGGACCGCAGTCCATCTCCATTCCGGACGTTTCCAAGCGCACTCAGGACGAGGCCCGCAATATCCTCAAGGATGCCGGCTTTGAAGTGAACTCCGTGGTCAAGACCGAAGACAGTGATTCCGTGGCCAAGGATCTGGTGACCCGCACCGATCCCGCCAACGGGCAGTCCGCCACCAAGGGCTCGTCGATCACCCTGTGGGTGTCCACCGGCATGACCAAGGTGCCGGACAACCTGGTGGGCCAGGCAAAGGATGCCGTGCTGCAGCAGTACAACGACAAATTCAACTTCACCGTGGAATCCGAGAATTCCGATTCGGTGCCTGCCGGGTCGATTACCCGCGTGGAGCCCGGCTCCGGTTCCTCCATCGAACAGGGCGGCACCATCACCATTTGGGTATCCGCCGGCAAAAAGCAGGCCACCGTGCCGACCATTGCCGCCGGCACCAACTACGCGACTGCAAAACTCACGCTGGAGGCAGCCGGGTTCACTGTACAGGTCAGCGGACCAAGCGACAACAACGCAGTGGTGGTCAGCACCAATCCGGCTGGCGGTTCGCAGGTCGATGAAGGCTCGACTGTCACCATCACGACCAAGGCTGGGGCCAGTAGCAATACCAACAACAGCAGTGGTGGCAACACCAACACAACGGAATAGCCCGTCTCGCGACCGATGATGAGCATTGACCCCCGCTAGCGATACCTGCTAGCGGGGGTCAATCATTACTCGTTACTTCGTGACCTTGGGCTGCAATCCGGCGGATTTAGCTACGGCGTTATCCTGCCCGCACACCTTCAGCCAATTGGCCAGCAGACGGTAGCCATCCTGCGTCATCACGGATTCCGGGTGGAACTGCACCGCATACATCGGCTTGTCCTTGACCCTCACGCCTTGGATGATGTGGTCATCCTGCGTCCATGCCGTGACCTGCAGCGTATCCGGCACCGAATCGGGCTCAACGGCCAGCGAATGGTATCGGGTGGCGGTCATCGGGTTGGCCACGCCCTCGAAAATCTCATCATCGATATGCTCCACCAAGCTGGTCTTGCCGTGCATGATGGTGGGCGCATGATCCACTGTGCAGCCATAGACCTCAGCGAGCGCCTGCAGACCCAGGCACACGCCGAACATCGGCACACCGGTGGCTGCGCACAGACGAATCATATCCTCGCTGGCACCGGATTCGGCGGGAGCTCCGGGTCCGGGGGAGATCAGCACACCGTCATAGCCGTCCAGAACACCGGGCGCGGCGGGATCGATGGCATCATTGCGCACCACGTCAATCGTGGCACCAAGCGTCTTCAGATAGCCAACAATCGTATATACAAAGGAATCGTAGTTATCCACCACCAGGATGCGTGCGGAATCGGTCATACTGCTCTCCTTGAAAAACCTATGCTGCAAGCCATACTACAGCGATTCAGCGCACTTACGCCCGAACATGCGCACGGCCTAGTTGGACACCACGAAGTTCGACATTTGCTGCAGGAACGGGATGTTGGCGGCCGCCCAGGGGAATACCCACTGGAACAGGGCCGCGGCACCGGCAAACAGCAGCACAGCCAGCAGTAGCCAGCGGATTGGCGCCACGCCTGGCTGCAAGCGCAGCAACGTACCATAGATGCTGGCATCAGGGCGGCGGCGTTCGCCCAGACGAATCGCCTTGAGCACCGGCCAGCGCCAGGCCACGGCGGCGGCAATGAACAGAATCAGCCATGCCCCCAGTGCGCCATACACCACCTTGTCCAAAGAACCGATCTTGGAAACCAGGGACGGGGTCTCCTTGGTGGCAAAACGCACCTCACCGGACGAATCGGTGGTGGCCAGTTCCTTGGGCACGCCATCAGACACCTTGGCCCAATATGCGAGCTCGCCATAGCTGATCCATCGGTGGGTCGGAGTGCTGTACTTCGGCTCGCAAGTGGTCAGGGTGATCATGCGTTTGGTGGGCTCCGCGCTGGAGTTCTCCGGGTTGGGCGCAATCACGTATATGTCGGTGGGCGGCACAATCTTATGGCGCGTGTAATGGTAGACGTACCAGTAATCCTTGGTACGGATGATGATCGGGTCGCCTTCCTGCAGTTTGTCCACGTCGCCAAGCGGCTGTCCGTAGCCATTACGATGGCCAGCTACGGCAAAGTTGCCGACCTGACCAGGCATCTGGGTGTCTTGATAGTGTCCCAGACCGTGACGGTTCAGTTGCTCCAGCGTGGTGCCCTCCACCAAGTTGCGGTGCCACTGAGAACCAAAACGAGGGATGTACACCTGTGCGATCAGATCGCCATACGCCGGTTTTTCGGGCTGGACCGGCGGATCGCCTTCCTGCGCCTCGGCCACCTTGACATCACCGCCGTTGTTGCTGGGGTCGGACCAATTCACGGATTGCGTGGTCTCATTCTGGGCTTGTTCGGCTTCCACGCCGGTCCACCACATCTGCCAGACGATATAGAGCGCGCATATCGCAGCGGCGATCAGCAACAGTTCCGCAATGATGCTCAGCACCTGCCATAATGCGCCGTGCCTCGGAGCGGATGGCCTGCGACGCGAGTCACCGCCGCGCGATGGCTGCACTGATGCGGCACTGCCTGCGCCCGCTGCGTATGCAGGCACATTATCCATCGCGATGCTGGCGTCGCTGCCATGGTTGCCGTGCCTCATTGTTGGGTGTTCTCCTCGTCCTTGGACTGCGTCTCATTCACCGTGGCATATTTCAGCTGCTGCAGCAAGGCCGCGGTGGACGGAAAATTAAGATCGTCCTTGTTCTCCACTTTGTAGCCGATGCCGAATGCGGTCACATATTGCTTAAGAATGGTGATGGCTTCGGAATCGTTCAGCGCCTTGCGCATGGAGGCCTGATCCCCGATGGCCGAGATGGTGAATGGCGGCGCGTATTTCTTACCATGTATGGACAGCACGTTGCCGGAACAGATTACGGCCGAATTGAACAGCACGCGCTGATCCATAATCATCATCGCCTCGGCGCCGCCCGCCCACAGCGCGTTCACCACGGATTCCACATCCTGCTGATGAATCACGTAATCGTTGATGTTGGTGGTCGAACCGCTGTTGTTGACTGCGGTTTCCCACAACGGCGAATCGTTGAGGGTTACGGTAACACCAGCGCCCTCCAGCTCGGGCATCATAAGGCTGTTGTCGCTGCCGTCTCCCTGGCTGCTTTGATCGCCGGCATTCCGGTCGCCGGAACCCAACACATCGGTGAGATTGGTCACCTGCCGCTGCAAATCGTTCACGTCATTCTGCAGTTGGTTGACCTCGCTGACGCCTTGTTCCACCAGATCTGCCGTGTCATTGGTAACGGTCGCCGTACGGTTCACGCGTACGTTGGTGCTCAGCAGAAAACCAGTCAGAGCGACGACGACGAACACCGCAACGCCTCCCAGCAGAGAGCGCTTCGTGCTGTGTTTGCCTACGTGCCTGGACATGATTTCCCATCTTTATACGCGGCGAGTTTACTGGTTTCGAGTGTAGCCACTATTATGACTTTTAGCCTACTGAATGGAGACTATGCTGATGGCTGACGAAGAGCTGCACGAAACCGACTCGAACGACCAGAAGGACTGGCAGGGCGAGACCTCATCTGAGGCCGCCACGGACGATGCCGCCAAGTCCGAGAACGCCGCGGACGAGACCGCTGCAGAGGATGAGAACTACGGCGTTGACATGGAGAAGGTCGAAGCTGTCCTGAACGCCACTGCCGACAAGGCCACGCTGACCCCGCAGATGCAGCGCATGATGAGCCGTCAGGCGGAGAACACCAAACGCGTTGAGGAGACCATCAAGGGCACCAAGTCCAACCCGCGTTGGTTTGTTCCGGTATTCTGCGCATTGATGATCATTGGCCTGATTTGGTGCGTGGTGTACTACCTTTCCCCGTCCGGTTCCTGGCCGATTCCGAATATCGGCGCTTGGAACCTTGCCATCGGTTTCGCCCTGATTATGATTGGCTTCCTGATGACTATGGGCTGGCGCTGAGTTCGCCTATCGTCTTATTACGAAAGCCGGTTCTGCTTGCGAGCAGGGCCGGCTTTTTGCGTTTCTGTCTTGCGACGGGTGCCGAGCCGCCTTTGTCAGCAGATCCGGCGTACGGCACATTGTTGTTCCATTATGGCAATTGCCGCCGCTCCGGCCTCCTTCGCCCTCGCGCAGTCACTTACCCACAACTATCCACCGGTTATCCACTAGTTATCCACATTGTTATCCACCTGCTGTGGATGAATTACACGCGTGTAGTTTTCCACAGAATGTGGAAAACATAGTGGATAACTAGTGGATAACAGGCTCTTTTTGGTGCATAACCGGTGCACAAACGGTTGCCGAGGCGGGAAATCATTGGATAACATCGCGTCTCTTTCCTAAGTTATCCACAGACATATCCCTTGAATTACGGGATTATGGCCAACTTATCCACATAAGTTATCCACCGTCTTATGCACTTTCATGCACAGTTGTGCACAAGTCGACAAGATGATCGGACACTGCCCCGGAGGAATCCACAACGGTATCAGCGCCACATCCAGCCATATGGATTGGCAAAATTGCACGCCACGATAAGCGCGATGACCAACACGGTCACCGACCAGCCATACACCTGCATACGCCAGGCAAGGCTTTTGCCTCGCCAAGGCCGGATGCCGCCGATCAGCAACCATGTCAGCAAGCCACCCACCACAAAGCCACCGACATGCGCCTGCCAAGCCACACCGCCAACCACAAACGGCAGCGCAAAGTTCACCGCCATCCATATCAGCATCGAACGGATATCCGCCCCGATGCGGCGATATACTACCAGCAATGCGGCGAACAGGCCGAACAACGCCCCTGAAGCCCCGTAGGCGGCCGTTTGCCAGCCTTGGCCGCTAGGGGCCACGACAGCCCACACCATCATGCCCAGCGCGCCACCAAGGCCGGAAATCATGTACAGCCCGAGGAATCGCCAGTGACCGATGAGCCGTTCCAGCACCGGGCCGACCGAATACAGCGCAATCATGTTGAACAGGATGTGCAGTATTGAGTTGGGCGAATGGAGAAACATCGAGGTGACGATGGCCCACGGTTCAGCCAACATTGTGGCTGGTGCCAACATGCCACGGTAGATCAGCCAGTTCTGCAACGTCGGCGACAAGAAACCCAGCAGTACCTCCACCAGCCATACTGCTGTGCATGCGGCAATCAGCGCCCAGGTCATCACCGGGCCGCCGTGCTCCCATTGGTAGCGGATTTCTTGTTTGGTAGGCATATGCATGTGCCCACTGTATCCAACGCGCCGGATGCTCGGAGCTACTATGCCATGAGCAATACATGCGATAGGTGTTCCCCACCCAATCGTCACAAACGACGGCATAGAATGGGGTGCAGAGTCGGTTTGAATGGGCATACCGACCAGATGTCCTCACAGAAAGGAGCCGTCATGGAGAGCAAGTCTTCTAACGGTTGGAAGTTCTTCGCACTGCTATTCGGCGCGGCACTGGCAGCAGTAGTTGGCCTGTACATCTACAAGCAGCAGAACCCGGATTATGATCCGTGGGAGGAGCCGTGGGAGAACAGCTCCTCGCCAGTTGACTTGGGCCTGAACAAGGCCGAGGACGAGGCCGACGGCGAGCAGCCTGCAGTTGAGGCTCCGGCTGAGGCGGCCTGATAGCCCACACAGTCTTTCAACACACGAAGGGCCCTGCAACCAACGTATGAAGTTGGTTGCAGGGCCCTTTGGCGTTTAGCTAGATCTTCGCCCCCGCTGGCGGGGGCTGTCAGCACAGCTGACTGGGGGTGGTCACAGAAAAACCACCCTCGGTCTGGCTCTGCCAGCCAGCTCCCGCCAGCAGGAGCCAGGTATCAAGCCAGCGGAGCGAGCGCGATTGCGCGTGCGGCCTCAAGGCGCACCGAGGAAAGGCGTACGAAGGTACGTCGACCGAGGAGCAACGCCGCGAGGACGCTCCGCAATCACGCGAGCGGAGCGGTGTGCCAAATGCGCTCGAGGTAATCCTCCATGGAGCGGTCGGAGCTGAAGTAGCCGGAGTTGGCCACGTTGAGCAGGGCCTTGCGGTTCCATTCGAGCTCATCGGCGTAGAGGGCCTCGATCTCAGACTGGATGCCCATGTAGGCGGAGAAGTCGGCCAGGGTCATGAACCAGTCCTTGGTCAGCCAGTCGGCCACGAGCGGGGAGTAGGCGTTGCGGTCGCCGTTGGAGAAGGTGCCGTCGGCCACCAGATCGATGGCCTGCTTCAGGCGCGGATCGGCCTCGTAGTACTTGGCCGGATCGTAGCCGTTGGCGTACTGGGCTTCCACCTCGTCGACCGTCATGCCGAAGAGGAAGAAGTTGTCGGCGCCGACGCGCTCACGAATCTCGACGTTCGCGCCGTCCAGCGTACCCACGGTCAGGGCACCGTTCAGAGCGAACTTCATGTTGCCGGTACCGGAAGCTTCCTTGCCGGCCTGGGAGATCTGCTCGTCAAGCTCGGTGGCCGGGATGAGGTTCTGGGCCATCTCGACGTTGTAGTTCGGCAGCATGTGGACGGCGAGCTTGCCCTTGACGGCCGAATCGCTGCTGATCACGCGGGAAACGTTGTTGATCAGCTCGATGGTCATCTTGGCCAGGTAGTAGCCCGGAGCGGCCTTGGCACCGAAGAACACGGTGCGCGGAGTGATGTCCTCGGCCTTGACCTTGCCGGACTTGATGTCGGCGTAGGTGGAGATTACGGCGAGAATCTTCAGAGACTGGCGCTTGTACTCGTGCAGACGCTTGACCATGGTGTTGAACAGGGTGTTCTCGTCGATATCGATGCCGTAGTGGTCCTTGGCGAAGCCCACGAATGCGTGCTTGTTGGCCTTCTTGACGGCGGCGAACTTCTTGACGAACTCATCGTCCTTGGCCAGCGGCTCGAGGCCCTTGAGCAGTTCCAGATCGGCGACCCACTTGTCGGTGCCCAGGCCCTCGGTGATGAGGTCGGACAGGCGCGGGTTGGCGAGCTTGACGAAGCGACGCGGGGTCACGCCGTTGGTCACGTTGGTGAACTTGTCCGGGTAGACGTCGGAGAAGTTCTTCAGGGTAACGTCCTTCAACAGCTGGGAGTGCAGCTCGGCAACGCCGTTGACGTGGGAGCCGCCGTAGGTGGCCAGGTAGGCCATGCGCACGGCGTCGCCAGTGTAGATGGCCATGTCCTTGATGGTGTCGGCGGCAACGCCCTTGGCCTTGAGCTCGGCCTCGAACTGCGCGTTGATCTTCTCGATAATCTCGAGGTGACGCGGCAACAGCTCGCCGATCAGGCTGGCCGGCCAGACCTCAAGGGCCTCCGGCAGCAGGGTGTGGCAGGTGTAGTTGAAGGTCTTGGTGGTGATGGACCACGCGGTATCCCAGTCGTAGCCGTACTCATCGATGAGGATGCGCATGAGCTCGGGGATGCCGATCACCGGGTGGGTGTCGTTGAGCTGGAAGACGATCTTGTTCGGGAAGGTCGTCAGGTCCGGCTTGTCCTGGCCCGGGTAGAAGACGCGGATGGCGTCGTGCAGGGAGGCGGAGACGAAGAAGTACTGCTGCTCGAGGCGCAGTTCCTTACCGACCTTGGTGGAGTCTTCCGGGTAGAGAATCTTGGAGATGTTCTCGGCCTTGACCTGCGGGGTCACGGCTTCCATGTACTCGGAGCGGTTGAAGGCGAGCAGATCGAACTCGTCGTAGCTCTTGGCGCTCCACAGGCGCAGGGTGTTCACGCGGCCGGACTTGTAGCCGGGGACCAGGTAGTCCACCGGCACGGCGCGCACGGACCATGCGGGCTGCCAGGTCTTGGTGCCGTCGGCGTTCTCGACGACCTTGCCGCCGAAGGAAACCTTCTGGTCGCGGTTGTAGTCGATGTGGCCCCACGGCTCTTCGTTGGCCAGCCAGTAGTCCGGGGTTTCGACCTGCTTGCCGTCCTTGTCGAACTCCTGCTTGAAGATGCCGTACTTGTACTGGATGCCGTAGCCGAAGGCCGGCACGCCCAGCGAGGCGAGGGAGTCGATGAAGCAGGCGGCCAGACGGCCGAGGCCGCCGTTGCCGAGGCCCGGCTCGTATTTCGGCGTCGACGACGTCCTGGACCTTGAAGCCGAGGGCTTCCACGGCCTTGTCGAACTGCTCGGTCAGACCGGCGTTGAGCAGCGCGTTGCGCAGCTGCTTACCCATCAGGAATTCTGCGGACAGGTAGCCGACGGCCTTGGTGTTGCCGTTCACGGTGTCGGCCTGGGTCTTGAACCAGGAGTCGGCAAGGTGGTTGCGCACGGCCTTGGATGCGGCGACATACACGTCAGCAGGGGTAGCCTGCTCGGTGGTGACGTTCTGAGTGTATTTCAGTTGTTCACGAATCTCGTCGGCGAATTGTTCCGCCGTGACAGGAGACTTCGGTGCGGTGATTTCGGTCATTCTGACTTTCCTTCCGGGATAAGTGCCCGTGTTTATTATGCCGCGCGATAGGTATCGTCGCACAAACGTAAGCATGAACTCTCCGTAACGACGATGGCGGAGCGTTCTTGCATACGTTCTCATTTAGAGCGTAGCACATGCCCCGATATTCCGCATCACACCGTATGCCATCGTTTGCATTATGGAAGATCTTCCGGCTCCGGTGCCATGATGGGATACATGGCAGTAATTCTTGAAAAAGACCTGAAACGCGGGCATGACGCACTGGTGCAATGGCGTGCCGCGGCCCGGGAGCTGGCGGACAACACACCACATCGTCTGACCGTCTCCCCTGTCTTGCCACGCCCGGTGTGGGCGATGGCCGTGCGCTACTCGCTGTTTCTGCTGGAGCGGCGCGCACCCGGCCCTGGCGTGGAGGTGCGTGTCGCGCCGTGGGGGGCGGTCAAAATCTTGGACGGCCCGGAATCGGACCCGCATAACCTGACCCCGCCGGACGTCATCGAGCTGGACCCGGAAGTCTGGCTGCGGCTGGGCCGCGGCATCACCACAAGGGCAGAGGAAAAGGACGCCGGCCACATCAGCGCGGTCGGCGAGCGCGACGACCTGAGCGACCTGCTGCCGCTGTGAGGCGCGAAGCGTAAGTAAGCCACCAGCGGCGGCACCATCAGCCATAACCACAAATCCCCTTGTGCTCAACCAAGCACAAGGGGATTATTACGAGAAGACCGGCGTTCAGCTCTTCTTGGGCTTGAGCGCGGAAGGCATGGGCATCGGAATCGGCTTGCGCGGGGCCGGCTTCGGTGCGGCAGGCGCGGAGGCCGGGAACTCGCCGCTGGTCGCCTTTGCGGCGGCTTCGGCTGCCCACTTGGCGTACTCGTCGAGGTCGTCCGCCTGCGCGGCGGGCGAGACCTTGGCGGCGTCGGCGTCAGCAGCAGAATCCACATCCTTGTCCGCATACTGATCATCAATATCGGCAAACGGATCAGGAGAGCCCGTTCCCGGCTCCTGCTCGCTTAGCTCTTTTGCCAGCTCATCGTAATCGGTATCGGTGGTCAGGTACTTGAGCTTTCGGGCAATTTTCTGCTGTTTTGCTTTTTGACGTCCGCGGCCCATCTGACCCCCTGCGAATTACTGTGCTGTTCGATTCATCAACAATAGAGAGTACCACTAATACTGGCTTGTTCGTTGTCGGCTCACACTTTTACCATAAAAAGCGTTTATCTGAGGCCTATTCAAAGGATTTCGCATGACCGACGAGCAGCAACTGACAGCGGCAGGCAATGAGATGAGCGCGAGCTTCCTCGCGGCCAAAAAGCGTTCGGACGAAACGCTCGCCAAGCTGGAGGCCAAGCCGTCGTCCTTCACCATGTTGACCGGCGACCGTCCGACCGGCCGGCTGCACCTCGGCCACTACTTCGGCTCGATCCGTGAGCGTGTCGCCATGCAGGAGCGCGGCGTCAACACGAACATCATCATCGCCGACTACCAGGTGATCACCGACCGCGACACCACCGAGCACATCCAAGACAACGTGCTGAACCTGGTGCTCGACTACATGGCCGCCGGCATCGATCCGAACAAGACCATGATGTTCACCCACTCCGCCGTGCCGGCCGAGAACCAGCTGCTGCTGCCGTTCCTGTCCCTGGTCACCGAGGCCGAGCTGCACCGCAACCCGACCGTGAAGTCCGAGATGGAGGCTTCCGGCCACGCGCTGACCGGCCTGCTGCTCACCTACCCGGTGCATCAGGCGTGCGACATCCTCTTCTGCAAGGCCAATGTCGTGCCAATCGGCAAGGACAACCTGCCGCACGTGGAAATCACCCGTACCATTGCGCGCCGCTTCAACGAGCGTTACGCCAAGAAGAATCCGGTGTTCCCGGAGCCGGCCGCAATTCTGTCCGAAGCGCCGGAGATTCCGGGTCTTGACGGACGCAAGATGAGCAAGTCATATGGCAACTCCATCATGCTGGGCGCCACAGCCGAGGAGACCGCCAAGCTTATCAAGAAGAGCCCGACCGACTCCGAGCGTCGCATCACCTTCGACCCGGTTGCGCGTCCGCAGGTCTCCGCCCTGCTGACCACCGCCGGTCTGGTGACCGGCCGTGACCCGAAGGACATCGCCGAGGAGATCGGCGATTCCGGTGCCGGCGCGCTGAAGGCGTACGTCATCGAGTCCGTCAACGAGTTCCTGGCCCCGCACCGCGAACGCCGCGCCGAACTGGCCAAGGACATGGATTTCATCCGCGACATCCTGCACGACGGCAACAAGCGCGCCAACGCCATCGCCGAGGAAACCCTCGACCAGGTGCGCGAAGCCATGGGCATGAAGTACTGATTTTTCCCGTTACTCGCAGCAAGCGCCGTGTCGCCTCAACTGGGATCGACACGGCGTTTTTGCATTGTGACACAGCAGGCCGCTGATTTCACGCCATCGTATAGTCAAAATAGCGCGCATGGGCGCGCAAACCTACCTCACAGCATGAGATCCGAACAGAGTCCATTGCAAACATGACAGAGCTTGCTCGCCAAAAACCCTTATTCGTGCTTCATGACGGTTTTTACTGCCCTATCTCCGTTTCGAGGGGCTGATTTCGTGTTTTCTGGAGGTCTATCTCCGTTTCAAGGGGCTGATGCCCAAGTAGACACGGCATGAAAATGGCGGAATGACGTTAGTACAGATGGGTTCCTACTGAAGGTTCAGCGAATGAGCAGCCCCTTGAAACGGAGATAGACCTCCGGAGAAACTCAAATCCGCCCCTTGAAACGGAAAATCAGACGCTCGTAGCTCCCAATTCGAAAATTCAACGCCACTCTTCGTATAACACGACCGCCGAAATAGGCATCTAGTCACTTCATGCGATGGATTGCATCAATACATACGTTCCCCGCGCAACAACGTCATTACGACATGTTCCGACATAGCACGCATGGCTTCAGGAGCGGACACGCAGTACGGGTCAGTGTCCAGCAGCACCACATCAGCCGGGTCGCCGGCTGCAAGACGGTCACGGCCGGTGGCGGTCGAAGCCGACAGCGAGGTACGCACATCTAGGCACTGCTCGGGCTGGAACGGCTCGCGATCGGAGCTCTCGGCGCCGAACACGGCGGCGGAAATGGCCAGCCACGGGTCCAGTGGGGCCACAGGCGCATCGGAACCCATGCGCAGCATGGCACCTGCGTCATGAAGGGCTTTGAACGGATAGGGGATACCAGCCGGATTGGCCCAGAAACGGGTAATGACGTCGCGGTCATCCATGGCATGCTGCGGCTGGATGCTGGCCGTAAGGCCCAACTCGGCAAAGCGTGGGATATCGACGGGCTTGAGCATCTGCGCGTGCTCGATCGATCCATGTGCGTGCGTGGCAGCTGCTGCGTTGAGCACAATGGTGTTCGCTTCGTCGCCAATGGCGTGGCAGGCAATATCGAAGCCATGCTCGGTGGCCAAGCGCATATAGTCTTCAATTTGCTGTGGCGTGTAGCTCAGGGTGCCATACGTCGGCGGCTCGATGCCCGAATACGACGTGGAACAGTAGGCAGAGCGGGTGTTGAGCGAACCGTCCGAGATGAGCTTCATGGCGCCTACATGGCCAAGCCCGGCACTGCCCGGCAATTCCTTGCCGGTATGCCACCCTGCATCGATGGCGACTTGTAGCCGTTCGGGATATACACCGGCGTCCACACGCAAGCCATTGATACCAGCCGCGAAACGATTAATCCACGTGTCGATGTTTTCGGCCATCTCATAATCGCGGATGCCGACCACGCCCTTGCTTGCGGCGTCCTGTTCGGCCTCGCGCAGCAGACGATCGGTCTCCTCGGCGGCGCCCGGTGCTTTGTCGAAGGCGGTGTAGGCGTTAAACCATTCGAGCTCGCCGACCAGTCCGGATTCGTCCACATGTACGCCAAGTCTGCGAGCCGCGGCAGAGTTCACCCAACCGCAGTGCATGTCCGCGCTGGAGAGGGCCACCGGCTGGTCGCCGGTCACGGCGTCGATGGCGGCTAACGTGGGCTGCTCATCATCAGCCCACAGCGAGTGACGGAATCGCATGCCCACCACGAAGGCATCCGGGTCAAGCGTGCCGGCGGCGCGGCACTCGTCCAAGTGACGGTGCAGCATATCCATCGCCTCAGCAGCCGAGCGAGCGTTGATGAGATCCAGACGGCCCAACGTCTTGGCCCATTGCGTGAAGTGCGTATGGCAGTCCCACAGGCCGGGGATGATCCACAGGCCATCTGCATTGATGGTGGTTTCGTCAGCAGGTGCGGCGGCTGGCGTTGGAGTCGGGGCGCTGCCGGTGTCAGCGGCGTTCGACGTGTGCGCCGAGAATGCCGTATGCGCTCCAGCCGGCATTGCGCCATGCGAGGCTAGGTCCGTTCCGGCAGGATTGACGGACGCAACAACCCCATCGCGAAGAACCACGTCCACGCGGTCCTGAGACCCCGGAACACCGGCATTGACAATACGCACCAAGCTACTCATACCCGCCATCATGCCACCTTTGCTTGAACGCCATGGGGATTTCGTTCAAGCTTAATCATGCCGTCGATGGTGCCCCGCCATCGGACCCGCAAATCCCTGCGTTCCTTGTAATCATGGATGTCCTGCAGCCAACATGAATGGGACTGTTAGACCAACGCGCTGGTTCACCTACAAAGGGCACGGGTTCCACCTCCCCGCGCCCATCACCCCACGTGAACCAGAACCAGCGGTAAGGAGGGCGTGCGCAAGGGGCAGGGGCAGGCCTCATTTAGGGCTCCGCATGACTTATCCAATGTATTCGGAGCCACACTGGTCTGACAGACCTCAACGAATACCCCCAGTTATCCACTGACTTATCCACATCTATCCACCGAAAAATTGAGGCGGTAGACAGAGCGGGCAGTCAACCCCTACACTTCTCAAACACAAAGCAGAACATCACGAGGGGGTGATCATCATGGGCAGCTCAATCGCATTGACAGAGCTGACAATGCAGAAATATCAACGAATGCAGACGTGTGCAGATGTGCAACGGCGAAGCGGCTGGCGACCGCCCTATGCCCTGACAACGGCGTTGGAGCTTTTATCAATCGAGGCACCCCGCATATTGAGCAAACACAGAGGCCTTGCAACTGCAACCATTGTTGCGGTTCCACACGCCAATGCCAAGCGGCACGTTGTGGGAATCAAAGTGGTTGTATGGCCTTTCCCACTAGACACGGTCATGGTTGACGGGCAGTTCACATGTACTTCGCCGGCTTGCACATGGGCCATGTTCGCCGCGTATCTTGAACTTGAGGAACTTGTCGTTCTCGCAGATTCCATGATGCGCCGAGATCGAAGACTCTGCAGAACAACCTCAGATAATTTGTCTCTGTATCTCGACGAGGTCGAGGCTCAAGTACGCGCCGTTAAAGAGAGCGGCGCTAATTCGTATCTGTTCCGCGGATATAAGAAGTGCCGCCACGCTCTACTTTTGGCACGCGCCGGCACGGATTCCTCCATGGAAACACGAACCCGCCTGGCTCTCATGAAATATGGCTTGGATTGCCCACTAGTGAATTATCCGATATTCGTAGGGAACAACACCAAACCCATATATCTTGACCTTGCGTACCCTGAATTCAAGATATGTATCGAATACGAGGGCTCACATCACGCCGGACAATGGCTGAACGACGCACGACGCCGTCAAATGATAGAGGATGCCGGTTGGAAGTACATTCAAGTTACCAAATTAGACATTGGCGATGAAGCGGGAGAAGAGGCTCTTGCCCGAAGAGTCGCCGAAAGGATACAAGAGGTCACGGGCAAAACGGTTCAGCTCACTACGCGGCAGACCATTCGACAGGTCAGCGATGCCCGAAAATTACGCCGTATTCCGCTGTACAAACGTTTGAATGTCGAGCCGCTGCTTCCAATTATTCCGATAACGCCGCGTGAATAGCTCAATAGAGACAGCCACACCTCAACAAAGAGGCATCAGTGGATGCGATGACCTTGCAGAGCAGGCTAAATGTATCCTTCCATCGAAGAAACCCCACGAAGCCGGCAAATTCATGCGACTTCGCGGGGCCAAAGGATACAGCGCCAAGCCAACCGCGCAGCGGGTACGCGTCACTTGCCGCTGCGGACTTCGGCCTCCATGGCTTCCATGGGTTCGTCGACGAGCACGGTGCCGGACGGCAGGGTGCCAGGCAGCGGATCATCCATGTAGTGGTCGAATTCGTAAAGCATGCGTTCATTCGGCTTGGCGGTTAACAGCGAGACCACCACGATGAACAGCAACGAAATGATGAACGCAGGCAGCAGCTCGTAAATGGCAAACACACCACCCAAAGGCTTGACGAGGTTATGCCAAATCAGCACGGTCGCCGTACCAGACAACATGCCGGCCACGGCACCGGCCTTGTTGGCACGATGCCAATACAGCGAGCACAGCATCAATGGCCCAAACGATGCGCCGAGACCAGCCCACGCATAGGAGACGACCTGGAAAATCGAAGAGTTCTGGTCAAACGCCACCACAATGCCGAACAGGAACATAACCACCAGCGTCACACGAGCCACAATCATGACTTGCCGATCCGTGGCCTTCTTATGCAGCAATCCACGAAAAATGTTCTCGCCCATGGCCGAAGCGCCAATAATCAGATACGAGGAGCTGGAGCTCATCGAGGCGGCGAAGATGCCGGAGACCACCACGCCGCACATGAAGCTCGGCAGCAGGGTCTGCGCCAGCACGATGAAAATGGTTTCCGCGTCGGTGGAGGTCAACAGTTCGGTGGGCATCATGGCACGACCCACCAGGCCGATGCACACTGCGCAGCCCAGCGAAATCACACACCAAGAGGTGGCGATGATTTGGGACTTACGCACTTCCTCCACACTGCGGATGGAAAGGAAGCGCACCAATACCTGTGGCATGCCAAAGTAGCCCAGGCCCCACGCCAGCATGGAAATAATGGTGATAATGCCATAATCGGAGGGCGCACCAAACACGGCCTTCCCCGCCTCGACCAGTTGCTGACCGGTGGCCGGGTCCAGCTTGGGCGCGGCCACCTGCGTGCCGGA
>OATI01000448.1_pt1 | contig 35985 bp, 37 predicted proteins | sample 1494981 | NCBI WGS metagenome assembly OATI01 (sample SAMEA2579952, study PRJEB22360) | human gut metagenome
CCCGTGTATTAAATAGAGGGTAGGGTACCCTACCCTCTATTTAATACACGGGGATTTTTCTTTTAAAAAAAGAAGAAAATACGCGTCTGTGCGCGTGTAGCACGTGCGTACATTATTATAGGGAAAATAGTATAAAGAGGGGGGAGAATCCGTAAATGCTAATGTGGTGTCGATGAAATTATAAAAGTGTTTCAATAGACGTTCGTTTAATGGCACAAAGTTAAAACGTATATCTGGAATAACAAAATATTCTTATAAATATTTTTTTGTTTTTGAAAGTTGAAGGTGCAGATTCTTTATATTCAGCGGTTTATGTAATTGATAAAATTAGTTATTTGATGCATTATTCTGTAAGAATGCCCAGCCGTAAATCTCCCCAAATTGGTGTTTCATTAAACGAACGTCTATTGAAACGCTTTTTGCTTTCAACTGACTCGTTTATAGTATTTTATCTGTCAGTTAATGAACAACTACAGAAAACTATTAGAAAAGAGAGATGCAAATATTGCTGTATATTACACGAATGCGTCGCAAGTGATTGAATATCAATAGTGTATAAGATATTCAAAGCCCCGAAAGAACACCCTTTTTTGAACTACTCATAGAAAAATGGAAGCGGATAAAGAGACCGAAGTCTGGTATGCCATGCGTGCCACCTACCGTAGAGAGCCTGATGCCATGCGACTGTTTGCGAAGGAACATATCGACTATTTCGTTCCCATGCAATATAAAATAAGCATCAAAAACGGGAAAAAAGTCCGTGTCCTGGTTCCCGTCATCTACAATTTGATTTTTGTTCATGCCTGTCCTTCCGAAGTGAAACGTGTCAAGTCCATGGTTGCTTATTTGCAGTACATCACCGATACCCGAAGCGGTCAGAAGATAATCATCCCCGATCAAGAGATGCAACGTTTCATTGCCGTGGCCGGTACTTACCATGAGCAGCTCCTTTACTTCCGTCCTGATGAATTGAATTTGTCCAAAGGCACTAAAGTCCGTGTCACGGGTGGTGACTTCGAGGGTCAGGAAGGCATTTTTCTGAAAGTGAAGGGTGCCCGTGACCGTCGTCTGGTCATAAAAATCCAGGGTGTCATCGCCGTTGCTATGGCGTCCATTCATCCGGATCTGATAGAAGTAATTAAATAATTCAAATTCCTTAAATAGTATGACTCTTTCCGAAGAAGCAGCCTCCCTTCAGCGCGCTGCGCATGAACTGATGTATTTGGGCATGGACGATACTCCCATCTATAGTGATGATTTGTCCCGTCGTAACAGTGAGGTTTACCGTTTGACCACCGCTTTGTATGACTCCGGTGCCAAAGGTTCCACCCTTGAAGAACAGGCCCATGTCTGCTTAGCTCTCCTGATGGGTTACAATGCCTCCTTCATCGATTACGGTGAAAAGCAGCAACACATTCAGGAAGTTCTGGACCGTTGTTGGGGTCTTCTTGATGTCCTTCCCGCTTCCTTATTGAAACTCCGTCTGCTAACCGCCTGCTATGGTGAAGTGTTCGATGAGCCTTTGGCGGATGAAGCCCGTGCCATCATCGCTTCGTGGGATTCCGCGTCGCTTACTACTGAAGAGCAGGAAGCCATTATCGAATTTCAGAATGTGGCGGACAATCCTTATCCGTGGGAGTATATTGAGGAATAGAAAAAAATGGATGCATGGCATTCTTTCCGTTCAGAGCAACGAATCACCGGCAAAGGAACCGGAAATTATAGACATTACTTCCGGCATTCACGCTTCAAATTCGTATATGGCTTGTCTGGCTTGTATAAGTTTAGAAACTGAAAGGTTCGGATTATGGAATGCGAGCGAGCCTTAGATATTTATATATTATATTTACTTAAGGATGAGTGAATCCCTAAAGGAGAAGACGATTAAAGGTGTTGGTTGGAGCTTTGCTGATAATATAGCCAATACGGGTATTACCTTTCTGGTCGGTTTAGTGCTTGCACGTTTATTGACTCCTGCAGAGTATGGTGTCATGGCTATGATTTCCATTTTTATAGCACTCTCAAATTCAATCATTGACAGTGGATTTTCAAATGCGTTAATTCGTAAAATAGACGCTAAACGGGAAGATTATAATACTGTTTTTTATTTTAATCTGGTTGTTGGAGTTCTTCTATATATAATTTTATTTTTCAGTTCACCTGTTATCAGCAGTTTTTTCAAAGAAGCGCTTCTGGTTTCAGTAACACGGGTCATTGGCTTAGTTTTGATTGTTAATGCATTATCTATTGTTCAGCGTACTATTTTTGTAAAAGAAGTCAATTTTAAAATACAAACAAAAATATCTTTGGTAGCTTCAATTTCCAGTGGGGCGATTGGTGTTGGTATGGCTCTTTTAGATTATGGTGTATGGAGCCTTGTCGGACAACAACTTGCCCGGCAAGTTTTAAATTCCTTGTTTTTATGGATTTATTGTAGTTGGCGTCCTGCTTGGGAATTCTCTATAAGAAGTTTTAAAGAGTTGTTTAGTTTTGGTTCAAAACTATTAGTATCAGGGTTGATCAATACTGTTTATAATAATGCTTATTATATTATTATAGGTCGTTTTTATAGTTCAGTTCAGTTGGGGCAATATACTCGTGCAGAGCAGTTTAATACAATATTTTCCAGTAATCTGACATCCGTTATTCAACGCGTCAGCTATCCGGTATTGAGTTCTATCCAAGATGAACCGGAACGTTTGAAGCAAGCTTATCGTAGAATTATAAAAACTACTATGTTGGTAACTTTTGCTTGTATGCTGGGACTCGCCGCAGCGGCAAAATCATTAATACTTATTCTTATTGGCGAGAAGTGGTTACCCGCTGTATCTTTTCTTCAGATCATTTGTTTTTCGGGGATGCTTTATCCCCTTCATGCTATCAATCTGAATATGTTACAAGTGAAAGGTCATTCCGACTTGTTTTTAAAATTGGAAATTATAAAGAAAATAATAGCTGTAGGACCTATTTTGATCGGTATCCTGTTCGGTATAAAATATATGCTATGGGGTAGCGTTTTCATTTCTTTTATTGCCTATCTGTTGAACAGCTACTACTCTGCCGGACTGATACATTATTCCACCAAAGAACAGATAAAAGATATATTGCCCACATTTGCCATTTCTTTATTTGTGGCGAGTGTAATGTGGAGTCTTTCCTTATTAGACATCTCCATTTACGTCATATTGCCTATGCAATGTGTGACTGGCATATCGTTGGCGGTCCTTATCTACGAACTGTTTAAGCCGGAAGAATATCTTGAAATAAAAGCGCTGATTACACGAAAATAAAAATAAGTAAAGATGGATGAAAAACTAATTACCGTAACTTCTCCTCTTCTTCCTTCTCTAGATGATTTTTTACCTTATCTACAAGATATTTGGAATCGTAAATGGTTGACCAATAACGGTCATTACCATCAAGAGTTGGAGAAAGCCTTGTGCGAGTATTTGAAAGTACCTTATATCAGTTTGTTTACGAATGGTACATTACCATTGATGTGTGCATTACAGGCTTTGCGCATTACAGGTGAAGTGATAACGACTCCTTATAGCTTTGTAGCTACTACGCATTCACTTTGGTGGAATGGTATAAAACCTGTATTTGTAGATATCGATCCGGAGACTTGCAACCTTGACCCTGACAAAATCGAGGCTGCCATAACTCCCAAAACTACTGCTATCATGCCGGTGCATGTATACGGCAAGCCATGTGCAACGAAGCGTATTCAGGAAATAGCCGATAAGTATGGCTTAAAAATAATTTATGATGCAGCACATGCTTTTGGGGTAGAGGTGAACGGACGGTCTGTTTTAGAAGCTGGTGATATGTCTACTTTAAGTTTTCATGCAACAAAAGTCTATAATACGATAGAGGGAGGCGCTTTGATTTGCCACGATGAACAGACCAAAAAACGCATTGATTATCTGAAGAATTTTGGCTTTGCTGGTGAAACGACTATTGTGGCCCCCGGTATCAATGGTAAAATGGATGAAGTGCGCTCTGCATATGGTTTGTTAAACTTGAAGCAGGTGAATACTGCCATTGATGCGCGCCGTCAGGTAGCGATGAAATATCGTCAGGTATTGAGAGATGTTCCAGGTATTCGTGTAATGGAAGATATGCCTGGTGTCCGTCATAATTATTCTTACTTTCCCATATTCATTGATTCCGAGGAATATGGTATAACTCGTGATGAATTGTATTTCAAGATGAAAGAAAATAATGTTTTATGTCGGAGGTATTTTTACCCTCTGATAAGCGAATTTTCCACTTATCGGGGATTGGAATCCGCCAACCCTGTGAATCTTCCGGTTGCAAGGAAGATAGCGGACAGTGTGATATGCCTGCCGATGTATCATAACTTGAATGAAGAAGATGCAACTCGGGTTGCAGGATTGATTGTAAAATGATGAAAAAATAATAAAAACGGATAATGCTGGTATGAATAGAGAAATCTACGTATTGGGAGTTGGTCATAACACTTCTGTGTATCTGGAATTAGTAGAAACTTGTGGATATACTATTAAGGGTTTGTATCATTATAATGACGAAAGGGTGGGAGAATTAGATCATGGATATCCTATATTAGGCTCTTTTAATGATTTATTTTCATTAAACTCATTGGAAGGAATGAATTTTGCATTGAGTCAAGGTGATAATAAAATCAGAGCAACAATTTTTGAGAAAATAATAGAGAAGAAAGGGGATGTGCCCACTTTAATTCATCCTTCTGCAAAAGTATCTAAGTATGCTCAATTAGGGCGAGGGGTTGTCGTTCATATGAATACAGTTGTTCATCCGGACGTAACAGTTGGAGATAATACTGTATTAAGTTATAATGTCTCTGTGACTCATAGTACGCATATTGGAAAGAATTGCTATTTAGCATTTGGAGTAATGGTTGGTGCCTATACTGTAGTTGAAGATTTTGTTTTTTTAGGAATTGGAGCAATTGTAATTAGTGGAAAAGTTGATTTAATAGGAACATTTGCGTCTGTGGGAGCAGGGGCTGTGGTAACAAAAAGTGTGGCATCCTATGAATGTGTTGCGGGGAATCCTGCAAAGTTTATGAAGACACTCAAATGAAAGAACCTTTAGTAAGTGTTTGTTGTATGGCTTATAATCATGCTTCCTACATTCGGCAATGTTTGGATGGATTTATGATGCAGAAAACGAATTTTTTATTTGAGGTATTGATACATGATGATGCTTCTACAGACGGAACACAGGAAATTATTCGCGAGTATGCAGATAGATATCCTGAACTTATAAATCCTATTTATCAGATTGAAAATCAGTATTCGAAAGGTATTTCTCCTTTGCGGCAAATTCTCTTTCCTATGGCTAAAGGTAAATATATTGCTTTGTGTGAGGGAGATGATTATTGGATTGATCCCTTGAAATTACAAAAACAGGTTGATTTCTTAGAAAGCCATAATGAATTAACCTTTTGTGTTCATAGATATAAACGATTTTTTGTGATTAGTAATATTGTTGAAGATGATTTGCATCCGGGTCTGTTTTTAGGAAAAGAATTTTTGGTTATTGATAATAATTTATTTAAAAGATATTGGTTGACTCAACCATTGACTGCCTTAATAAGGAGAGACCTGTATGCTTATATAGTTGATGAGAGTAGATCTTATCGTTTTTTTAGAGATATAAATACTTTTTATTTTCTGCTTAAAAAAGGTAATGGGGGATGCATGAACTTCTATGGAGGAGTATACAATATTCACGGTAATGGTGTACAATCTGGATTAAACGTGTTGGGTAAATTAAATGCTAACTTTAACGTAATAAAAGAATTATGTGAGAAAAATCCATTGGATGAAGTCTTAAAGTATAAGATTGCTAATATTATAATAATGATGTTGAAACAAACAGGTTCTATAACTCCTCTATTGTGTATTGGGAAGGTAAATGTAAGCTTGAGAAGCAAACTACGTATCTTTTCAGAACTAATATCTCAAGGTTTTAATCATTTTATCCGTAAAATTGTAAAATGAGCAAAAAATGAGAATAGTAATTGTTGTATTATCTTTTTTGCTTTTTAGTTTAATAAAAGTTGTAATTCGCGATAAACTATCTTTTATTTGTGTTTTTTGTTATTTATCATGGTGGTTATTTTGGTTGTTTCTGTCTACGTTCGATCCTTATGATTTATTTCCGGTAACTACTTATTCCTATTTATTGCTGATTTTAAATGTTTTATTTTTTGTGTTAGGCTTCGCAATCTCGGCCCAAAGAATACCTCCCAAATATCCTATATCTTTAAAATATAGTTTTAAGCCTTTGATATGTCAATCGATTAAATTTAAAATTATATTGTTCGTTTTTATAGGCATTGTATATTATTATTTTCACAAGTATCTATTTGTTCTTACACTCTATAATGCGGCGGAAGGGAGAAATACGATGTTTGAGGAAGGGGAATTATTTTCCAGCCATTATGAAATATTACTTTATAATATGGCGGTAAAACCTTTCTTCTATTTTTTGTCGGTTTTAATTGCTGTTTTACTGATATATTTTAGTAATAAATACTTGCTTGTTTTATCTATTGTCTTTTTACTGCTATATTCATATATCGGTTCTGGGCGTGGTGCATATATAACGGTCCTGATGATGTTAGGATTCGCTTTTTTGATAAAAAGCTATGTTATTGAAAGTCCTTTGTTTTATGGTGTAAAGTTTTCAACTTTAAAAAAGATGAAGATCAGGCTTTATATTTTACTCGTGGGATGTACCGTAGTACTGTTCGTTTCGTATATCACCGCATTACGCAAAGGGGAAATAGGATTCTCATTCGAAACTTTAGCTATTGGTTTTGAGGAATTTTTCAAACAGTGTGTTTGGTATATGACTGGCCCTTTCAGGGCGTTAGATTATGCCTTAGATCAAAATTATTTGGATAAGACAGATTTATTATGGGGGCGTTCGACATTTGCAGGAGTCGATGCATTAGTGAAGATTGTGATACACTTTTTGGGTGGGAGTTATACTTCAGCGGGTGAAATAACTACCATGTTTTTACAAGAAAACTATATTCCTGTGGGAAATGACATAACTATGAATTTCGCTTATACTTGTGTAATGGCTTATTTATTTGATTTTGGCTTTCTAGGTGTGATTATTTGCCCTTTTCTATCAGGCTTTTTTGTTCGTAAAGCTTTTCTGACTTTCCAACGGTATCCCACATTTCCTATGTTTGTATTATGTCTTTTTCTATTCTATGCTATGATAATGACTGTTTTTAAATGGTCTTTTCAATTTATTGATGTATTCATTTTTGTTGCTTGTATGTTGAGGTGGCATCATTATATTGTTAGAAAAAGTAAACTGAAATATTATAGAATAATATGAGGAAAAAAAAGATATATTGGATGACAGCTGATTGTTTTATCGACTGCGATTTTAATCCTAATATGTTGAAAACTATACTTTTAGATTTTGATATTGAGTGGGTTATTGTATTTCCAGACCGATTACAAAGGTATAATGAAGCTTTTTTCAGTTCGCTGAAGAATCTTTCAGGATTGAATATACGGTTTATTTATTCGAAGTATAGGCAAAGAAATCCGTTAAGATTTCTTTCTTATCTGAAATGTTTAATATATTCTAAACTGAGTAGGTTTGACATAATATATATAAATTATACTCCCACTCTGTTTTTTTCATTTATTTCTTATTTTTTTGATAAGAAAAAAACTGTATTTGCCGTTCATCAAGGCAATGTACATGCTGGATTTACATATCCCCGGATGGATATTGTAATAAGGAAACTAACTTATTCAAAAGTAAAATATGTTGTTATGTTTTCTAAAAGTCAAATGACTTTATTTGCGTTGAATTTTCCAAAAGCAATGATAAATTATATACCCTTATCTTTGAAAGACTTCGGAGTACCCTCTGTCGATAGACCAAATTATTCAATAATTCGTTTTCTTGTTTTTGGTAGTATAAATTATGCCAAAAATATAGAATTACTTATTGATGCAGCATGTCTTGTATATGAAAAAGGTTATAGGAATTTCAGGGTTTCAATAAATGGATATTGTGAGAATTGGGATTTTTATATTTCCCGAATTAAATATCCCGAAATCTTTGAAACAAATGTTCGGTTGATACCAAATGAAGATATTCCAAATTTGTTTAATAGCTCTCATTATTTAGTTCAACCCTATCGAGCGCTTAGCCAAAGTGGACCGATGAAAATAGCATTTAATTATAACCTGCCAGTAATTGCATCTGACTTAGAGGGATTTAAAGATGAAATAATAGATGGTGTTAATGGCTATATTTTTCCTGAAGGTAATTTGACTGCTTTGGTAAATACTTTAATTGCCTCTATTGAAAGATCGGAATCAGACTATAGAAAATTGTTGAAAAAAGGTGCGATCTATATTGAACAGAATTATGATATTAATAAGATATCTAACGGATATAAAGACATGTTTCATAAAATAATAAATAGAAATGAAAGAGAAAATAGTTAACTTCTTAAAATATAATTGGTTTGTTGTTTTAGGACGGTTGTGCTTTTTGCAGATACACGAAATTTGTTTACTATCTAGACATATTGGTAATGTAAGACTTTATGATAATAAATCGAAGTTGCAAGCATTTATCACAATGAAATCGCATTCTTTAGAAAAAGGAATGGCAATTGGTAATTCTAGGAAGGGTTTTGGATATCAAAAGGCTATAGGGTTATTGAATGATATTTCAGTTTATATTGAACGAGTAGGAAATGATGATTTCATGCTTGGACAATTGAGTATCCTTAAGAGCTATATTGATTATAGTTCTTCAATAGGAGTTGAATATAAAGATATTACAAAGAAATTTTGTGATCTTTTATATCGATATAAAATAGATGTAAAAGATTTTGATAATTCTGGTGTTTTATATATGAATCATACGAAACTTTTAAAAGAAATTCATTCTGATTTTAAACATTTTTCAAAGTCAAGATACTCTATCCGTGATTTTGCCCAAAATGAAAAAGCTATCAATATGGATACTTTATATGAAGCATTAGAAATAGCACAAAAAACACCATCTGCATGTAATAGACAGTCGCAGCATGTTCATATTTTCACTGATAAAACATTATGTTCCGATATTTTTACTTTCCAAGGAGGTAATAAAGGTTTCTCTAAAGAAATGAAGGCTGCTATTTTGATAACAGCGGATATAAACTCGTATTTCATTAATGAAGTTCACCAAGTTTATATTGATGGTGGATTATATGCCATGAATTTGTTGTATTCTCTTCATTTTGTCGGATTAGCGAGTATTCCTTTGACAATGGGAATGAAGCCTGCGCGGATGAATAAATTTAAGAAACAGTTTCATATACCCGATAATGAAATGCCGATAGTATTAATAGGAGTTGGTTATTACAAAGAAAATTACAAAGTTGCGGTTTCTCATAGAAAATCGGTATCGACATATACGACTATAAATAAATAAAGATGAAAAAAATTGGAATTTTGACTTATTTTAGTGGTGTTAATCCGGGGACATACCTTCAGGCATTGTCTGTTTATCGAAGTGTTCGGAAAGTGTATCCTAATGATTTTGTAGAAATTATCAATTATAGATACTTTGTTGACGCTAAACGACCTTGTTTCTCTTCGTCTTCTCTACGTTCATTATATAATGATTTTTGTAAAATTAGAAAATATCATATATGTGAGTCTCAGCTACCACTTTCTAAAAATAAATTATTAAGCAGTAATTATCAGTCTGCTATATCATTTATTATTAAACAGAATTATGACGTTATTTATGTGGGAAGTGATACTACTCTTGAATTATTCAGAGCTCCAGATGATGAAATAACTCCATTTTGGCTTTCTGAGGAGGTACAAGCGAAAAAGATATTTATAGCTGCATCTGCAAGAGGAACTGATTTTAAAGACTTGTCAAATTCTCAGAAAGATAAATTGACCAATGCGTTGAACTCTTTCGATGCTATCAGTGTGCGTGATGAAGCTACTAAACGATTAATGAATGCACTTATAGGAACTGATAAAAATATTGTAAAACTTTCTGATCCTACTTTTGCATTCGATATTGACTACTCTTATGCTGATATATATGTAAAATCTAAAAAGTTAGATTTGGTCAAAAGACCATTGATTTGTTTACATTTGATTAGAGACATGAAACATAAAGATGAATTTTGTAAATTGTTGAAAAATCACGGTTATACAATTGCTTCTTTACGTGCGGCAAGGTATGTTGATATATTAGTAAATGATTTATCTCCTTTTGAGTTTGCCGGGATTTTTAAATATTTTGATGTATTACTTACGAATCGTTTTCATGATACTGTTTTTTCTATAAAAAATGATACTCCTGTGATTACATTTCCTACTGCACAGTATTATCAAAATGCAAATGGGGAATCTAAGCATTCCAGTTTGCTGAGTGATTTTGGTTTACTTGATACAAATTTTATACCTAATATAAATGAATTGAGTCCTAATGAAATCTATCAAAAAATTGATCTTGTAAGGGAAACTATGACTTTAAGGCGAATGGAAATTTTAAAACTAAAATCAATTGAAAGACAGAAAATTGAATCTTTCTTATTTGAAAATAAATACTAAGTTGAATATATTATATGTTGTTTCTAGCTTGATAAATCAGGCCCCTGTAAAAGTCCTTTATGATATTGTGAGTAATATTGAAAGGAGAGGTAATTGTTTTATAATTACTCTCTATGAGGAAGTGGAAGGAAAATCTTTAAAACAAAGTTTTTTAGATTTGGGTATAAGCGTGTTTTGTTTGCAATCTTCCGTTATAAGGAATGAGTTTTTTACAATGACCTTGTCACAAAAAATTCAAAATTTTATTAATGATAATAATATTAAAATAGTTCATACACATTGTTATTATTCAGCACTACTTTGTACCAATTTGAAAAACGTGAAAAAAATTGTTACATTTCATAATGTTTGTACGAAAGATTTTGTCTATGCTAAAGGATATGTTCTTGGTAGTTATATGGTGCATAGATATTTGAATGCAATTAAAAAATTTGATAAAAAAATTGCTATTTCTTATTCAATGCAAACTTTTTATCAGCAATTGCTTAAAACAAATGTAGATGTGGTATATAATGGTATCAATGTAAAAGTAAATTCTCCTGTTTCTCCAGCAGAAAAAAAGACTATTCGAAATCAATTAGGACTTGAACTTGATAAGAAAATCTTTTTGGTCTCCGGTAGTCTTTCAAAATTGAAAAATCCTTTATTTACTATTTCTGTTTTTAAAAAATTATTGAATATTCGTAATGATATTATGCTGGTATTTATTGGTGATGGTCTTTTAAAAAAGGAATGTATTGATATGATAGGTTCGCAAGACAAATATATTAAATGTGTTGGATTCGTTACTGAACCTTATAAATATTTACAAGCATCGGACTATTTGATAAGTTCTTCTTTTTCAGAAGGACTTCCCTTAAATGTATTAGAAGCTATTTGTGTTGGATTACCAATGGCTTTATCATCTATTCCTGCGCATCAGGAAATATCTACTATTGTGACGCAGTCCTATGGCTTGTTGTTTGATAACTCGAATGAATCATCGTTATTTAATGTTTTAGAACAATTACTAATGATTGATTCTTCTGAATGTAACTCTGTATTAAGTAAGATAGGAACAACTCATTTTTCTTCAGAGCATATGTCCGAAGAATATATGAAGCTTTATGTTTCACACTGATTAATCTTTGAAATAAGTAAGAAATTAAATCTTCTTTTGTGAGTATTATGGTTTTAAAAATTCTCTTCTTTTGTTCTGTTTTTCCAATTATAGGAAATGCGCAAAATCAAATTTGGAAACATGAAGATGGATGTCTCCCTAATTCTGGATCTGTGTATGAGGTATGGTCTGGGGTGAATAGCTCTGGTAATATTTCGTTATTGAAACCTATATCTCAAATACCATTGCAACCGCTAAATTCTATGATTAGATTATGTTGGTCTGATATAGAGAAGGATTTGGATCATTATGATTTTTCATTATTGGATAAAGCTTTTGTTAATTGCTATAAGTATAATCAGAAGTTGAGTATTGGTGCATTTGTAATAACTAACGGTGCATCTAAAATAGGAAATGTGGTCGATGGAGGGTATTGTTCTTATCCTAACTATTTGCATCAAAGGATGAAATCAAGTAATGATGCTGATGTTTTATATAAGAACGCTAATGGAGTTCTCAATTGGGAACCTAATTTCAATAATCTTTTTTTTATTGAACGGTATATTAAATTACTGTCGGTATTTTCTGATTATTTAAATTCTTATCAATCAATAGAGAAATCTCAAATTTGTCGAAAGGATTATGTGAGGTTTATTGAAATGAGGTTTTTAGGTTGGTGGGGAGAGGGTGCATATCCCACTGCACTAATTCCTTCTGATTTTGCAAATCTAAAGAAAATAGTAGATGCGTATGCTGTTTCTTTTCCGGACATTTGGATATTGGCTCCAACAAATGGAATGAGATATAATTCTAATACTGCTTTACGCGATTTTAATTTTTATTTATTGAGATCTAAAAATGATCGTGGTGAGTTTGGACTGTTTCGTGATAATTGGGGAGATAATGATTTGTTGTATTCTACATTGTTTTATGCTGGTAATAAAGCTTCTGATAAAGGCGATAAAATGTATGAATTAATAAAGAATAAATGGCAAAAGGCCCCCGTTATAGGAGAACCTATTAGGCTTGATTTTACTCAAAAATATACTCCCTATTTAAACCTTGTAGAACAAGTGGAATATATGCATCCGTGTATAATTAGAAATTCTAATACATCATTAGATAAAATGAAAGGTGATAATCTCACAGCGGAACAGCAGAAGGTAATTCTTGAATTTAATAGGATGTATTCTTTGATAGGATTTAGATATTTTTTTGTGCTAAAGGATATACATCCTCTGGATAGGAGGTTAGAGCTTATACTAAACTGGGGTAATATTGGTTTGACTCCTACATATGATTTGTGGTATATTGTTTTTTTTATTAAAGATGATTCCGGGAAAGTTATTTGGTCCAAACAATCTGGTTTGGATTTAAGAACTGTATATCCTCATCCGAATTTGAAATATGGATATTATAGTTTTGATAAGATTGCCGAGTTTAAAGAATTTATACCGCATTTAAGAGGAAATTTATATTTGAAAGTTGTCGATCCCCAGAATATTTCTCCTAATATGTATTTGAGTCAACAAGGGCGCTTGATAGACGGTAGTTATTTCCTTTTGAATATAGAATGAATAGTTGTCACTCTTTGATATGAAAACAAAAATCTTGCTTACAGGAGCTTCCGGGTTTATAGGTACAAATTTGTTATTGCATTTACAATCAATAGGATTGTATTCTCTTTTAAACATTGATATAAAAGAACCAATTATTATAGATTGTTTTAACTATTATCAAAAAGTTGATATAACCGATTATTATCAATTTAGAAAATGTGTATTAGATTTTTCTCCTGATTATATTATACATTTGGCCGCTCGAACCGATTTGTTGGGGAAGAGGATTGAAGATTATTTGGCTAATACAGTTGGTGTTGGAAATTTAATGAAGATAGTGAAAGAAATTCCTCATTTAAAAAAAGTATTGATTACGTCATCCATGCTAGTGTGTCACGCTGGATATTACCCTAAAAATCAGTTTGATTATGCTCCGACTACTTTGTACGGTCAAAGTAAAGTAGAAACAGAAAAAATAGTTTGGGCAAATAGACCTCATTGTGACTGGGCCATCATTAGGCCAACCTCTATTTGGGGACCATGGTTTGGAATTCCTTATAAGAACTTTTTCGATATGATTATTGCTAATCAATATTTTCATATTGGAAATAAGGGATGCACAAAGACTTATGGCTATGTAGGAAATGCAGTTTATCAAATAGAACAGATATTGTTTAATGAGACATTGGATGAGAATAGAAAAGTTTTCTATATTGGTGATAGTCCAGCGACTAACATAGAGGAATGGGGAAATGAAATTGCTGAAGAATTGGGGCATAAAATTTTGAAAGTACCCTACGGATTAATGAAGGTAGTCGCATTATTGGGCGATGTTTTCAAATTTGCAGGTCTGAAATTTCCTTTGTCGTCGTTTAGACTGAAAAATATGACTACTGATAATATTATTGATTTGATTAACACTTATAATATAGCACCAAATCCTCCTTACACTCGTATTGAAGGTGTGAGAAATACTTTGAATTGGATTAATCGTGATAAATAATTTTTGTCGTTCTTTTGATGAAAATTTCTTTAGTTACTGTAACGTTTAATAGTGCTCAAACTCTTCGTTATACTATTCAATCAGTTCTTTTCCAATCTTATTCGGATATAGAATATATAATAGTCGACGGACGGTCTAAAGATGATACTTTAGATCTTATCAAAGAATATGAACCACAGTTCAATGGTCGTATGTGTTGGATAAGTGAAAAGGATAATGGTATTTACGATGCCATGAATAAAGGTATCCGGATGGCTACCGGAGATATTGTCGGTATTATTAACTCGGATGATTTTTATCATAGAAGAGATACTATAATGAGGGTTTCTGAAGCCTTTAAAAATAGTGATGTACAAGCTGTTTATGGAGACGTACGTTTTGTAAATCCTCAGAATTTAGATAAAACAGTGCGTTATTACTCTTCTAAGAGGTTTACTCCTGAGATGTTTCGATTTGGTTTTATGCCTGCTCATCCCACTTTTTTTACTTATCGAAAATATTTTGAAGAGTTTGGTTACTATAAGACCGATTATAAAATAGCTGCTGATTATGAACTCCTTATTCGTTTCTTGTATGTGCATCAATTAAAAAGTAAATATTTGCCATTCGATTTTATGAAAATGCGTACAGGGGGGACCAGTACTGCATCTATAAAAAGCAATATTTTATTGAATAAAGAGATAGTCAGAGCTTGTAAAGAAAATGGTATTTGGACTTGTATGCCACTTTTATTCTTGAAGTATTTAGTGAAAGTATTTGAATTGTTATTGGTAAAAGAATGAATATACTTATTACGGAGATTCACGATTTTGTGGAGTATAATAAAGTATCAGCCTTGAAATACGTCTTAAATATTTCCAAAAAAGTGAATAGATAGTGGGCCATTTATGGAAAAGTATTATCTTTGTATGAACAAATATAATCACACTTCTGTATGAATAAAGATATCAAAAATAAGAATACTTCGTTTTTCCAGAAAATTTTGGAAGACAAACGTGCTATACGTAAATGTATTCAAGAAGGTGGAGATGTGAAGAAGTTGGCTAAAGAGCGAGGCATAAAGTTTGCAACTCCCTTATGATATAGCAGAAGAAAGCGAGTGGAATTATTCATTCGTGACGAAGCATGCTATTGTTTATCATGTTTATTTTATTGATTACTCTATTTATCATCCTGCATTTTGTGAGGTTTATACTTTCAATATAGAGCCTGAAACCGATACTCCTCATCCTATAGATACCCGAATTGCATTGACAATAGTACATATACTGAAACTTTTCTTTGCTGTAAAAGAACGTGCAATGATTATGGTCTGTGATAATCTGGACGGAAAAGAGGAAAAGCGCAGATTGCTATTTTCCAAGTGGTTTCTTCGTTATAATGATGCAGGTAAAATAATAAAGTTCGATGCGTCTGCTTCTACGGAGGGGTATCAGCTGTATGTTTCTATTTATTTAAATAAAGAAAATCAGCAAAAGGATGTACTGATTGCTGCTTTTTATGATTTGGTAAAAAATAACTTTTATCCTATAGATTAGTTTTTATCTATAATTTAATTCAATGAACATTCTTATTACCGGAATTCACGGTTTCGTGGGTTCTAATCTTGTTATGGCTTTAAAGAGTCGTCATACTCTTTATGGGCTGGATATTGTGGCTACAGAAAAAGACGGGGTAATAAAAACTTTCTCATGGGAGGATATAAAACCGGAATCTTTTTCTTTTCAAAATTTCTCGAAGCTTGATGCCATCATCCATTTAGCCGGTAAAGCGCATGACACGAAGAATCAATCGGCTGCCCAGTCTTATTTTGATATCAACACAGGTTTGACTCAAAAGATTTTTGATTTCTTTCTTCAATCTTCTGCCAAGAAATTCATTTTCTTCAGTTCTGTAAAAGCTGCTGCCGATAGCGTAGTAGGGGATATACTCACCGAGGATGTTATTCCAACTCCTGTTGGTCCTTATGGAGAAAGCAAGATCAAGGCGGAAGAACACATTATTAATAAATTGACAGTTGACAATGGACAATTGACAGTTACTATGCAGCATGATAGCGCAGCTAATTGTCAATTGTCCACTGTCCACTGTCAATTGAACAAGCAGGTTTATATATTAAGACCTTGTATGATACATGGGCCGGGAAATAAAGGGAACCTGAATTTGCTTTATAATGTGGTGAAGAAAGGTATTCCGTGGCCTTTGGGAGCTTTTGAGAATCGTCGTTCGTTTACTTCGATAGATAATCTTTGCTACGTGGTAGAAGGACTATTGACGAAAGACGTTCCGGGTGGTATCTATCATATGGGGGATGATGAAGCGATGTCTACTAATGAACTGATAACTATTATATGTGAAGTAATGGGAAAGAAATCTCGCATTTGGAAAATAAATAGGGGGATAATGGAAGGATGTGCCGGGATTGGTACTTTATTTCATCTGCCTTTGAATACAGAACGGCTTCGGAAGCTAACGGAGAATTATGTAGTAAGTAACGCAAAGATAAAAGCAGCTTTGGGGATAGATAAAATGCCTGTTACTGCAAAAGAAGGACTGATAAAGACAATAAAGTCCTTTGAATGATTTACAATTGGACGATTTACGACTTACGATTAAAGATACTTTTTAAATATATAAAGCTGTGTATTATTTAATAATCTTAGTTCTGCTCTTCTTAGCAGAACTTTTTTATTTTTATATCGCCGATAAATACAACATCATCGATAAACCCAATGAGCGTAGTTCACATGCCCGGATCACTTTACGGGGTGGGGGAGTTATCTTCTATTTTGGCGTATTGGCTTATTTCCTTACGAATCATTTTGAATATCCCTGGTTCATGCTTGCCCTGACATTGATCACCTTAATCAGTTTTATTGATGATATCCGATCTACTTCTCAGGTATTACGATTGGTGTTTCATTTTTCGGCTATGGGATTGATGTTTTATCAATGGGGATTATTCTCTCTTCCCTGGTGGACAATCCTTGTAGCGTTAATCATTTGCACAGGTATTATCAATGCTTATAACTTTATGGATGGCATCAATGGGATCACGGGAGGATATTCTTTGATCATACTTGGAACTTTAGCATTTATTAATCATTCGGTTGTTTCGTTTGTTGAGCCGGATCTTATTTATACAATGCTGTGTGCTGTGCTGGTTTTCAATTTCTTTAATTTCCGAAAGAGGGCGAAGTGTTTTGCCGGAGATGTGGGGGCGGTTAGTATTGCATTTTCCATTCTTTTTTTGATTGGGAGGTTGATTATTCAAACCGGGGATTTTAGCTGGATTATACTGTTAGTAGTGTATGGGATAGATAGTGTGTTAACTATTGTTCATCGATTGATGCTGCATGAAAACATTGGTTTACCTCACCGGAAACATATGTATCAGATTATGGCTAATGAACTGAGAATACCTCATGTGGTGGTGGCATTGATTTATATGATGATGCAGGCAATTGTTGTAATAGGGTATTTGATATTACGGGAATATGGATACTGGTATTTATTGGGTAGTGTCTTTTTATTAAGCATGCTATATCTATTATTTATGAAGAGGTTCTTCTGCTTACATAAATTCAATTAATCCTTATTATCTGAGAAAGAAAGATTTGTAAATTGAATAAAATGCATTACCTTTGTTTTCAAAGAAAAATTTCTATGTCAGCAAATGAATGTATAAATGCGTTTTCCAGTCATCTTTTTTGGGATATACGGAAAGAAGATATTGACCTAGAACAGTATCCTAAATACATAATAAAAAGGGTGCTGGAATATGGGATGTGGAATGATTGGATAATAATTCGTTCATATTATGGTTTGCCGAAAATTGTAGAGGAGGCAAAAAAAATGAGGGAATTGGAACCTCGTGCTTTGGCTTATGTTGCTGCAATATCAAATACTCCTAAAGAAAAGTTCAGATGTTACACTTATCAACAGTCGATTCCACAACACTGGAACTTCTGAAAAAGTTGCAGAGTATACCTATACTTCATAATACTCGTTTGGTAGGAGGCACTGCGTTGGCTTTACAAATAGGGCATCGAAAGTCTGTCGACTTAGATTTCTTTGGTACAGTGGATGCAAGTAAGGATGAATTGACGATGGCTCTGGAACAAATCGGCTCGCTGGTTGTTCTGAAAGAATCACCGCATATTCATATATATCAGTTGAATAATGTTAAGATTGATGTCGTTGATTATCAATATTCCTGGATTGACGATGCAGTGGTGATGCAAGGTATCCGAATGGCAAGTTTAAGGGATATAGCAGCAATGAAGATTACGGCTATCATTGGTAGGGGAACTAAGAAAGATTTTATTGATATTGCTTTCTTGCTGCAGCGCTTTTCTATAAATAAGATATTAGATTTCTATTCTCAGAAATATCCTGATGGTTCCACTTTTATGGCAATGAAAAGTTTGGCATATTTTGATGATGCCGAAGAAGATATAATGCCGTATATGTTGACTGATATTTCATGGGAGAAGATCAAATCCCAGATACTTTCTGAGATTTTCTAAAGTATTTTACTAATACGATACAAGAAATAATAAGCCGATACATCTCTTTTCACAAGAGACATATCGGCTTTCTTTTTCATCCTATCCGGAAATTATAATTATACGAGCTTTGCTATCCCTGTAACATGATCCAATGCACCAGCTTCCAGTTCGTATCCCATCACGTATGGTTCGGGAATATCAGGATTGGTGAGTCCGAATTCACTAATCGATTTAAAACCGAATCGGTGATAATAATTAGGATCTCCACAGAGGAATACAGCTTTATATCTCATTTCACGCCCGCGCTTCAGGCCCTCTTTGATTAATGCGGAACCTACTCCCTGGTCCCGGTATTCGAGCAGGACGGAAAGGGGAGCGATTAATAAAGATTCAAATTTACTTCCGTCTTCCTGTATGACGTACATACATGTCAGCAAGATATGCCCGATGAGTCTAATAAGTCTTTTCTTCCGTAACTTAACTTTTTAGCTGAAAATAAATACAATGATTCCTGTTATCACTATATAGGCAAGTGCATAAGGGATGGCTGCTTTCAGAATTTCGCCCTCTTTTCCCTGTTGATTACTTGCTGAAGTAGCTATGGCAATACTTTGGGGAGAAATGATTTTTCCTCCGGTAGCACCTACCGTATTAGCGGCTGATAGCCAGTCGGGGTTTACATTGATATGCCCGGCAACACTGGCTTGCAGTTTTCCGAAAAGAATGTTGGATGAAGTATCACTACCGGTGATGAATGTACCTAAACATCCGATAACCGGTGCGAAAAGCGGATAAAGACTACCCGTGGCAGTAGCTAAGGCAGTAGCAATAACCGAGATCATACCGGCAGTATCCATGATGGTTGACAGGCCGACAAGGCAGATAACTGTGATGAATGTTTTTTTCAACTGCTTCACAGTATTCCAAAGTACGATGAATAGGTCTTTGACTTTTGCACCTTGTATTAGTCCGCCAATAAAAGTACCGACAAAGAGAAGTACACCTGCATGGGTAAGCCATGAGATGGTATAGTTCACTGTAGAGTCATTGATAGGAAGGCTGATACGTGTTATCCAGTTGTTCTCAAGTGTATTGCGCAGTCCCGGGAATAGGGGACTGGTCAGGATTATCAGTAAGAGAATGAGCAGATAAATACTCCATGCATTCAGGATATCTTTTCCGCGAAGAGAACTTTTGCGTGTTTTCTCTTCTTTAGAAGCTGTGAGTTTACCATAAATCACGATTACGATAATAGAAAGAATACTACCGATAATGGCCGGGGATTCTGCTCCCATATAACGTGCGGCTACATATTGGCTGACAAGGGATACACCACCGACCAATAGTGCGAGGAACACATTCTTGGGTAGTGATTTCAATTTGGGGTCTGTGAGAAAAAGTAGTACCAATGGGATGAGGAACATAAGTACGGAAAGCTGTAGCACGACATTGGTGCTTAAGGTTAATACATCCAGATTGGTTTCTTTAGCCAATACAAGTACCGGTGTGCCGATAGCTCCAAAAGCCGTGGCCACGCTGTTGGCTATTAAGCTTACTACTGCCGAGAAAACGGGTTTGAAACCAAGGCTGATAAGTATAGCGGCAGGGATAGCAACTGCGGTACCGAAGCCCGCCATTGCTTCAAGTAACCCTCCGAATCCCCATGTCAATAGTAACACCTGAATGCTTTTATCAGTAGAGATAGAGGAAAATTGTTGCTTGATGATTTCCATTTTTTGGGTCTTTAGCAATACGTTATAGCTGAAAATAGCCATTACGATAATAATCAGGATGGGAGAAACTGCTTTCAATGCACCATAGAGGAATGAATAAGCAAGATCGTCCACTGCAAAATGGAAACCAAAGATGGCTATCAGCATCGTTACAATGAGAGATATGACACTACTTTTATCGCCTGGCATTTTTAAAAAAGCCATTAATACAATAAGGAGTAAAACCGGAATAATAGCAAGAATCAGTGTCATAATCGTCAGATTTAATAATGTATAATATTCTTATAACAAAACTGGAGATCGTTTTGACTGCCCGAAAAGCAAATTTTTTTATGATTTTATCCGTGATATGCCGGATTTAAACAAAAAACGATAAGTTACATTATGGAGTTGAATAAAAAGTCCGGATATGATTTATTTAGTTAACCATATCCGGACTTTTTTTTATCAGATGGGATGTCTATTTGTTAGGCATCTTCTTCATATCCAGTATTTTTTGCAATTGCTTCAAGTTGGCTTTTGCTGCTTCATTACCCATGTGGGCAGCTTGCGTGAAAGCTGCAATGGACTGATTTATATCCCCGTTAAGGAAATCGTATACACCACTATTATTGATGTATTCGGCAGTCTGTTTGTTTGCCTTTTCCATAAACTTTATGGCAGTTCTCACATCTTTCTTGCTTAATGCTACGGCAGCGGCATTTAAGTTGGCTACTTCATCATTCGGGTACATGCGTACGGCAATATCGAACACGTTTACAAAGTCGTCACTTCCTTTCGGATAGCTGTTGGCTACCTGGTACATCTCGTTCAGACTCAGGTATTTCGGATTTGTTTTGATAACGATGCGTCCTTGTTCAACATCGAAGTTTACTACAGTATAATCTATCTTGCAATCTACTTTACGTAATCCCGGATAGATATCTTTCAACATGGCACGATAAGGAACACCACCTGCTACACGCATAATTTCTTTTTTGCGCAAAGCATCATCACTGGTATTTTTAATGATATTGATAAACGTCTCTTTATCTTTCATGGAAGAAGCTTCCAGGGCTTTCACCAATCCATCCCAGTTTTCACCGCCAAAGGATACCTTATAGAGGTTGGCCGGAACTTTTTCATTCTCACTCAGGTATTTCTTCAGTGCTTCGGCACGTTTCTGAGAAAGCTGTTCGTTGAATTTCAAAGGACCTTCGGGAGAAGCAAAACCTTCAATACTGATACCGGTTATGGTGAGGTTCTTATCATTCTGCACTTTATCGAACATAGAGTGAATATTCATCAACTCTTTATGATTGTTCATGAAATCGGTCAGGATAACAGATTTGCTTACCGGGAAATCCAGATGAGCCTCGTATTGTTCGCTACGGGTTTTTACTACTTCTACAGCTGGTTGAATATAAGCGACTATCGGAGACATGGCTGCCAAACGTTTCGCCTCGGTAGATACATCGTTGGTAATGAGTTCCTGTGCAATCATCTCTTCATTATTGCCACAGCCGCAGAGGTTTTCAACCAGATTCAGTGCTGCATTTTGCATCCATGGCTGATAAGGGATTACTTGCGTATAGTTTAGCACTTCTCTTTTATCATAAGGGATAACGATACCTGCAGGCTTTTCTTTTTCTATTGCCAAGCCACGTATATATGCTTTCTGGCGACGACGGCCGTTGATTATAATATCCTGTAAGGGCACATTGTGCTGGCCGTCTGTCAGCAGCGGAGTCAGCGTAAGTGAACGTTGAGGACTAACTACAAGATTCTTCATATCGATCGTCATGCTGATATAAAGAGAGTTGCCCTGTTGCCACAGTGATACGTCAGATAAACTGATGGCATCATTGTAAAGTTTCTGGGCACTGGCGGGAAGTGCTATGACAAGTGCCAGCAGGAGATATATAATATTTCTTTTCATTGTTACAGTTGGTTTATAGGTTATTATTTAATAATGTAGATGAAGCTAAGGCCTACTTTGGTAGGACCGAAATAGTCTTTAGTATTATGACCTAATTTCTGACCGTTGTCCCCCGGTTCATATTTGTCATATTTGATGTGAGCGTAGCCAAGCCCGATGGTGGCTTCCATACTCCAGCGTTTGTTTAATATCCACTGATAGCCGTAAGATATACCAGCACCGTAAAGTTTACCATCATACCGGTCATGCCCCAGTCCGAACATGTCAAGGTTACTGATGTCCACATCGGCATAGTGTCCGTGCAGGCCGAAGAAACTGCCATTAAAACGTTCGCAGAGCCAGTAACGTAGTTCAGGCTGTACTAACCAATGCTTGAACTGTTTGTTGTCCGAAAACTTCCAGGGGTTGTAATTGCCCGATACATCAAGAGTTAATTTCTTTGCCAGTCCTATTTCAAATCCTAAGTTGGGAGTACTTGTGGCCCAGTAGAGGGCATTTGTTTTAATGGCAAATTTGGGTAGATAGGTTTGAGTTCTTTGCTTTTGGGCATATGTACCCGTAGCAAAGGCGAGCAGAAATCCTACTGCTAAAATTAATTTAATTGTTTTCATTTCCGTTTTGGTCTAGGTTTTATTATTTACTGCCTATACCAACACCTGCCGGAATGGATTTGTTTTCGATTGATAAAGATATTTTTTTACGGTAAATGATTTGTGGCGGATGATGAATGATCGTTTATCGCTGATCGCTTTTCTCTAAAAACCACGATAGTAACTGCTGTTACTATCAGAACAATTCCTATAACACTCTTTAGAGTGAATAATTCCTGAAAAACGAGCGTCCCTATGATGACAGCTGTTAGAGGTTCCATGGCTCCGAAGATAGACGTAAGGGTAGGACCGATGTGTTTGATTGCTTTGATCAGAGCCATGTTAGAGATGGCGGTGGCAGGTAAGGCAAGTCCTAATATATGCAGCCATGTATTCCAGTCTGTCACGATCCGGATACCGCTGGTGAAACTGCCGCATATAATAAAAAGGAGGGCGCCTATTCCCATTACATAGCAAGTGAGCACAGTAGAGTTGATCTGCACTGCACGGCTTTTTCGTACTCCTATGATATAGCCTCCATAAGAAAATACAGAGATGCAGGCGGCTATGATTCCTACGGTAGTGTTACCTCCACTGTGACTGATGTCTCCCGATGAAAGAAATACAGCTCCGGTGATAGATACCAGGATAGCTGTAATAGTCCATAGTGACTTCTTTTCATGGAAAAAGAGCATCATAGCTAAAGCGACGGCCAAGGGGTACATGAAATGAATGATAGAGGCCACTCCACTGGCTATATTCTGATAAGCAATCACCAGACTCAGTGATGTGGCTGCCCGGAATAAACTCAATAAAAACACAGTACCGAAATCCTTTTTATTTAACCGGAAACTGCATCCGGATATTAAACCGAAAAGTATTAATGTAGCAGAAGCGACTCCCCAACGGTAGCTCAGTACTTCAAATGAGGAGAATCCTGTTGTGAGAAGCATGATAGAGAAGAAGGGTGCCAGTCCAAAAGTAGAGGAGGACACTGCTGCATATAAAATACCTTTTGTTTTGCTCATTGCATCGAATAAAATAATAGGTCTAAAAAAAGTTTTGCAAAAGTACATATTTTTTGTTGTAGGTATTGTTTGTATGGTTTAAAACTGAATCTATTTACGATTAGACGATTTACTATTTACGATTGAAGTTACTCTTTTAGCCTGTGCCAGCGATGTTAGAGACAGAGTAATGTTCTTCTGTCTAAAAACTCTGTGGAACTCTGTGCCCTCTGTGGTGAAATATCAGATATGAAAGAAGAAGCGAAAAAGATCAGCGTATTTCTTACAGGTGATAAATAGTCTGAAATGTTTAGTTGGTTTTCTCATCTTGCTATTGAAACCAATCCACAGACAAATAAAAATACCTGGCTGGAACCGGTCGATAACAATCAATATGCAGAAGCTACGAAGGAGATAGAAGCATAAATGAATCATCAATAGAGAGAGCCTTAATAGATGAGTATAAAGAAAGTATATGGAGTGATAAAAGTTTCGTGAGATTCAATATCTTTGCTGGATATTTATTCAGAAGTTAAATATAGAATATGAAGAACCCGATTCCTCAATATACTTTTTACAAGACTAAGTATGGAAGTGAATTATTAATTGATGTTGTAGAATTAAAATACATAAAAAGGTTTTTATCCGAAAACCCTATTCATACATTGACATATTATGATATCACTTTCATCACTGAGGGGGAGGGGAGTTTCTCTATTGATAATCAGAATTATGAAGCGACTCCTTGCGACGTGTTTTTTTCTCAGCCGGGGGAAATACGGAGTTGGGATACGAATCATATAACAAACGGTTATGCTCTGATTTTTGAAGATCGGTTTTTATCTGCTTTGTCAGCTAATGATATGGAAGAAATTGCAAAACTGGATAAAAAAGAAAGTTTATTCTTTTCATATTATGACCCCAAAATAGTAGGGTATTTGGTAGGATTGGGCAAATGATAGATAAAAATAAGGGCATAGTCTGATTTTAGGGTTATGCCCATCTATCCGATTCATTAGTTTTTTTATATGTTCATAATCTTTCATAATTAGTTTCTAAGAACAGGACTATATTCAATACCTTTGCAGACAAATATAGTGTAGCACTTTTTGCTTCCTAAAAGAACAAACGATGACACGAAAACTATTTGTCTTATTTTCATTTATGTTTATTGCTGCTGTAGCACTAAAAGCCCAGACAATAACAGGAAAGATTGTAGATAGTAATCAACAACCAATAGATGGAGCGACTATTGTGTTACAAACGATGGATTCCGTTTATATAGGTGCTTCGATATCGAATACGGATGGAGTGTTTCTGCTGAATCATCATCCGGAGCAATATCGTCTGATCATCCAACATCTGTTATATAAAACCAGATTGCTGTCAGACGTGAAGAATGACATCGGGATTGTCACATTAGAACCCGAAGATTATGCTTTGGATGAAGTAGTCATAAAGGCGGAGCGCCCTTTTGTGAAAGTGGAGGAGGGGCGTTTGGGGTATAATCTTGCACAATTGGCTGATGGTAAGGTGGTGAATAATGCTTATGAGGCTTTAACAAAGTTACCGGGCGTACAAGAAGATAAAGAGGGATTGACTTTGGCAGGAGCCGGAAGTGTTACTGTTATTTTGAATGGCAAACCTACAACGATGAACACTACTCAGCTGGAAACTTTATTGAGAAATACTCCTGTTGATCGTGTGGAAAAGGCAGAAGTAATGTATAGCGCCCCCCCCCAATATCATGTAAGAGGGGCTGTCATTAATGTAGTGTTGAAACGTTCGAATGATTATTCTTTTCAGGGAGAAGTAAATGCTGATTATACGAACCATTATTTCAATAGTGGAAGTATGAACGGTAATTTTCGGTTGTCTACTCCCAAAATGGCTTTTGATGTAATGTATGGTGCAAGTGATGTAAAACAGATGGAATATATGAATATTTATTCCAGGCATACATTGAAAAACAAAATATACGAGATTAATCAGAATAACCGGATAAGTACCAAATATTGGAATCATAATTTGAGGACAGCGTTTGAATATAATTTTAATGATAAAAACAATCTGAATGTGTCTTATACAGGGAATTTTAGCCCCGATCAACACAATAACAGCCGGACTGTCGGAAACTACCAGACCAGTAATACTGATAAGTACATAGATACCCGTATGCATAACATATCACTGCAATATCATTCAGGATTCGGCTTGGAAATAGGAGGAGATTATACCCGTTATACTTCAGATAATGAACAAAACCTGAACGTAAATTATGAAGATAATAGTCAGAGTCATTTTAATTTGTCGGCCGGGCAGAAAATAGACCGTTATTCTATTTATGCAGACCAAAGCCATCAACTAACCGGAGGCTGGAATTTTGGTTATGGAGCTTCCTACAGATTTGCCAATGACCATGACTATCAGATTTATAATGAAGTCGGTGGTGGTATTCAGACACAAAATACGGATTCAAAGTTAAAAGAGCAGACTACTAATTTTTATGTGTCGGTGAGCAAGGAGTATGAAACAGGGACTTCGTTTTCAGCTTCAGCTACGGGAGAATATTATACCATTGGCAATTATCATAAATGGGCTGTTTATCCGCAAGCAACATTCACTTATATGAAGACACCTAAGCATATTCTCCAGTTTTCACTGTCAACGGATAAGACTTATCCGAGCTATTGGGATATGCAATCATCCGTCAGTTATATAGACGGATATACCGAATTGTGGGGAACTCCGGGGATAAGGCCTATGACAACATACAATCTGAATGGTAATTATATCCTGAAGCAAAAGTATATTTTCGGTATGTTCTTTATGCACACGGCGGATTACTTCGTACAAGCAGCCTATCAGTCAACGGACAGGCTTGCTTTGATTTATAAAAATACGAACTGGAACTATATGCGGTTGTGGGGTGCAAATGTCATATTACCTTTTAAAGCCGGAAGTTGGTTGGATTCCCGGCTGACTTTGACAGGGATGCAAATGCATCAACGTTGTGACAATTTTTTTGATATACCTTTCAACCGGAAGAAATGGTTGTTCAGCGGATCACTTGATAATACATTTAAAGTTTATAAGGGTTTGTCTTTAGAACTGAATGGGAATGTGCAGACACCTGCCATACAGGGGACGTTTGATGTAAATAGTGTTTTTAATCTGACGGCTGGTTTGAAATGGAGCTTTGCCAAAGACAAGGCGACTGTATCTGCTCGTTGCAGTGATATTTTTGAAACCGGGATGCCTAACATTAAAATCCGTTTTAAAGGACAACATTTAGATATGGATAATGCTTTTTATTCACGGGCATTTACAGTACATTTCTCTTATCGCTTTGGTGGATATACAAAGAAAGAGAGTAAATCAGTAGATACGTCACGATTTGGTATGTAAGTCTTTTGGGGATGATTTCAGGGGAGTTACTCTTTTGGAAATAAATACCCAAAAGTGGGGATTGATAAACTCAATATTTTCTATGAACTTTGCACCAAAAATCCGATAAATGAAATATGTTTATATAATAATATTGCTTGTTGTGATAGGAGGGCTAACTCCTTTTTCAGTGCAAGCACAGGATGCTATCCATATAGGAACCCGGCATACCCTGTTTTCGCAGATATTAAATGAGGAGAGGACTTATTGGGTGTATGAACCCGAAAGACAGGCCGGGGACTCGATTAGAAACCTTCCTGTTCTTTATTTACTGGATGGGGATGTCTTTTTTCATTCAGTAGTAGGATTTACCCGTTTTTTCTCTTCTTCCAAGGTTTCTTCTTTGCCTCCATGTATTGTAGTCGCTGTATTAAATACGGATCGTACCAGAGATTTTACTCCCACTTGTTCGGCAGCACGACGGGATGGAACGATTCATTCCGGGGATAAACCGCAGGGAGGAGGGGCTGAGCAATTTTATCGTTTTCTGACGGAAGAATTGCGTCCTGAAGTGGAGAAAAGAGTGTTGGGTGGTAGCAGCAATATTCTGGTAGGACACTCGTATGCAGGTTTGTTCACTTTAGAGATGCTTCTCCGGCATCCCGGATCCTTTGATACGTTTATGGCAATAGATCCCAGCTTATGGTGGGATCAGGGAGTTTTCCTGAGACAGTGGGAGGAAAAAGTGTCTGGAAAGGATTTCTCAGGTAAACAGCTATATGTTGCTTTTGCCACTCAGCGACGTCCCGGAGTGAAATTAAATCAGTTTTCGCTGGCAGATAGTTTGAAAATAAAGATTGTTCCCGATATGGAAAAACGGCATCTACGGGTCGTTTATAAAAAGTTTCCGGAAGAGATGCATGGTACTGTTGCTCTTCCGGGAATATTTGACGGTCTGAAGTCTCTGTTCCGACACTAATATTGATTCTCTTTTATTGGAGAATCTGTAGAGGTATTGTCTTCCTGAAGAAGTAGCCGGGATAGTGAACGGGTACTCCATTTATCTTTAAAAGATGGGGTTATCGGTTTTAATGAATGAATATGGGGAACAGGTTTTATGTGTTTAACTCCTTTAACTGATTCCAGGTGAGTGTTACTCATTATGATTTCTCCTCTTACAATCCCTTTTTGGGCTGCAACAGCATAACCATCTGTGTCATATAGTACACCATTTATATACCATCCCAAAAAGTGACCATTGAAATGATAAATGTCTTCTTTTCCATCAAAATAAGCTACTGGAGTGCCATCCCACATATAAATTGTAGAATCTTTGTCTACATAGTTTATGTAGGCAATAGGCTGGGTACTTTTATCGAATAAGGTCACTTCTGATTCTTGGGGGATAACAGGTTCATTTTCATCATCACCACATCCGGTCAATAATCCGATTGTGGCACATAAAACTAAGAGTAATTTTTTCATTTGATGCATTATTAATTAATATATAAATGTTTATAAGAAGTTATAGATTATCTTATTTATTCAAGGGAATGTTAACCTTCTCATATAAAAAGACCGGGATATATAAAAATATCCCTATCGAGGAATCCTTAATTTTTCTAAATAAGTGCATTTTTAAGAGAGGGTGGCTAAAGGTAAAATTGTAGAGAAACAACTACCTATACCTACTTCCGACTGTACTTCTATGCGTCCCGAAAGTCTTTCGATAATTACCTTACAGATAGATAGCCCCAGCCCACTACCTTGTTCAAATTCATCGGCTTTATAGAAACGGTCAAAAATCATCATGAGTTCTTTTTCATCTATTCCTCTGCCTGTATCTTTTACATACACGCAAACTGCATTATGTTCTATGTCTATTTTGCATCCTAATGTAATAGAACCATTCTGGGTAAACTTGTTAGCATTGCTTAAGAAATTGGAAATAACCTGGGTAAAACGAATGCGATCTATGTTGGCGGGCAAGAAGAGTGAGTTGTCCAATTCAAGATTGAATTTTAAGGAAGGTTGAATCAATGGTTGATGGTGCTTATATATTTCTTTGACAATCTCTGTTATATCATAATTCTTCATTTCAAAATCGATGTTACCGGAGTCTAAATGTGATATTTCCAGCATATCGTTGATTAGCTTTAAAAGCAGTTCATTATTCAGATTGATAATTTCGAGCATGCTTTCTTTTTCTTCCCGGTCTATTTCATCAGCATCTTCACCTGCCAATATGTTGGTAAAGCCCACAATAGCATTGAGTGGAGTACGAATCTCGTGACTTATATTGTTGAGAAAGGACTGTTTCAATTCTGCTTTTTCAGCCATTTGTTTGGCTAAAATCAGTTGTTGTTCATGTTCTACCAGTTTTTGGATATTCTGCATAATACCTGCCAGTATCATTTCACCCTGTGCATTTTTCAGGCTGCGGCATCGTAGTTCATACCATTGGTAGTTGTCTCCGTTTTTTCTGAAGCAAAAACGTGCCCGCTGTATTTCCATACCTGGAGATTGATAAAGTGTTTCATAAAATGAACTCAGTAGTTGTACGTCATCCGGGTATGCATATTGTAAAAAGTCGTCTTTGGTGAATGAGCGTTGTTTTAAGCCCATTAAACGTGTATAATTAGTATCGAATTCAATGGTATTTTCTTGCATATTCCACAATGATATCTGACCTCCATCTGTAGAAAGTGTTAAACGTTTATGAGCTTCTTCGAGTATTTGCAGATTCTTGCGTTCTATCCGAGAACGTTTTCGCATTCGCAGTAAGCTGAGCGATACGATAATGAATGCAAGAATAAATAGCATTGCAAGGAGATAGAGTTCAACGCGGTAATGATCATAAAGCGGATAATTGACAAGGCGTACATTTTTGGGAATATTCTGGGTAGCCTGTTTGCCATACACCGAAATATTACTCCAGTCGAGTACATATTCTTTGGGCAAATCACTTATTTTAGGTGTGTCTGTCTTTTCATCATTCATTAATTGCACGGATAGATCAGCGGCAACTTTAGCGGAAATTTCTTTTGTAGCCATATAGCCACCCACAATCTTGGTTCCTTCGTCGAACCCCTCGCAAATGCAACTGAAAGAAGGTATATTAACGGCATTTACTATTGGGAGTGACATTGAATCAAACTTATCGAGTAAAAATGCTTTTCTCTTCTGTTCACTTTTTGACTTTTCCATCATTACAAGCAAAGAAGCTCCTTTTATATAACGGAAGGGGCAAAGGCTTACGGTTAACTTATCTTTTTTTACTTTGATACGGTCGTTTGCTACGGCAGCCATAAGATTGTAGTACTTCATCATTTCATTCATTTCCTTATATTCATATTCCATGGAATATGCTGACTTATGACCTAAGATTTGTACATTTCTTCTATCCACAACTTTGGTCAATAAATCATAAGATTTACGTCCGAGTGTGGTCAGATCAATATTGTATACGATTTCTATTTCTGCTTTAGGCTGTAATGATTGTATGAAATCTATGTTGCTTTTGAAGTCCGGACTATCCCTGAGGACATAAATATCTTTAGTACTGTATTCTCTTATAAGTTTTTCATCGGGGAAGTGTACATTGCACGCTACTACCGGAATAGAATACAGGAGACGGTGCCGGGTTGATAATAAAGAAAAGCTAGCCTGATCTCCTATAGCCAAAATAAGGTCTACCGGTTTACTTTTAATAGCGTCGAGATGTTTATTCATGTTATCAAGACAAACTTCTGGATTGAATTGATTACAATTGAGATAAAATTGATTGAATATGGGTTCTATGCCTTTTTTTCTTAGTTCCCGGGTGAGAAGTTCTTCAAAATTTCCGTAGCCAATGCTGTTCCTAGAAAAAGAATATACGAGAGAGATATGTTTTTTCACCCGGTGATTTGTAACATACCACTGTTTGAAATTATATCCGCATAAGAAAGTTCCTAATAAGAGAATAAAACCAAGAATATATTTAAATTTAGGGACAATGATTTTCATATATTGATTCATATCGTACAAAAGTAGTATATTTCAGTAAAGCGGGGATGGCTTTATACAAAATATTTTATATTTTTTCTTCAATATCGGATATTCATTTGTAATATATTGATTGCATGAAATAAAACCTGACTAACTGGAATAGCTGAATTCAGGTCTTTCGGTTGATAAGGAACAGAAAGAGAGGAGGTATTCATTATTGAGAAACAGTTTGCATAAATAGAGGCGATCTGCATAAATTCACTATATTTGTATTTTACAATCTGCCAACATCGGTAAAAAAGCGATATGATTGTGACCGGTTATATTGATAATATCCAATTTGAAGTAAGAGATACATATGAATACTGATTTTGTAAACTTAACAACGGAGAACCTTGTCAATGAGCATTTGTGCTGCATTATCCGTAGTAAGAAAGCCCACCCAGGTATTGATGCCAAACGGAAATGGCTTTCTGACAGGCTAAACGAGGGGCATGTCTTTAGAAAGTTAAATGCAAAAGCTACAGTTTTTATTGAATATGCACCTCTTGAGACAGCTTGGGTTCCCATAATAGGTGACAACTATTATTATATGTATTGCTTATGGGTTTTGGGTAGTCCGAAAGGAAACGGATATGGGAAATCGTTGATGGAGTATTGTTTGGCTGATGCCAGAGAAAAGGGGAAGTCCGGTATTTGTATGCTTGGGGCAAAAAAACAGAAGAACTGGCTTTCCGATCAATCATTTGCAAAGAAATTTGGTTTTGAGGTGGTTGATACTACCGATAACGGATATGAATTGCTTGCTCTTTCTTTTGACGGAACTGTACCGACATTTGCACAAAATGCTAAAAAGCTGAAAATAGAGAATGAAGAGCTGACGATTTATTATGATATGCAATGCCCCTACGTTTATCAATACATTGAGACGATAGCGCAGTATTGTGTGATGAATGACTTTCCTGTATCTTTAATTCAAGTAGATACGTTGCAAAAAGCCAAGGAATTACCTTGTGTCTTCAATAATTTTGCTGTGTTTTATAAAGGAGTTTTTGAGACAGTGAATTTGCTGAATATCGACTATCTAAAGAGGATACTCAAAAAATGACAGTGAAATTTTGCTGTTGTGCGGCAAGTTCTCTACTGTTGGGTGATAATAACTTTACGTCTGGTAGTGAAGTGTTTATAGTTACGGTAAAATAAGTGATGATATGAATAATAATAATAAATTTTCGCTCCGTCCACTGATGGATAATGATGCAGACAGTTTGGCTCGGCAATTGAATAATAAAAAAGTTTGGGACAACTTGCGTGATGCTCTTCCTTATCCATATACTTCACAGGATGCAGCGTGGTTTATCAACTTTCAGCAAAATGACCCACTGTTGACTTGTTATGGTATTGTTGTGGATGGTGAAGTCGTTGGTAATATCGGATTTACACGCAGTGAGGATATTGAACGGTTTACGGCAGAGGTTGGATATTATATCGGTGAAGATTATTGGGGGCAAGGCATTATGTCTGCTGCCCTGAGCGAAGCTGTGGAAGATTATTTTAAAACAACGGAGGTTGTTCGACTTTTCGCTACTCCGTTTGACTACAATAAAGCAAGTGCAAAAGTGCTTGAAAAAGCTGGATTTACACTAAAATGTATCTTTACCAAAGGGGCATATAAAAATGCTCAATTTGTCGATATGCTCTATTATGAAAGAATTAAATAAAGTGGTAATGAAAAATACAACCTATTTTCTTTCTGAAGATGCTGTGTGGGAATCTGTCTCTGAATTTGTATCTGTTGTTGCTTGCCGACGAGCAGGAGTCCATGATAGACTGCTGCTTGGAACGTATCGCCAAATGATAGTTGGCACGGGCGATGTGCCGGGTGCCGTTAATTTTTATACGAATTGTGGTTTTGAATACTCCCATCGGGTGGAGAACTTTTTTACTGACAACTACGATCACCAAATGGTTGAAGATGGGGTATTACTAAAAGAGATGATTTACTTTAAACAAAAAATATAAGGATGAAACAAGAGATTTTATTTGTACTGCTCGATAATTTTGCCGATTGGGAAGGAGCCTATATTGCTCCAAACCTAAATTGGGGAGTTGAACCCGGAAGTGAGAGCAAATATGTAGTTAAAACGGTATCGGTAACGAAAGGCTTTGTTGTCTCGTGCGGTGGATTCAAGGTATTGCCCGATTACGGTATCAACGATATTCCTGCTGATTATGCCGGAGTAGTATTAATCGGAGGTATGAGCTGGTTTACTCCAGGTGCCGAACTTGTTGTCCCGTTAGTAGAAGATGCCATCAGGAACAAAAAACTGGTTGCAGGCATCTGCAACGCTTCGGTTTTTCTTGGAATGCACGGATTCCTGAATGAGGTGAACCATACCAGCAACGGATTGGATTATCTGAAAGAATATGGCGGAGCAGGCTATAAAGGCGAATGCCACTATGTCGATAAACCAGCAGTAAGAGATGGTAATATTGTAACTGCTAACGGCTTTTCCGCTTTGGAGTTTACTCGTGAAATACTTTATGCTTTAGGGGCTGACACTCCGAAAAAGATAGAGAAAAGCTATCGAATGAATAAAACAGGTGTTTGGGAAGCGCCGGAAATAGAATAATCGTATAATTAACATTGAAAACTTTTTTTCAAAAACTCAAACGGTGGGTAAAATAAAGAATATATGCTTATGAAAGATGTAATAAATGGACGTTGTGGTTGGTGTGGAACCGACGAACTGTATGTAAAATACCACGATGAGGAGTGGGGGCAATTGGTGACTGACGACAAAATACTGTTCGAGTTTCTTGTGTTGGAGAGTGCCCAAGCCGGATTGAGTTGGATTACCATTCTCAGAAAACGAGAGGGGTATCGTAAAGCCTTTTGTGATTTTGATGTCGAGCGGGTGGCACAGATGACCGATGAAGATGTGCAACGATTGGTCCAGTTTGATGGTATTGTGAAAAACCGCCTGAAAATAAAATCAACCATCACTAATGCAAGGCAATTTCTCATTATACAAAAAGAGTTTGGTAGTTTTTACAACTATACGCTCTCATTCTTTCCCGACAGAAAACCGATTGTCAACACCTTTAGTTCATTGAGCGAAATTCCTGTATCTTCTCCCCAGTCCGATGCGATGAGTAAGGATATGAAAAAGCGTGGATTCAAATTTTTCGGATCTACGATTTGTTACGCTCACTTGCAGGCTTCGGGGTTTATTAACGATCACCTGATGGGCTGTGTATGCCGGAAAGAGGAAAAGCAATTGAAATGATATAAAAAACAAAGCAGATGAAACAATATTTTGAAACCCAACGCCTCATCTTCCGTTCTTGGCAAGAGGAAGATATCTCGCATCTTGCCAGATTGAACAGTGATGATAAAGTCATGGAGTATTTTCTGAAAAAATTGTCTTATCAAGAGACGATTGCATTGTACAATCAAATACAAGAGGAATTTACTATATATGGATTTGGGGCATACGCTGTTGAGGAAAAAGAGACTGGCGTTTTTATTGGTTTTGTCGGATTGCACAATGTTACATTTGAAGTAGACTTTGTTCCGGCTGTTGAAATCTTATGGAGACTGTTACCCGAGTTTTGGGGCAAAGGGTATGCTACGGAAGCTGCTATTGCTTGTTTGAATTATGCAAAAGAGGAATTAAAGCTAAAAGAGATAGTCTCTTTTACTTCATTGCTTAATAAACGTTCAGAGCATGTGATGCAAAAAATAGGTATGACACGCATAAAAGAGTTCAATCATCCGTTAGTGGAGCCTGAACATCCTCTGTACAGACACATTTTGTATAAGATAGTATTGTGATTCTGCAACGTATCTTCTTTCCGGTAATTTCTTCTGAGGGGCTTTGAGAGTTTCTTTGCGAAGGATTTTTGAGTCGTTTCATTGCATATTTTATTAACCTGCAATAATACGTATTTTACACTATGGGAATAAATAAGGAAGAAATTACATTAAAGCAACTGACAGACGAAGATATACCATTGTTTGAAAGTTGGCTTGACAAAGAATATATCAAAAAATGGTTTGGTGACAAAGAGGATTGGTTATATGAGATAAGCGAAAGAAACGGGAAATACGGTTTCTTGACGCATTTCATCGTTTATCACAATGACCGGAAAATCGGATATTGTCTCTATGGCGATTGTTTTTATATCAAAGATTTAGAGGAAGAAGGGCATGACTTTAAGTCATTGTATGGCGATGTTACAGCGAAAAATCATACTTATGAAATAGGTTACCTGATTGGCGAAGAGGGGTATTTGAACAAAGGTATCGGTAAGATTATCATTCAGTTGCTGGAAGCAAAACTTATTGGAATCGGAGCTAAAGAGATGGTGGCAGATCCCTGTGAAGAGAATGTTATCTCTGTAAAAACACTTCTTGGTAACGGTTTCAAGAAAAAAAGTGATGGGGACTATCGAAAAGTAATCTCCTGAAATCACACGAACCAACACTTTTTCAGCCATATCCAGGCTCAGTAGATTTTTAGTGGGGATAATTTTTTATACTCGTGCCATATAGCGTAC
>OATI01000452.1_pt1 | contig 35713 bp, 24 predicted proteins | sample 1494981 | NCBI WGS metagenome assembly OATI01 (sample SAMEA2579952, study PRJEB22360) | human gut metagenome
GCCTTGTCGATCGTCTTCGTCGGCTTTACTTACAAGGAGGAACAATACCTGGTGCGAAATAGAAAATAATGATGCCTTATTGAGGTGAAGAAATAGAATTATTCTGATCAACAATAAAAAATAAATTGTATGAATACAAAACATTTGACGAAAGGAATAGTGGTTATATTGTTGCTATTCATTACGTCCTCGATTTATGCGCAGACTTACCGGGAGATCAAGGGGTGGTCAAAGGAAATTAATGAGAGAATTGAAACATTCTTGAATACAACTTTAACCATGAATATTCGTAAAGTAGCGGTATTCGACGGGGATGGAACTGTGATCGGGCAAGCACCACACTATTTGGCGGATGAAGCTTTATATCGTTATGCGGATAAATATTATAAGGGCAAAAATGATAAAGTTTCCAAGGAAAAAATGGCTATTTTGAATCGGATGGTAAAAGACGGTAATAACGTGGGGAAAGTTTATGTCGAAGATCGTGCCCACTTTTTGGCGGGAATGACTCCGGAGGAAGTGGCAAAGTTGGGGTATGATTGCTATGTGGAGTCATATCAAGGAAAGTTTTACCCGGAAATGAAACAGCTTATAGCTAATTTGAAAGAGTATGGATTTGAGGTTTGGATATTGACAGCTTCTCCCGAGTTTTTATATCAAAAATTTTTATCAGAGGAATTGGGAATCCCTGAAGTAAATATTCTCGGGATGAAGTCTGTCGTGGTAGATGGGGTGTTGACAAATGAGATCGTGTTACCGATTCCGCAAGATGATGGGAAAGCGAATGTTATCCCGACTTTCATTAAAACTCGTCCACTTGTAGTAGGGGGGAATAGCCGGGGAGACATGGATATGCTAAACCAGTCTTGTGGTTTGAAGATTGTGGTAAACCCGGATGATAAAACTGTCCGAGGGCCGGAAGATGGTCCAATGCATGGTCTAACGGTGAAAGAGTACTGGGAAAAAGAAGGAGCCGTTATTGTTCGGTGCAATGATGTCCGAGATCCGAAAGTGCGTTTCCATACTTCGGAGTGGGGAATCAGAGAAAATGTGATTAATCCTAAAGAATAATTCTGTGAAGAATTATCCCGCATAGTTACAATAAACTTAATTTATGTCATTATGAAAAAAAACTATTTATTAAATGTATTGGTGTTATGTTGTGCCCTTTTTGTATGTACAATTGCCCGGGCCGAGTCTGATAAAGACGAACCTTCTAACACGAAAAGCGAGGTCGCGCAAGCCAATAACGACGACCTTACAAAACAAGTAAATAAACTTCTTTCGATATTGCCTAAATTCTCTGGTTATATTCAAACCGGTTATAACTGGGGGGACAAGAATGGGGACAACAGATCATCATTCCAATTGAAACGTATGCGTTTGATCATTGATAAAAAAGTTTCAAAAACCTTTGATTTTCGTGCCCAGTTGGAGTGTTTCTCCGGATCGGTTGATAATTCTGCCTACAAGAAAAAAGTGATCACCGTAATGGACGCTTTTGTTAACGCTCATATCACTGATGCTTTGCATTTCCGTGCAGGTCAATACTATTTGCCGCTTGGTTTCGAGAATTATGATATTTCCCCGTCTACTTTAGAGACCGTGGATTTCTCGAACATCTGTTACCGTATGGTGTGTCGTAATGCGATCTCTTCTGCAGATCTTATTGATTATGGTCGTGATCTTGGAGTGATGGCTTATGGAGACCTTTTCAAAAGCAGAGATCAAAAATTTAGCTATCTGAGTTATCAGTTATCATTGACGAACGGTTATCTCCCGACATTGAACGATGACAATAAATCGAAAGATTTTGTGGGTCGTATCACAATCCGTCCGGTAGAGAAATTGCGTATCATCGGTTGTTACAATTGGGGAGAATATAAAGGTTTGAACGAAAATGGAGATGCGAAGGATTATCTTCCGATGAATCGTTTTATCACCGGTGCTTGGTATTATGATCCGAATGGTCTTGACGTTCGTGCAGAATACGGCCATATTCAAAGTGATGATGCTAACGTGAAAGAAGATGGTTTTTATGTGCTTGCGGCGTATAAAATTGGTAAGTTCTTACCGGTTGTACGTTATGATATGTACCGTGACAAAGCAGCCAAGACTTCTGCAAACAACAAGGATAACTTCCTTTTAGGTTGTACCTATGAAATAATCAAGGATGTTAAGTTCCAGGTAAATTATACCATTTCGGCTTATCCTGATAAGGTAAAAGATGCTGGAACAAGAACCGGTACGGGTAATAGCTTGCAAATCATGTGTCTTCTTAAATTCTAATAATACTCAATCTTTTTACCAACAAATTAAATTATTGGATTATGAATAAATTATTTTTCGCTCTGGCATTACTTTTTGTAGGAATGTCTGCAAGTGCCCAACATCTGGGAACTGAGTATCGATTGAAAAGAGTTATTCCCGTGGCAGGACGTCAAGGAATTGCTATCGACAGTAACTATTATTATGTTTCCGACACCAAAGTTCTTTATAAGTATGATAAGCAAGGTAATCTTGTCATGAAGAACGATCAACCGTTCCAGAATCCTAAAATTGCTAACCACTTTGGTGATATTGACGTGTACAATGGAGAGATCTATTGCGGTATTGAGAAATTTGAATACGGACGTGGTTACAATATTGCCGTGTCAATTTATGACGCAGAGACTTTAAAATGGAAACGAGATCTTCCTTGGTCTCCTGAATCAGGACAGGTAGAGGTGTCTGGGCTTGCTGTTGATCGTGAGAAAAATATGGTTTGGATGTCTGACTGGGTGGATAGTCGTTACGTGTATTGCTATAGTCTTGAAACAGGACAATACTACACGAAAATGCAATGTCGTCCGACTCCCTACTGGTGCCAAGGAATCTTTATCGCTGACGGGAAAATGCTTTTCACTTCAGATGATGGAGAATCTTTATATAATATTCCTGATAATATTTATGTTGCTGACATTACGGAAGTGCATTTCACCGGTTTGCAGGAAGGAACTGAAGTGGTTAAAGATACTCCGTTCAGTGTGAAACTTGACAAAAACGGAAAGCCTGTAATGCGTAAAGGTAAAATTGCTGCAGGGGCAAAAGCCGGAAGAGTTGAGTTGTTTCGTGAGATGAGTGATTTCCGTCGTTCTGGAGAGATTGAAGGTCTTTCAATTGACCCGGTAAATGATGATTTGGTTGTTTTAAATAATCGTGGTACATTAATCGTTCTTGGTATGTCGCAAGGTCCGTTCAAGGAAGAAGGGTATACCGGAGAAATTCATGAACTTTATATCTACGAGAAAGTAAAATAATTTTTAGCGAAGGAATTTGAGTTAGAAATAGACGATCCCCGAAGGTTTTATAAAAAACTCTGGGGATCGTTCTTTTTTATGTTCGACTTTAGAAATCAAGAGTAGTTATTTTGGCGGATTACCATTTGAACCCTAGCTATTTAAATATAATAAAACAAAAAAGCAGCCAATTTATTGACTGCTACCTCTGAGCTGTTAATGGGATTTGAACCCATGACCTCTTCCTTACCAAGGAAGTGCTCTACCCCTGAGCTACAACAGCAACTTAAAAAAGAACTCACTCACTTTTCTTCCCTTCTTTTGAGCCTCTTGTCGGATTCGAACCAACGACCCCGAGATTACAAATCACGTGCTCTGGCCAGCTGAGCTAAAGAGGCATTTCCTAAAAGGGTAAGCTTACTATGTCGCACCGCTCAACCATCTACCCTTGCTGTCTTCCGACCCTGGGGGAGTTCGACAGGAGCTGGTCGCATAGGACTTACCCGGGCACAAAAGTACAAAAATCTTCTCAGTTACCAAATGTTTTCAGAGTTTTTTATAGACTAAATTTAGGGCCTATATTTAATATATTGGCTTATAGAAAGTTGTTTGTAAATGAATTTTAATCTTGTTATATAAAAATGTAGAATCATGTAACCTGAAGTGTGAAATTCGTGTATAAATACTAGAAAAAGAAACAAATATTGAGGACTAAACGATCCAAACAAGCGTATGCAGACAGAAAATAACATAACAGGAGCAGAGTTTTTATCTGATTTAAACGTTTTATTATCCACTAGCGTGGGTTTGAATAGAAACGTGAAGTTGGCATTAAAGAAACTGGGCGAACACGAGCGGGCCGATCAGGTTTATATCGTGAGTATTAATCACGATATGACATTTACCATATCGGAAGAATGGACCCGTACCGGGGAATCTGTTTTCCCGGAGTCAGGGGAGAAACGCGGTTTCTATTATGACCGGAAGTTAGAACAGGATTTAGAGAGGGACAATTATATATATATTCGGGATATAAATGACGTGACGAACGAGAGTTTGAAGAATATCATGCAGGCGACGGGGGTCAATTGTGCTATATTTTTACCCTTGTATATATCCAGTCATCTTTTTTCCTTTTTGTGCTTAAGTCGTTGTCACCACGAGGAGCCGTGGTCGGGGGACGAGATTGCCTTTTTGGTACAGGTAGCCTCCGTGCTATCCGGAGCGCTCGAAAAAGAGTTGATTTTAAGAAAATTGGTGAAACATCATGCCTTGTATCAGGACTTTGTCGAAAACCGGGTGGATTACATTCTTCGCTTGAACCGGCATTTACATATCAGTTTCTCGAACAAGACATTTTATTCCTTATTCGGGGATAGTCCGGATGATATTATCGGGAGTCGGATCGGGGAGCTAATGACTGAAATGGATATTTCATCAAAGAAATTGGAGGAAGTGGTGAAGTTCCCAGAGGATTTGTTGACGTTTAATGCCAAGGTAATGCGTGATGATGAGGTGGTATTTATCGAGTGGTATGCTTATCCGGTCAGGTTAGATCGGGATCACACCGAAATTCACTTGGTCGGGCATGACGTGACTCGTTTCAAGGAGATGGAACGTGAATTAACATTGCTGAAAACTGAATTGCAAACTTTCTCCGAAACCATGTACCCGATGTGGAAATCAATCAAAGATAATTTATCGGGAGAGAATGAAATTGGTAATAATGAATCATTTGATAATTTAAGTCAAAAAGCTATGGCATTTAATAAGCTCTACGAGGAACTTTTATCAAAAATTGGTTATAAATTTGTGGCGAATGCATATAGATCATAGCGAATATACAATCCTTTTGGCTGACGATTCTGTTTCGAATTTGGAAAAGATGAAAAGCCTGCTGGCTGGAGAGAATTTTAAATTATTACCTACTCTGGAAGCGGACGAGGTATTTCTACTTGCGAAGTTGAGGCTACCGGATATGATTATTATTCGCTTGGCGCTAGAGGAAGGGAAGGGGGTTACGGTTGTCCGCCAGTTGAAACAGAGCGCCTTGACCAAGCAGATTCCGATACTCTACATGACGATCCCCAACCGTTATGAAGATTTCCGGAAGGTGGTCGATTACGAGGGGGTGGAGTTCGTTTCCCGGCCGTTGAGTAAAAGGGAGCTGATCCTTCGCATAAATAATCAATTGCTTTTACTGGAATCACAGCGTATCATCGAAAGGCAGAATGAACGTATTCAAAGCGTATCCCGTTCTAAAGACAAGCTGTATTCTGTTATCGCTCATGATTTGCGGGCCCCGATCGGTACGCTTAAAATGATTCTTGAAGCGCTTGATCACCAGAAAGAGAAAATTCCGGATGATAATATAAAGAATCTTATCAAGATGTTGCAGGAGACTACGGATGAGGCTTTCTTGTTGCTGGAAAACCTGTTGTTATGGAGCAATAGCCGGAATGGATTATTACAGCCGTACAGGCAGGTATTTTCTTTCACGGAGGCGGCGAAAGAAGTGATCGTGTTGCAGGAGAATATAGCAGGGGCGAAGGGAATAAAGATTTACAATCATATTGATCGACCTTTTACCGGGTACGCGGACGTGAATATGATGAAGACCGTGTTGCGTAATTTATTATCCAACGCAATTAAATTCAGCTACACGGGGGGAAGGATTGATGTGGACTGCAGGGAAGAAAACGGCTTTTTGACGGTAATCGTGAAGGATCGGGGGCAGGGAATCAGTGAGGAACATCAGCAAGGCTTGTTGGATGATGGATTACATTTTATTTCTTACGGGACGCAGAAAGAGAAGGGGAGCGGGTTGGGGCTACAACTCTGTAAGGATTTCGTGAGAATGAATCACGGGAAATTGTGGTTTGAATCGAAAGAGGGGAAAGGTACCACGTTTTATTTTTCCGTACCCGTGGGAGAGAGTTTATAAAGTATTACTTTACAAACTCTAGGACACTTGTTGTAGCTGGCTGTTGCCGGATTTTAACGCCTTGTACATTTTTAGCGCCCCCCACGCATCGGTTGCCGCGTAATGTAATTGTGCAGGGGTCAATCGTGGGGCTTCCCAGTTTGACGTCCGTTGTCGTTTGGATATTTTCACCTTGAAAATAATCGACATTAATTTAGAGAATGACATCTCTTCTATGCCGAATGCCTTGGCAAATATTTGTAAATCCAGAAAGCTTGCCGGGATGAAATTGGCTAGTTTCCTAAGTCCCCGAATGTCATCGCGTATCCCGACACCGATTTTCATTATATTTTCATTGGCCAAAAGGTCCTGTAACGATTCAGGCAGGCCGCATTTGTTCAAACGGAATAAGTATACCCGTTTATCGGTGGCCAGTTGTAACAGGCCTACCTGATGTGTTACCCCTTTCTTGAATGCCGGTTTGGTTTCCGTGTCGAACCCGATGTACGGGTAGGACGATAAATCGTCCACGGCCGCATCAACTTTATCCTCATGATCAATCACGATGATCTCCCCGTCAAACGTGAAGTTTGGTAATTCCTCTATTTCTTCCTCGCTGATCTTCGTCTTGTATTCCATGTCTATCTCTCTTACATGGAGTCGTCCGTGTCTACTACTTTATATATTGCCAGGTGTATCGCTCTTAATACACTGGTACACGCCTTCCCCCAGTATAATTCAAAACTGTTATTTAATTGCCATAATGCTTCCTCGATGACATCGATCATCCCACTGCGATACGCGGAAATGAAATTTTTCAAATCCTGGTAAATATCACAAAGTTTCTCGGAAATCGAGTTCACGACCGGAGTTTCGCTGTATTGCATGTTGTCGTCGAAAACCTCCAGATATTCGTCATTCTCGCCCAGTGTCCGGCTTAATGTCGCGAGCAAGGCGTTGTAATCCTCTTCGGTCACCACCTCTTCCATCATACCGAGGTTGTCACTTTCGCACGAGGGTAATAAGCTACCTTTCAGATAAATTAGCGGGATGAACTTTTGTAATTTCGAAAGCAATTCGCTGGCGTCTTCTTCGTGAGAGCCTTCCAGGTAACCGCAAAACTCTTTAGCAACGGCAACGAATTCAATGACCTCCCGGCTATATCCTATATGTTGTAAATCGTCCATAATCTTTTTTATTTTTCACCACAAAATTACCAAATATCTTAGACTATCCGTAATATGCGGGAAAGTTTTTCATGATTGTTCAATAATATGGAATAAAAAAGTGCGGCTACGTTCATCACGAAGTAACCGCACCGAGACTAGCAACAATCTACATTCACTATACTCCCTGGTTGTGACCCCGGGAATTCTCACTCTCTACCTATGCTAGCAATCTCTTTATTTCCCTTTTGATATTATCATCTGTCTGGTGAAATTGTACTATTGATACGCTTTGCAGGAAATATCGTTGTAGAATTCCCGTTAAAAATCGATAAGAATTGGGATTGTTTGTAGTCCTCGTGAAAAATAAGAAGAATTAGAATCTATTTTCTCGTCAGAATTATGGGAATTTTCCGGTTGTAGAGTGACAGTTGGGTACTATCACTGCATACTCGCATCTTATCGCTTGATGATAACCACCATTTTAAAGAGCGATAAGTAAAATTAATAGGAGGTGATTTCAATTTCGTCGTGCAACAAGGATGCCTCCGGCAAACATATGCTTATAAATGTTGTTCGTGCTAGTTGGTGGAAAATTATCAACTTCCATATATAAGTCAGTTTTTCAAATTTACCACCATGTATAAAAATGGGTGATAAACCTCATCATCTTCTAAAAGCTGATCCGTTGAAAATCCATCAAAGGCGCTTTTGAACAAATTTATTTTGTTCTGCTTTTCAGTTTGTGTAGAGAATCAAGTATAATCTAACCGTGAAGTGATCGAGAAACTATCTCTCGTTCGTTGCTTATTTAGAGCTTAATCGGGGCTTATTCTATCCGGGCTGCATGAGCCACGAGTAAGCTCTGAATCAGTTTCGAAAAAGAGGTATTTTCTCTCTTAATTCTCGGTAGGATTCCTATTACTTCTTTTATTTTAACGCGTACATGGGGAGCCGGATAATGATTTGGTTTATATCTTGGTTTACACAGGGCTTATTTTGCTTACATGAGGGGATAAAACCATGAAAATGGCCTGGAATGAAAAAACATCTACAAACGTAAGTGCTTTAAAATGAGAGCGGAAAAATGGGACTCAAACCCGCGATTCCCAGCTTGGAAGGTAGTGTTCTCTCTTCGGCAATGTCCCTTACTTCGACAGAGCTATCACCGCTTTGCACTTATTTAAAATGCTCTTATTTTGTATCCAGTTTTAAACATTTGCTTTACCGATGTTGATTAATAATGTTGTCTAACTATCTAATTATAATCGTGTAATCGTTATTCTAAAAATGTGTTTTTCTTCTCCATACGTGTATGTTTTTCATGTTAATATTTACTCTACCGTAAGGCGACTTTAGATGAGTATATTGAATATTATAACAAAAAAAGAATTAAAACTCGATTAAATGAAAAGGGGTTGTCCCAAAAGTTATTTTTCAAACTATCTTCCCCCCCCTATAAACAGAGGGAGAGTTGAAATGCTCCCTGTCTTCGGTAAAAGTCACCAGCTTCTCCTCTGTTTATAGAGGAGGTGGCACGAAGTGACGGAGGAGTTTTTGGAGGATAAAATGACTTTTGGGACAGCCCCTTCATCAAATAAGTTGATAATTTTGTGTCCAACTTTTGGGGGGCATTTCAAATGTATATATCGACTAGAATTTTGTATTTTCCCACTAGATATAAACACTGATAATTTCTTACCTTTGTAATCAACTAAAAATATGGCAACATGAATAGCAAGTTGGTTGATTTATTAAAAGAAGTGGATTCATTGAAACTGCGGTTATCGTCCTTGCGTCCTTTACCCGTTGAGGCGTTAAAGAAAATACAAGATGCTTTGGATATAGAATACACTTACGAGAGCAACCGTATAGAGGGAAACACCCTCACTTTACAAGAAACAGCACTTGTCGTGAATGAAGGAATCACCATTTCTGGTAAATCCATGCGTGAACACTTGGAGGCAATCAATCATGCAGAGGCTATTGGCTATATAAAGAAGGTTGCTCAACAGGATATTGAAATAAGCCAAAGGACAATCAAGGAGATTCATGCACTTGTGTTACATGGCATAGATAGAGAGAATGCTGGAAGTTATAGAACCGTACCTGTAATGATCTCGGGTAGCACACACGTACCGTCTCAACCTTATTTGTTAGAGAAACTAATGGAAGATTTCATGCTTGCATTTCAAAGCATGGAAAAAGAAAATATTCATCCTGTTATTATCGCCGCTTACTTGCATGATGAACTGGTGAGGATACATCCATTTATAGATGGTAACGGGCGTACTTCTCGACTTCTGATGAATCTTTATTTACTGCAAAAAGGTTATACTATTGTTACTTTTAAAAGTGATAATGATATGAAGTTACGTTATTACAAGGCTTTGGAGGTTTCTCACACGGAGCAACAACATGATGATTTTTACTTGCTAGCTGCCGAAGCGGAAAAAGCTTCTTTGGAGAGGTATATTTCTATTTTAGAATGAAAAATAACTTCATTTGTTTTGCAAGAGTTTTTGATTTGTAATACAAGACATTAATGGTCGTATTCATGTTTGTTTTCGGTTTAACTCTTGGTTTAACTTTCAGTCGAAAACAGACATTAAAGCACCCTAAAACAGACTATGCTATTAAAACAAAAGAGAGTTAGAATTTAACTTCCAACTCTCTGAAATTCAATATTTCCTAGCGGAAAGAGGGGGATTCGAACCCCCGAAACCCTTTAGAGGTTTACACGCTTTCCAGGCGTGCCAGTTCAGCCACTCCTGCATCTTTCCAAATGCGGGACAAAGATAGAAATTATTTTTAATGAATGTGTATGTTTGGGATTATTTTTGATGTTAAATCGTTGTGAGTTGGAAATCAGTGAATAATATGCTAGAGCCTTGCTTTGGCTTGCGGGTTACCGTTGGTGGTCTTGTTTTTCGGACGATCTATATATTTGTCGGTTACTTGCGTCGTATCCTTTTGAGAGTCTCGTTAGTAAGTTAACGGGAAGTCAACGGGAAGTTAACGGGAAATCAACGAGCGAATGCGGAGAACTTGTCACGGTTCTTTACTCGTCTTGTAATGGACTAATTAACGAGACTCCCAAGAAAGTATGCTACAATACAGGCGAGAGTGTGGTTAGTGAAATACGAAAAAAGCGGTCCCGTTCTGAGACCGCTATGTCAAGGAATCAAACTAAGATCACTTTTTTGGTGCGTGCTTCAGTGACCGATTGATTAAAAACATTAAATAATCGTAGTGTGCTTTTCGTATCAAGATTACTCACTCCTTGACCAAACAAATATAGTAATTTTTTATTATTCAACAATGCTAATTTCGTTTAGTAAATTTGACGCCCCTGCGTATTTGTCTATAATCCACAGAACAAAACGAATGTCAACGCATACACATTTATTATATTTCGGATTGTAATAAAGGTCTCCGGCCATGGATTCCCAGTTGCCGTCGTATGCCAAACCGATCAATTCGCCCTTGGCATTGATTACGGGGCTACCGGAATTTCCTCCCGTGATGTCGAGATCCGTGGCGAATCCAGTATAAAGTTTGCCGTCTTTATCGGCATAGCGTCCCCAGTCTCCTTTTTGGATAGCAGCCAAACAATCCGGGTTCAAGTCGAATTCCGGGTCGTTTTTCACGTATTTCTCCTTGTAGCCGTCGATAGAAGAACGGCAGTGATAAGTGACGCCGTCTTTCGGGGAGTAACCGCCAACCGTTCCGTAGGTAATTCGCATTGTCGAGTTCGCATCCGGGGGAAGTACAGTTCCCTTGTTCATTTCGACAAGAGCCTCCATGTAAAGCGTGCGTAAAGCACCTATCTTTTGGTTATTGTCTTTTAAATAATCACGCAGCTCGTAGTTTTTCGTTTGGGCTGATTTCGTGATCAGGTATGCCGGGTCTTTGTCGATTGTTTTTTGGTCAACCCCCTTGTCTAACCAAGCAAACAAACGGTCTTTTGTTGTTAGCACGGAATTTTTGTAAACATAGTCCGTTAATTTCTGGTAGTCACCTTTGAATTTTTTCACTAGGTTACCGATTTCTTCCGGGAAGAATTTCGGGTCGATATTATTCACGTATAGTTCGATCATGGCGGCGAAAACCTTGCGGTCAACCTGCTCGTCATAATCCTTGAAATATTGTTCGCAGAAATGTCTCAGGTTCTTGCATTGTGCGCAGTCTTTGTGTAGGACACAACATCCTTGTTTTTCCATGGCACTTTCGAATCCTTTAAAACGCATGGCGAGGCGGGTCAAGTCAGCCCCGTTTATGATAGCCTCCCGATGGTAGATAGCGGTAGCCATGTACGGAGCGGAGAATGCGTAGCAGGCTCGCAATTCCTCGACCAAATCACCGTATTTAGCTTTGCGTGCGGGGTCAGCGTTGATCCACGCGGTTAGTTTTGCCTCTTCGGCTGTTTTAAGGCCGACGACATTATATTTTTTTGTGTATTCACATTCACCGATGGCGTATTTCCAGTAGTTACTGTTCATGAAGTATTTGGAAGCGTATTGGATGTTGATCTTCTCGTCGGCATTCATGGCTTCCCGAAGGATAGCTAACTTCGTGTCCCGAACCTTGATCATGGCGGGATTCGTGATGTTAATTTTCTCGCTAACCCCGAATGATGGCGTGTAGCGGGCAGTTGATCCCGGGTAGCCCAAGACCATGGCGTAGTCACCTTCCTTAATCCCGGCTACTGACACGGGTAGCACGTATTTTGGCGTGATCGGTTGGTTATCCGGAGAGTATTTGGCCGGGTTCCCATCCTTGTCACCGTACACCCGGTACATGGCAAAATCCCCTTTATGCTGTGGCCACGACCAGTTATCCGTGTCTTTCCCGAATGCCCCGAAACAAGTGGGGGGAGCTGCTACAAGACGCACGTCTTCGTACACTTTATAATAGAATAAATAATATTTGTTGCCTCGCAACATGGCCGCACACGAGGTCTCGTATCCTTTCTTCGCATATTTCTTCTCGATCACGGAGTTGGCCCTTCTGGAAGTGTAGGGGGCCGTTTCGTCGTCTTTCTCGAAACTTTTCAGTACTTCCCGGTATTCGTCCGTGACGTCGATCACCCGGTCCAGAAACATGACCGTTTTGCCCGGAATACGGATTTCTTCGCCTTGATTCTTTGACCAAAAACCATTTTTCAAGTAATCGTGTTCAAGACTACTCAACTTCTGGATGTCGTCGTAAGCACAATGGTGATTCGTGATCATCAAGCCGTTTTTGGAGATCATACTTCCCGTGCAGCTTCCGAAATCTAGGGCCACGATGGCATCCTTTAAAGAAGGAACGGTTTCACTGTAGATTTCTTCAGCCGAGAGTTCGACACCCTTGGCTTTCATTGCCTCGTAATTGGTTTGGGCCATAAGATGGATCAGCCACATTCCCTCGTCAGCCTTTACCGTGAAAGTGCTGCTTGCGATTAAAAGGGTGGCAATAATACTTTTGATAAATGTTGTTGTCTTCATCCAGTTATTTTTTTGGTAATAATACGAATTCCATTTTATTTTTCTGTCCAAACACGGTTTTGGCGAATTTACGAATATCTGATGGTGTTAAACCATTCATCGTGTTTTCGTAATTCGTGAAATTGTCAATTCCGTATCGGTAGTAGTCTGATAAAGTTTCCTGCCAATAGGAATTGGTGGAAATGTTTGTCTTGTAAAGTTTGTTGAAATAGCGTTGCGCATTTTCCAATTCGGAAGATGAGGGGCCATTTTTGACGAGATCATCGATTTCTTTCTGGACAATCTCCAGCATTTCGTCGGCCATGAAGGGGGCCGTGTCGAAATTCACCTCTATCGTGACCTGGTTTGTCGGGACAGCCTCTTCCGTAGCATTTACGCTGACGCTGTATGCTCCCCCTTTTTCCTCACGGATGGATTTCATGTATCTGTCCCGGAGAATATAGCGGAAGGCAGCCGAGAGAATTTTGTTTTCGGCGGAGTAGGGGAGTTTTGCCGTGTAAAGAACGCTGATTGAAGCTTTGTCGGTTGTCAACTCTTTCTCGATATGCCGGATGATTTTTCCCTTGGCGTAACGCACGTGGTTATCTTTGTATTCCTGCTTTACCCCTGTTGTCGGTAGAGAGGCGATGTACGTTTCCACGAGTGGTTTTAATTTTTCTAAGTCAATGTCTCCCGTGAAAATGAACGTGAAGTCTCCGGCATTGGCAAAACGTTCTTGGTATATTTGTTTTGTCTTTTCGAAGGTGATCGTGTTTACTTTTTCAAGGGTTAGGCTTGTTTTCCTCGGGTGATGGTTGTATTTCACGCCTTGAACTTCTTGACTATACTCGGCTTTTGGGAGGCCCTTGCGATTATTTAGTGTACTTTTTATTTTTTCGATTTGATGGTTAAACTCTTGTTGGTCAAAGTTTGGTTCCGTGACATAAAGATGGATCATTTGCATCAAGGTTTCCAGGTCTCGTTTGGCCGCATACCCGCTCAATGTTTCGTAATACTCCCCGATTTCCGGCGTGAGGGAGATGACTTTGCCGACATTAATTTGTTTTAAATCGGTCCGGGAGAAATTCTTCACTCCCATGAGCTGGCAAAAATTGTTGGCCATGAATCCGTTGGCAAGTTCTTCTTCCGGCAGAGTGGAAGTCCCTCCTTTGCTAAATCCTTTGATGTCAACAATGTCTTTTTTGTTCGGGTATGATTTTATGATGACCTTTGCGCCGTTTGAAAGAGTCCATTCGATAGTACCCATCGTATCATTTTTCTTCTCTTCCAGAATGTTCCCGGCTTCTGGAGTCTTCGTGATTAGCCGGGTGTCTTTCAGTGTCCGGTGGACATAAGGTGCGATGTTTTGGTCTTTGGCGTTTCGGACGGTGGCGATTAACTCTTGTTCGCCGGGATAACTAATGTTTTCTCGCCGGGGACCGAGTATCGTGATGAGTATGTTGTCATCAGAGAACATCTCTAGGGCTGTACGGTTCAGTTCCTCTAAGGTCAGATTTTGTAGCGTGAAGACTGACATCTTTTCTAAGAACTCATTCGGCGGGATTGGGGTTCCCGTGGTGAAATGGGCCAAACAGGCTTTCACCATATCTACGCTTTTGAGGTTCTTTCTCTGGTTCATCTGGAGTTTGACGGATTTAAGCATATTGGCTTGTTGTTCATTGAACTCCTCCGGGGTAAATCCGTACTTTTTTATTCTTTCCACTTCGATAGCCAGTTCGTTCAAGGCTTCATTGACTTTATTGTCTTTCACGGCTCCCATGATGAATACCATCTTTTTGTCGGGTGTTAAGTCCGTGTAGTTGACTGATCCCTGACGGATATAAGGATTACCTTGTGCAGCTTTGTTGATGATTCTTTTTTTGAATAATTCCGACACAAAGCTTCTTTCCAAGTCGGTTTTGTAGGCCTTCACCGTTTGTCTTTCGCTTGGAGAAGGAAGATCCAGTTTATACATGAGTCTGACTACCATGGCACCGGCATCCGGATCGGTCGAGATACCAACGAGAGGCTCCCGGTTGTCGGGAACCGAATACACTTCTTTTTGTACCGGATGCTGTGCTTTAGGTAGTGGTGATAGAATTTTCTTAATTTTATTTTCCATCATGTTCACGTCAAAATCACCGATCACGATCACGGCCTGTAAGTCGGGCCTGTACCATTTGTGGTAAAAATCCAACAAGGTCTGACGTTTGAAGTTCATGATGATATTTATGTCCCCGATCACGTTACGTTCGGCATACTTCGAATGGTTGTACATCACGGGGTTCAGTTGTTCCGACAGGCGCATACGGGGGATGTCCCGGGTTCTCCACTCTTCCCGAATAACCCCTCTTTCTGCCTCGATTTCAGCCGAGTCACAGGTGATGTAACTGGACCAATCGTGAAGCATCAACAACACGGTATCGATGATCGTTTCCCGAATTAAGGGAACTTCGGAGATATTGTATGCCGTCACGTTTCTGGACGTGAAAGCGTTCACGTTGGTGCCGAATCGTACACCGATGCTGGCAAGGTATTCCAACATGGTTTTCTTCGGGAAATGCTTTGTTCCGTTAAAGGCCATGTGTTCCAGGAAATGGGCTAAGCCGTTCTGGTTATCCTCTTCCTGCATTGCGCCCACGTTATGAACGATATAGAATTCACCCCTGTTTTTGGGATTCTCGGAGTGGCGAATGTAATAGGTCAGTCCGTTATCCAACTTCCCGATCCGTATATCGGGATCCATCGGAATTGTTTGGTCTGCACCGATGTCCTGCGCCACCAGGGGACTGATGATCAGGGTGAATAATATGGTGTAGATGATGTATTTTATCATGGTGATTTACAATTTGTATGGGTATAAGTCTCGCGGGGTAATCCAAACGGATTACTCTGACAAGATAAAAGCATAAAAAATGATTTCAAGTTTTCCGTGGAGGATGTGTTAAAAGTCGTATTTGTATTTATCAACTACCCCCACTAACTCTCCCTTGCACAGGGGGAGAAAACGCTTGGTAATCAGCTCTCCCCCTGGGTAAGGGGGAGCTGGTGGGGGTAGTTTTTAAAATTGACTTTTTGGAAGCCCCACGAAAACGGTTGTTTATTCAACGGTTTTACCCGGTGTTTTAAAGGTTAGAGTAGCATCAATCTCTTTGGTTGTCCCGTTCGTATAATGGATTTTCCATTTTGGGGTTTGAAGAATCTCCCAGATTTTTTCATCATCCAGAACCTCTTTCACGTACGTGATTCGGATAACCGGGATGTCACCGTTCAGAGCCGTGGCGAATTCCATCACTCCATCTTGAGTTGAAAGGAAACTTCCCAAATAGGGAACCTGACGCTGAACTAACGGTTTATCCAATCCCGGATAGGGCATCTCGTAAACTGCCGTGGCGGCGTCTTCCCCGTATTTCTTCAAGGCAATTTGGAAACGAGATTTGGTTGCCGGGAACATCATCTCGAGGAATGCCTGACGACCGATCGTGTCCACTTGATTCGAGATGTTTACCAGTTCGTAGTCACATTCGATCTTCTTAACTCCACCACCATGCACCGGCATCTCGAATTCACGGGTTTCGACGATACTTCTTAATTCTTTTTTATCAATCGGTTTATTGATGTCCATGAATAATTTCACTCTTACCGGGCAGTCATATTCGGTTTGTATTCCATAGAAACCTTCTTTTTCACGGATGATGTTTCCTAGGAACGTCACGTCCATTTGGTCGAATAGTTTTTCAACGCCTAAGGTGATTATTTTTAATTGTTCCACTCCGGCAGGAGGCGTATTCAGTTTCCGTTTTACCGGGGTAAACATGGCGTTCTCTACTTTTTCTTTACTCGTTTCACTCGGGTCATAATAAACCACGACGGCGAATCGATTCACGTAAGTCGTTACCCCGTAAACTCCCGGAACGTTTTTCATTCGTGCGGCAAATGCCTTGGAGCTACCGAAACATTTCACGGTTCTCATGCCGTCGCGTTCGAAGGATTCCAAGTGTTCCAATTTTGCCGGGTCTCCCCAACGTTCATCTATAGTCGGCAATTCCCAATGGGTACCCATCCACAGCCCGACGAAGAAGAGAACAACGACTAGAATTGCGGGTAACCATCGGAATGCCGGTTTACGGTTTATTTGTAAAGCATTTTTATTACATGCTCCCATACATTCGCCACATAAGGTACAATCGATGTCTTTCACGACTTTCAGATTGGCCACGTCAATTTGTTGCGGGCATTTTTTGCTACACAAACCGCAATGGTTACATTTCTCGTCATCCCGAGTGATGCGGAGTAACGGGAATACCTTGCTTTCGTGGTACACGATTTCGAAGATATAACCGATCACGCAGCTTGCACCGAGTAACCAGTACCATTGCATCGGTAGGCCGAAATAGCCTAGAATTAATGAAAGTATCAATAAGCCTAGGAACGTGAGCGTGAATTTGAACACGTTGCTCAACGCTCCGAGCGGGCAGATGTATTTACACCAGAACATATTGATGAACAAGTTGCCTAGAAATAGGCAAGCGATGGAAATTAACGCCATCCATGCGGTAAGTTCGCCTTTGAATCCGGTTGCGATAGCATAGTACGGATCAAAGTTCTTACAGAATAGTTCGCTGCTTGAAATCGTCATGTAGAATATCCAGAATAACAGGATATACTTGATCGCTCTTAAAATTTTGTCGACGACTGAACCCGTGGTGATGTTGATGTTTATCTTCATCTTTTTGCGTAAAACGGCCATCCATTCTGTTACCGTGCCTAAGGGACAGAGATAACCGCAGAACAGTTTACTGAAAAGAATAACGCCGATTGCCAGGGTTACCCCCATCATGATCTGTACGATCGACATGCTACATGCCAGTGTGTTTGAATTCAAGTAGGTTACGAGAGATTGCAGTCCCCCGAACGGGCAATAGGCCTCGACGTCGGCTGGCGCACCCCCGAAAAATACTTTCAGAATAAATCCGGCAATGACCGCAATTACACCCAATTGCAGTACATGTCTCCATAAATTTTTCTTAATCTTGCTCATTTCTTTTTTGATATTTGTTGTTTTTGATCCCCTAGAATGATAGTCCTATCGTGGCTTGCAACGTTGTCCAGTCTTTACCGTCATACAGGCCGCTGGTGGACTTTTTGTAATTGACATTGCCGATAGCGTACAAGTTCATTCCTTTTTCCTTGTTGAGGAAATAAGTGTAGCGAACGTTTACTCCTCCGGCTATTTTGTCCGATGTGATATACTCGAATTCCTGTTCCAGTAAATCTTTCCGTTGCGGGTATTCGTCGATATTCGGTAAGACGGTTTCGGATTCCTGTTTCATTTTTAACATCGTGCCTCCCCCGATGGTGTAGGCCCCGTTTATGCCGCAATCCAACATTCCTTTTTTGAAAAGGAAATTCTTCTCGAATGAAAGATAACCTTCCGTGTTTCTCAATATTTGTTGGAATTTAGCCGGATATAGACGATATACCCTTTCGGCGTAAAAGCCTTTAGCCCCGATTTGTGCGTTCCAGCAACTGTTATACGCGGTGCGATTGCGGAACAGGTTATAGTTTGCGTCATAAACGGTAGACTCGATGGAAGATTTATTCTTTTTCCCGAATTGTGTCCAGGTACTATTTTGGTTTATGACTTCCTTTTGCTGGATGTTCTCGTAGCCTAACATATTGGAGAAATCGGCTTGCAGGTTAATGTAGTGGTTGTACTTTTCTCCGCTGACGTTGAAGGCTCCGGTGTAATTGTATGCGCGTTGTTTCATTTCGCCTCCGCGCTCTTTGTTATAATTCGCCTTGAATATTTCCTGTTTCTTTTCCAGTATGGAGAATTGGTTAAAGAATCGGGTTCGGTGGGTGTGGAATTCCACTTGTGCGGCACCACCTAAGGATTCATCCCGAATATCCCGGATGATGCTTACGCTTGAACTTACCTGTTCCGACGTGTAGAACCATAATCCCTCGACGGAAAGAAGTTCCGGTGTTCGGCCTGTTCCGATTGTCCTGATGTCAATGTTCTCCGTCTCTTTCTGGTAAATGAAGTTCAGTCCCAAGTTCAAGTATTTGGAACGGTAAACCACTCCCGGGTACACTTTTAGGTTCATGTATGTGTTCTTGTTTCGGGCGTCTTTCTTCTTGGCATTACTGGCGGTCAGGTAATCGATTTTGGCCCCAATGCTCCAGCGCTTTCCAATCATATAACCGATTCCACCTTCCAAGATGTAAGTTTCCATGGTCTGACGTCCCGGCATACTGTCTGCAAAGAATATTGGGGAGCGGTACGGGTTGATAACGTTACACCATCCCATTTTCAGACGATTCATGTAATCAAAACTGAATTTCCCGTAAAAGAATACTTTATTCAATCTTCGGAAGGATTCTGTTTGCAGGTTCGTTTTATTGAATGCCGTGGGGGCGTTTACATTTCTGAGACTACCTTTTCCATATTGAAAATCGACTTCTACGATGGTGAAATCCTGATTTTCGTTGAACGTTAATCCAGCGTAGTTTAAAGACTTCGTCCAAGGATTGTTCGCTTTGACCCGATCCATTCGGTAAAAAATCTTCTCGTTGTCTTGGGTTTGGGCATTTACTGCCGACATCCCGGCAATGAGTAGGCCCAGACCAAGTGTATATATTTTTTTGAATTTCATAATCTTCATTTTTAGATACAGTTCGTCTATCTGTTTTTTAATGTATTCGGAACGACTTCGAAATCCTCGCTGGAATTGTTGGAGTCCATGTATATGGTCCTGCCATCGACAACTTCATCTACTTTTCTGCAAACGGAATTGCCCAGGTAACTTGTCGGTATATAGGTGAATCCGGCATCTATATTGTTGGGAATTCGTTTGTTGGCTTTGCTGGCACTCGTCACGCATTCAACTCCATCGATTACCCAATCTTTGTGAATCATTAGGAATTTTTGAGAGGCGTTGGGTTTTACCGGATCCAGTTGAAGATTTCCGGGATCTTCGGCGTAAGCCTGTGCACTTTCAGCTACGGTGGTCGGAATTTTGAATATCACCATGGCTGGGCCTGTCAAACTGATCGTGAATGCTGTGCCACTATTTCTCCAGAGCATTTTTAAGGGTTCAACTCCCGGAGCGGGGACGGATGCTCCTGTTAACAGCGGGTCCCAGAATGCAAAATCGGCTTTGGAAAGATCCACGGATTGCGAGGCTATATCCACGTGATTGATGGCGTTAAGCGCGATAATCGTTTCTTCCCCGGGTTGTAAGGGGTAGTCTGTACCTGTTCCGGGGAATTGCCATGCCATCATGAATAGCGGAATTTCATCCCATAAACTTCCGTCCGGTTTGGTGAAGTTACTTGGACTGCTACTTGTGACAGGGTTTACGGTTCCTATACAAAGACTATCCAGGTAGGCGATTTCGTCGGAATTGTTGTAGATTGATATGTAAGCGTCTTTCGTGTAATTCGTTCCGTCATCTTTTTTACAGGCTGCGTAGTAAATCTCTTTGATGATTAATTGCTGTAATTTGGCGTGAGTCAGGTTTATCGTGTAGGTATCCCCATCTTTTGTTCTTTCACTCAGTACAATTCGTTCCATTCTCCCGTTAAAGATGTCGATGGTGTTTTCTCCCCTTTCCCGGTGTTGAGCTACTGCCTCGTAGAAACCGTATTCTACATTGAACGTGGCGATACCGGAGGCATCACATTTGCTTGTGTAGGTCAGACCTGACGTAGTGCTGTATAATTTCACATCAATCCCTTCCGGGCTGGTATTTTCAAAACCTTCCGGCATGTTCACCTTGATCAGGGCTCCGATACTCATTTTTTCTTCTTTCAGACATCCCGTGAAAAGGAATACGACCAGAAGCGTAAGTATATGATATGTTTTCATCTTTATTCCTTTTTTAATCCGTTAAAATTTCAGACTGATTTCGGCACCAAAGCTGATGTCGCTGTTTACTCTAAAGTCGGAACCGCTGGATTTGTAATATCTCCAAGGTTTGGCGTTCGTGAAATTGTTTGCATAGAAAGAAAGAGAGGCAAATCTTCCGATTTCTTTCGTCATGCGCAGATTCAACATGAAGTACGGGTCAAGGGAGTCTTCCACGAAATAGGTGGACTTACCGCTTTTGATCATGTGTTGGAATACCGGATCGTTTGCTTCTGTTTCCGTGAACGGGTGGATTGTACCCTCTCGGTCCATGTATGCTACCGGATTAATATACTTGTTGTAGGTTTTGTCTTTTTCGACATTTCCTTCGACAATATTTCCGTCGTCGTCTTTCATGTAAGCCAGACATTGGCCCTGGTATTTGGATAAGGCTTTCGATTTATCCATCCACACGCATTGGGCTCCTAACGTGAAAACGAGACGTAATTGGGGAATGTGGGTCACGAGGCGTAAGTTCGTGTTCAAACGTTGATAGAGATTCCCGTTTCCGACATTGTTCCCACCCACGTATAGGCCGACATAGGGATAAGGTTCATTATTTATATATCGGGTTTCATAACTCATCTTGAGACTATTGTCGAATGTTTTGGTGTGGAAAAATGCTCCGTCCACGAGAATTGATGTTTTGATCACGTCGATCTTGCCGAAATCAAGGGAGTATTCGATACCCCATTTATCGGTCGTAATCCCGTTATCCGGGCGTTGGAAAACTCCGAATGTTTGTAAGGTACGGTAACCCACGGGTGTTCCGTTTTCCACGACTTCCCCGTTCACGTATTCCGGGTGGGTTAGGCTGGAACTGTAATTGTATTCTCTATATTGATAGGGAACGGCATAACCGGCTTGGTTATATCCATTCGTCAGTTTTTCCTTGAAGTAGGCTAGGCTGGCATTGACGCTGAGAACCTTGAAGTCCACGCCGATCTCGAAGTTGTTACTTTTCGGAATTTTCAGACGGTCGTTGTCCGTTTCGAAAACATTGGTGGTAATCACGGCCAATTTGTAATTGTTGGCATCATCTTTGAACGAGAAACTGGCTTTGTCGATATAGGCCGGGTCCGGGTACAAGTAAGCAAGTGTCGGCATTTTATGCTGGATCCCCCATCCGGCGCGAATACTCAGGCTTTGCCAACCTTTCTTGTTCCAGCGATTCTCAAATAATGTCAGTCGAGCGTTAAAACGAGGGTCCACGATTACATCAAAATCAGCTCCTTTCGTGTCAATCTTGGTGAATCGGCTTCCGGCAGAAAGTTCTAATGATCTTTTGCCCATTTCGATTTTTACTTTGTCCTCGACGAAGCCGCTGTATTCATTGATGTAGGGAATGTCTTTGAACGAGCGGGGACGTATGCTCTGGGTCGGTGGGTTGTTCGGGTCGAAACTCTTCCCTTTTCCTTCATTTCCTTTCGTACTCCACTCGCCACCTAGCATGAAATTATTGTAGAAAATTCCGTATTTTCCGGAGATATTGGCCGTTAACTTAGCTTGTGCGTAAACGGGTTTTCCCTCGATCTTCAAATCACTATAATATTCGTAGGGGAGGAATCCTGCCACGTGTTCCCCGGATTCCATGGAATTCGTGTTGGCGGCCCCGACGGTTGTATGTTGTTCGTGGTCCCAGTTATATTGTTTTCCCAAGGAACCGGCCACGGTGTATTTCAGACTGGTTAGCCACGCCTTGTTTATCATCCAGTTACCGTATATATTCAAGCTGATTTCCTGATTCTCGACTTTTGTCTTTTCTTCGGATTGCTTGTCCGGGTCACTTTTTTGTTTGTCCAAGGTGGTCAAACCTTTAAATTTAGCGTTTAGGCTAAAGGCTCTTCCCTGCGGGTTGAACACGTTGGAGTAACCGATTTGGGCGGTCAATCGGTTGTAAGACTTTGCCGGGGTACGAATGTCATTCTGCGATTGCACGTAATCAGCGTCAATATTTAGAAATCCTTTATTTTCTCCTAAGGCAAAACCTTTACCGGCATAGACCTGTTTGATTTTCGGGTCTGTCTTGAAACGAACCTCCAAAGGTGATTTTCCTGCCTTTGTTTTGACGATCACGGCTCCCGAGTTCAAGTCCCCGTATTCGGCAGAAGCGATTCCCCGGATTACCTCGATAGACTCGATGTTATCGACAGCTATCTGGCGGGCGTCGATACCGGTTCCGGCTGATGTGCTTATTCCTTGGGTTGACAAAGCGGTGGAGGCCATTTGCATATTGGCGTCATTTGACATTCGTGCCCCGTCAACGATCACGGCAGTCCCGAAAGCATTGGTGGCGTCTTTCCCCGTGACGTCACGGATAGTCAGTTTCGAGATGTCGTTCAAGTTTGGATTGACGGTCAGCGATCCGGGTAACAATTGCATCACGTCCACGATGCTGGAAGCTTGCACGTGTTCTAACGCCGCTTTTTTTATAGAAGAAGAACTGTTGAGTTTGTTTCCGGCTGTTGCGGTCACGGTGACTTCTTTCAATGCCAGGGTTTGTTCCTCTAATTTTAGGATGTATTTTTCAATATTTTTACTCAGATTGATTTTCATTTCATAATCTTTGTAACCGAGACAGGATGCCGTTAAGGTATATTCGCCTTTTTTCACGTCTTTAAAAGAAAACTTTCCGTTAATGTCAGACGTGGTCCATAGGTTTAAGTCCTTGATATTGACCACGACGAAGGGTAGTGTTTCACCGGATTTTGCGTCTTGTATCGTTCCGGATAGGTTGACCTTTTCAGATTGGGCAAACAGGTTCATATGCCCGATCAAAAAGATAACCGTGCTTAAAAAAAACAATTTTTTCAAACTCATAGTAAGATCTTGTAGGTTTAGCTGTTTTTAATTAAAAAGTCTGTCCTCAATACATTCAAGTTTAGTGTCGTTAATATTATACTTTCCTAGCCACTCCTGCATCGCCACTTGCCGATCGGTCTTGTGCATGTGGTGGTGTATACTGCCCACCAGAATGCCTAGTGCAATTCCCGCGGCAATGCTCATGCCTAGGTGTCTTTTGCGGATCACGGGACCGGCATCATCCATTTTATTCCGGGCCATCTTTTCCATGATCCCGTTATAAAAGTCTTCACGTACTTCCCTTACCTTGTCCTTCTCGATGATCTCTTCAACTTTCATGATTTTCTCTCTCTTTGGTTATATGACAGACTTCATTTTAAAAACTTGCGCTGGCAAGATACTTTTTTTCATTATTTTGTGATATTTTTTGTAGAATCCCTGTTTATTTCTAGAGAATCGGATTCTATGTTCTTGTAGTGGTGAAACTTAGGGCATCTTTTACATTTTTCTTGATCCGTGCATTTTTCTGCACATTCCGCACAATGTTTGTTGATCTCCAATAAATCGATGAACATTTTTTCGAGTTTTTTTGATTGTTCCGGGGTGCATACCTTTTTTATATTGAGTAAATGTCGGGCCGTTTGTGTCTTCAATGCTTTATGCAAATGTCCCACGGACGTGGCAATTTTGTTCAGCTCTTCCAAGGAGGGGTTGGGTTTTGCCAGTTCGTTCAACATCTGATAGCGTCTTTGACAGAGTAATTTTAAAACGGTTTGATGCCTTCTCAAGACGATTGAATCCAATTCATTAATGAGTTTATATTGTTCATCCGTGAAATCTAATTCTTTGCGAAGGAATTCATTAGAGATGGTGGAGTCTTCATTCTTATAGATTGTTTTTTCGGGGGTAAAACAAAAGAATACGAGGAGTGCCGTATTCAACATTAGCAGAATAATGTTCACCCAGTAAATCAAATATTTTTTATTTATCTTTTTCATGACAATGTCTTTTATTTCGTGTTGAATATTTTCTCAAGATTATTTTTCGCACGGAAAAGAAGCGATTCCACGGAAGAGAGAGTAATCCCCATGACCTCTGCAATTTCCTTGTATGAAAGTTCTTCATACTTGTTTAAAATTAGCGCCGTGCGTTGATTTTCAGGAAGTCGGTCGATAGCCCGGTGTAATAATTCCAGTTGTTCCTGTTCTTCCAATAACTGTTGTTGTGGCATTTCAACCGATTGTGCCACCTCTTGTTGTTTCCATGATTCTATATCGACTTTTATGGCCCGCCCTCTGGGGGATTTGCAGTGATTAATAGACCTGTTCACTGCTATCCGGTATAGCCACGTGGATAATTTACTTTCAAACCGGAATTTACCTAGAGATTCGAAGACTTGGATAAACACGTCCTGGGCAATGTCTTCCGCCTCATCCCGATCGTGTATGAAAGCATGACAAGTGTTGACAACCATCACCTGATAGGTGTCAACCAATAACTTAAAGGCTTTCTGGTCACCTTCAAGTATCGCTTTTATCATCTCTTTCTCGCCCATTCCAAGATTTTATCGCACTTCCCGCCCGGGGAAATATCACTCAATCCATACAGGTAAATGGCATTACAACATTTGTTGTAATATCATAAAACGTTCAATAAATGATACATTAAAAAAAGGATGCCGGATAATTATCTAAACACAAGTCCTTTAATGCAGATTACTGACAATCAGTATATATTAAAAATGAACATTGTTTTTTGAACATTCAATATTTTTACTACATTTGAGATCAATAAATGAACGTTTTTTAAAATAGAGGAAAATGTTTAACTCCTGGACTGCGTAAGGCCTACCTTGCGATTGTGTTATTTAACTGGTGCTAGATAAGTGCGTTTGTCTGTCGGGGAGAGAGGTGTGTTTGTCCGGATGAAATCAATCATGGCATTTACTACTGAAATGTCTGTGTGTAGCCCTTCCCCTTTACCTGGGAAGTCATATTCGACGCTTACATAGTTATTTAATGCAACTTTATACGTGGCTTTCTTGACGAGTGGTCTGCTGTTACGGTCTTTAAAAATGACATCTGTTCCTTTTCCTTGTTCGTCTTGGACAATCGTGTAACTTCCGGGTGATACATACAGGTCTATTATGTGGTCTTCTTGATTGAAATGATTGAGTATTAATGTTTTTATATCGCTCAAAGACAATTCGTGAATGACAATATGGTTACCGAAAGGTTCTATGGAGAGAATGGTTTCTAGTGTGATGTTTCCTTGGGGAAGTTCGGAAAGACGAATGCCGCCTTGATTGTAAAAGGCAAAATCGGATGCCATTGAGTGTGTCATTGCATCTGTCACGATGTTTCCGATGCTCTCTTGAGATTTGAATGGGAGAGAGGTTGCCCCGATCACTTCTTTAAACTTGGGTTGATCAATGAAATATTTAACTTTTTGTGTCATGGAAGAATCAATCCGTGTAATCGTGTCAATCAAGCAGGATTGATACGAGCGTTCCGAGAGCTTGCCTTGTTTGAATTTTAATATGGTCAGACCGGCATATTGCAATTTGAGGCCTGTTTGACCGATCATGACATTATTTACTTCTTTCGGGGTTTTTAAGAGGGTATGGGAATGTCCCCCGATGATTATATCCAGTTCCGGCATTCGTGTGGCTAGGGTGGAGTCCTCGTCAACCCCAAGGTGCGTGAGACCGATTAGTACGTCACATTGTTGCTTTAGTGACCTGTAATCCGCTACCTTATCGAGATAATGGTCGAAAGTGATGTCCTTCAATTGTTCCGGGTTGACGCTTGGTATATGGTCAGCCCCCGTTTGTACAAGGCCTAGAAAACCGAGTCTAATACCGTCTTTCTTGATAATATAATAAGGAGGGATACTGTCGAGTTCTCCCCGGGAGGAATTGATGTTAGCGCAGACGATCGGGAAGGTTGCGTCGTTTATTCTGGCCCGAAGAGTTTTTTGTCCGAAATCGAACTCGTGATTTCCTAGCGTTCCGATCTCGTAACCTAGGTCGTTCATTAATGAGATAACAGGTAGTCCCTTTTCTTTTGCATGGTCCACGTACGGGTTCCCCGTGAATCGATCCCCGGCATCCACTAGAATCACGTTTGGATGTTTTGCCTTTATTTGTTCCACGAAAGTGGCCAGTTTGGGGAATTGTTCGATACTCCCGTGTATATCATTGGTGGATATGATCACGATCTCTTTTTCCCCTGTATTCTGACAACCGAAGAGTAATATGATCCATGATAAGACCATGCACACGTGCAATTTTGAAAGCACGGAAATATGTAGCTTGAAATAATCGTGATTCATATCATTGTATTTTCAAGCGACAAAGATAATTTAAAAGTGGAATTCTTAGTACAGGAATTGTTTCCGAAATGCCGGAATATCCACTTCGAGAGTTGTCTCCAAGAATTTCTCCACGCTACCATGTGTTGTCTTGATCTGGTCTAGTCCGGCTTGCAGAAACTCTTTCTTGACGGAGAGTACGGATTTCAAGTTGGGGTTCATGGCGATCTCTTTGGCATATTTATCACTCAAGTAAACGTTAGAGGCGAGGTAATCTTCCATGATGGTTTGTTCATCAACCCCCAAAGCATATAATATCAGAGCAGCTCCCATACCCGTGCGGTCTTTCCCGGCAGAACAGTGAAAAAGGAGGGGGAGATTTTTTTCTTGCTGCAATAGCTTGAAAAATTCTTTATAATATCCGATAAAATCTTTGTCCGTGACGAAGAGAATATTCATGCGCATCATGATGCTATCCATCTGTGTCGAGTCAAGATCGGTCAATCCCATTAAGGAGATCACGTTTCCCGGATCGATGGGCAATTTGAATTCGTTTACTACTGACACGGGCAACTTGTCCGGGGCAAATTTCTGTTCTTCTTCCCCTCTGAAATCCACGATACTTTTGAGGGGAATACTGGCTAAATAATTCAGATCATTTTCTGTCAGTTTGTGTAAATCGTCGGAACGGAAGATTTTTCCCCACCTGACAAATCGTCCGTCTTTTGTTTTTATCCCGCCTAGATCTCTGAAGTTGTAACCTCCTGCCATCGGCAGATGTCTTTCCGCGACGGTTGCTTTCCCTTCGTCCGTAATGAGTTGATAATAACGCCTTGAGAGAGAGGAAAGGGTGATTCGGTTATAACCTTGTCCTTCTGGTTCCGGGTGCTTGGCTATCGGGGTTGAAAAATCGATATTATCCACGGAAGAACCGGAATAGAGCGCCCATTTCCCGTTTGTCTCAATAGTTAGCGTGGACACTTTCGTATCCTTATCAATGGAAATCCGGATGATTCCTGAAATATCCTTTCCCTCGTATGCAGTCTCCTGTTGCATCGTGTTCTTGCATGAACAGCACACTACGGTCGTGGTCAGAATGACATAAATTACTTTCATCGTGTTACAAATATTAATCGTGTCGGTGTTTATTTTCCTGATCTTTACAAAGATGGGAAAATTCTTTAGAAAACCCGTGATATATTAAAGAATAAAAATAAACTTTTATTGTTCTTCATTCGTATAATTCTGGTGTGATTTTTGTGATAACAATGATATAAACCATTAAAATAAAGTTATGAAAGCAGCTTTGTTTTTTGAAGATAACCAACTCTGCCACCTCGGTGAAAACATCGGGAAAAAGGCGATTAAAGTATCTACAATTACGACAGAAGATGATAAAGTCGTTTCTATAAAGAATAGTGAAGTGAAAAATCGGAATATGAATTATTTTATCCAGTGGTTAGTGGACTGCGGTATAAAAATGATTTACGTCTCCGGTATTGACGAGAAAATAAAACGATTCTTTGAACAAATGAAAATCATCGTGAACGTGAAGAAACAGTCTGATAAGACTCTTTTATTGGCTGAAATTACTTCTCAAAAGTAATAAATTGGATTTTGCAGTTCATCCCGGGTCTCAAGCCCGGGATTATTTTTAGATTACTTCTATTACAATTATTTTTACTTTATCTTTGCTAGACGATAATTGCTGAGGAATAGTTATGTCATTGGAACAAGTAAAACAGTATTTTGATCGCCTTGGTTTAGGGCAACGGGTGCATGAATTGGCCCAATCGAGTGCCACCGTGGAAGAAGCGGCTGTTGCCGTGGGATGTGAGCCGGAGCGTATTGCTAAAACGATGTCTTTTCTGTTGGGGGAGGAGCCGATATTGATCGTTACGGCCGGGGATGCGAGGATTGATAATAAAAAATACAAGGAATATTTTCATCAAAAAGCGAAAATGATTCCGGGAGAGTTGGTGGAACAATATGTCGGACACGCGCCCGGGGGAGTTTGCCCTTTTGTTATTCCGGAGAAAACTCGTGTATTCTTGGATGTTTCGCTCAAACGCTTTGATATTGTTTACCCGGCCGCGGGGACGAGTAACAGTGCGGTTGAGTTATCTATCAAAGAACTGGAGGATTGTTCTCGTTCCCGGGAGTGGATTGACGTGTGCAAGGATTGGTCTAAGGAATAAATCGACTGGGTTTGCCCCAATGCGTGATGGTTAGTTTGTGCATGGCTCTCGTCACGGCAACGTAAAGCATACTTTTGTCTATAAGCGTGTTGTAGTTGGTATCGTTCGCTTGGGGAATGATCACCTCGTCGAATTCCAACCCCTTTGCCATGTGGGATGAGGTGACGATGATTCCTTTGGCGAAAGCCGTACTCTGATGGGATAGGAAATAGAGGTTGTCCGTGTACGATTTGAGTTCCTCTGTGATTTCTTGTGCTTGCATCTCGGTTTTGCATATTATCCCCAATGATTTGTAAGTTGACTTTTTGAATGTGGTAATTAATTCCGAGATAGCGGAAAGTTCTTTTTCCGGGTTCTTGAAAGAGAGAATGGTTGGCTTTTCCCCGTGTCGGGTGATGGCTTCCAGTTCTTCGTTTGTTTGGATTCTTTGTGCAAAACTCGTGATCTCGAACGTGGATCGGTAACTTTTGCAGAGTTTCATCACTTCTCCCGTGATGAATGCCTTCTGAATCATATCGGCTGTTGATGACCCGTAGGGGTTGACCGACTGACAGGTATCCCCGAGAATCGTTTTCCGACAAGGATAAAGTTTTTGAATGATCTTGTATTGTATCGGCGAATAATCTTGCATTTCGTCAATCAAGAGGTGTTTGACCCGAGAAGGGGTAGGAGTGCCCTCTAACGCTATGTGGAGATATGCCAAAGGGCCCAGATCTGCGTATTCCAATGTACGGTTCTTGCGCATTTTGAACATTTCGGGTTTCCCGATCCACGTGAAAAAGTCTTTGTAAACTTGGATGTCGCTGTTTCCGGAGAACATCTTTTGTATCTCCTTCTTTAGTAGATTCCTCTCGGCGGTTGTCGCTTTGAAATAATGTCTTAAGGCCATCATCTCCAAGATATAATCCGTCATCGTCTCGAAGCGTTTGCGCATCGGGTAACGGTTGAACCGTCGGAATTGTTCATCGATAAACTCGGCCGGAACGGTAATATGTTTGGTCAGTTTGACATCTGTTGCTTTAAAATAGTTGTTCTCCATGTAAAGAATAAACTTCTCTAATTGCGAGATGAAATCAAAGGAGGCTTTGTATTGAATCCGTTCAATAAATTCTGGTGTCGGTTTATCTAATAGTTCTGTTACTTGTTCAAAGAAATTTTGGTATTTGTATTTGTGATCAAGAACCCCCGAAAGGATTTGCTCCATGCTGGTTTCAGGAACCGTTTCTTCGCCGAGTTCCGGGAGGACGTTCGAGATATAGTCAGCGAAAACCTTGTTGGGAGAGATAATCAGAATATCTTTTGAGGTAATCTCCCCTTTTAGCGTGTAAAGCAAATAAGCGATACGATGTAAGGCAATGGATGTTTTCCCTGATCCTGCCACTCCCTGAATGATGAGCGCTTGTGCTTCTTCGTTTCGGATAATCCGGTTTTGTTCCCGTTGTATCGTGGTCACGATATTTTTCATTTTATCGTCTGCATTAGAACTTAGCTCTTTTTGCAGGATATCATCGTGAACGGTCAATGAACTCTCGATCATGTACTCCATCTTACCTTTGCGGATACGATATTGTCGTTTGAGGGAAATGTTTCCGTCAACCTCTCCGGAGGGGGAAGAATAGGACGCATTCCCTAGTTCGTGGTCGTAAAACATACTGGATATAGGCGCTCTCCAATCGTAGATTAGGTTGGCTTTTTTTACGGGATCATAGAACGTGTGAATCCCGATATATAATGCCATTGTTCCGCATCTCTCTTTACTCTCCGTGAAATCTATTCGTCCGAAATAGGGAATATCCAGAATCTTTCCAAGGCGTTTGCGTTTATCAATGACACTCTCACCTGTTGCAAAATGACGTAGGATGCTTTCTCTCATGGAGCGTATCTCGTGTGGATCGATGTCTTTATTCGACCACAGATATTCTTTGTACTCTTGTAATGTGTCAACGTGTTCCTTGACGGATTTGTCCGTGTTATTGATCGAATCGTTTATCGTGTTGATAATCTGTCGTAAATATTCTTTTTCCTGTTCTTCCGTTTTGTTGAATACCATAGACCCTTAGTTGTTTTAATTAAAATTGTGCGAAAAGAGGAACAAAGTTAATGCAACAACGTGGAGGGGGAAATAGTTATTTATAGCTATTCAATGAGTTTGATTTATCTCTTTTATTTGTATCCCTTTTACCGTAAGACGGTATTTTTGAGATCTACTGTTTGGGATTTCAGGTTTAGTCATTTCTATTAGACCTGCCTCTAAAGCTGGCTTTAGGTAATGTATTCTGAAATGTTTTCTATCTGAAAGATTTAGTTTTTCTTGGAGTTCCGATCGATTCATTTCTCTATCTAGTATTTTTATAAGGTCTTCGACTTGGGGGGTGACTTGGGGGGTGACTTGGGGGGTGACTTGGGGGGTGACTTGCGGGGTAACCTTTTCTAAAGCAGGGAATGTCATGCGTAAAAAGTTCTCTGTGAATTTGAAACATTCTTTTCCGTAACTCCTTAAAATACGGGGGATTCCGGAACCTAGATGTTCGACTAAATCCAAATCTCTGAATACTCGCATCAATTCTTTGTTGCGGGGTACGGAATATCCTTCAAAGAATTCTTTTTCGGTCATACCCTGTGGTAAACTTCCAAATGAAGTGATTTCTATTCTGTCATCAAAAAATTCAAATTTGGGAGGTATTTCTGAAGTATAATCATTGTGTACGATCGCATTAATTACCGCTTCTCGTAGGGCGACGGAATTCCATAATCTTTTTTCCTCTCGTTCTTTGGGGGTAATTCTTGCTAAGGTTTTATTTTCCACGTTGATTTTATCTAATACTTGCTTGGTCGCTTTGACTAACGAGCAATAACCATATTCATTATTCTCCATTAGGTCTACCCGATCAACCCCTTCGTATTTGGCAACTTTCATAGACATTCCATTCAAGTCGGCTAATAAATAAGCCACGTAATTATATTGTCCTTCTTCTGAGAGCAATTCAAGGTTTGATGCAAATTGTTGATTTAATGCTTTGTTAGCACCCTCGTAATATATCTTTAATTGTTCAAAAGTAAGATTCTGATTGGGTGATTTTATCTTGCCAATAGAGTTCCGGATTCGTTTGGCAAAGAGTGATTCAATCATTTTTACAGGCATTGGTTCTGCAGCTGTCCCGACTCGGATGAATGTGCCTTTTTCTGACATTCCAAGCCTTTTTATATAATAAGGTTTTTCCGGACCACTGGCAAATGTAATTTTTATTACATCCCTAGAATCAATATTTTCCGTCGCTATATCAAATAACCCCATACAAGATGGTGTAATGTTATTTTTCAAACGATCTTTGATTTTGAGCATATCGCTATCAATATCAATAACTCCGATTGCTGTACCCGTTTTTTCAATTCCGATATAGAGTACCCCTCCTTCCGGGTAATTGAGAAAGGCTACGGCTTCTTTTTCTAAATCATCAGTGAGTTCTTGTTTGTATTCTATGCGGTTTGTCTCGGAATTCATAAACTTGATATTAGCTTTAGAGATCATGATTCTTGTTTCTTACAAAGATACTATTTTGTAGCTGTTTAGTCAACAGAAATGACGACAAATACGAATTATTTCAATAGCCCTAATTCGATCCCTTTGTTGATTGCCTCGATAGAATTCTGTACTTCCAGTTTGTGTAGTAAATTCTGACGGTGAATGTTTACCGTGTGAATACTGATTTGGAGTTTGTTGGCAATCTCTTTGCTTAGTAAGCCTTTTTGAATCAAGTGTAATATTTCCGTTTCCCGTTCTGTCAGGTGGATGGTTGGGGAGGATAATAATGTCGGGGAAAATAGTTCTCCGTTTCTGAGATTGAGAACGGTACAGTCAACTTGTTCTGAATTTTTCTGATCCGGAGAAATACTCATGTTACCTAGTATGAGCCATGCTTTTCCTGAAAGTCCTTGTTCCAAAACTTGCAATCTGTTGGTTACCCTTACATATTGTTGTTTGGCGTTACGTACCCGGAAACTGTATATATTACAATAGTCGTTTCGTTGTTCCAAGGGTAGGCTATAAATAAATTGTCCCAGTTTGATCTGTAAATCCACCAATTGATCGAAGTCATCCGGATGGAACCGGGATTCTAGGTAATCTCCTTGCCTTTCCAATGTGGCAATTTTGTTTGCATCATATCCTAGTAAATCTGCGAAGTTAGAGGAGGCATATACATACTTACTCTTGTAAACATCAACAACAAACGTGCAGCTCTGACTTACTTTTGCCGTCTGGTGGAGCATGGCTTTATCCCGTTCCCACACGGCATAATCGATGTCATGTATTGATAAATGCTGTCTGGCCCACATTTCTTCCCGGGAAATATTGGTTGGTTTCATGCTAAAATATTTCTGTTCATTGATTTTCGTTATCAAATAGCCCTCTGTCCTTCCAATTCTTTATTTCTTTATCAAAATCAGAAAGATATTCTTTGTCTTGTATTAATTTGAATTTGTCGTATTCAGCGTATGCTTTTTCCTTGGCTTCTTCTGTTGATATACTTCCTGCATTTTGTAATACTTCATAATCATTCATCGAAAGGAAATTGTCTAAACGATTTTTCCAGTCAGACATTGTAGTTATTAGGTGGCGTTCTGCTCGTATTTCAGCCAGGTCAAGAAATGCGTTTGATAGGCGGTCTAGTTGCGATACTTCTTTATCGGATAGATAATTTTTAGCAATAACAGAATCGGATTTTTGTACTCGTCCGTCTGGAGCGTTCTTCCAAGTTGTTAGTCCCATATGAGGCATTTCAGTATCAGCCCTTGTGTAGATTATTTCAGCGGCGGTCTGGTGAGTTACGGCCCAATGCATCATATTCTGTACCATTTTGAAAAAGTGTTGAGTTATTTCTGATTTTGAGTCATAGTCAGCACTACATTCTGCATAAATATCAGTTATTTTTTGGTAATACCTACGTTCTGAAGTTCTTATTTCCCTGATTCGTTCTAATAAGTCATCAAAATAATCTTTACCAAAATGCTTTCCTTGTTTTAAACGCTCGTCATCTAAAACAAAGCCTTTTATCAGATATTCCTTTAATACACTGGTTGCCCAAATACGAAATTGTGTGGCTTGATAGCTGTTCACTCGGTAGCCAACGGCGATGATGACATCAAGGTTATAGAACATTTGTGGACGGTTGACTTCTCGATTTCCCTCGATTTGAACTATCCCAATTTTTCGGATAGTTGTTTCTTGTTGAAGTTCTCCCGATTCATATATTTGTTGTAAATGGTAATTTATGGTTCGAGTATCTACTCCATAGAGTTCTCCCATCTTTTTTTGAGACATCCAAAAAGTTTCACTATTGAATACAACTTCAACATGAACTTTGTTTTGTGGAGTTTTATATATTAATATATTGGAAAATAAATGATTATAAATTAGTTCAGACGTCTGTATTTGTTGTTTAAAATAGTCTCTTGCAGCCTGTACTAAAAGTTTTTTAGAATCTGCATTTTCTGTAATTATCATGCAAGCCATGCGTGATAGATGAAAGTTTTCTACTTTTCTATAAGTATTCGATCCCAGCTTAACCATTTCAACCGTTTGGTTAAAATGGTCGTTCATGTTCATGCCTCTACTTTTTGCTATTTCAATAGCTTTGTCTAAAATGCGGCTAAATTTTTGGTAAGTGCTATATCCCATCGCAGAACACAATTCTCTTGAAGTCCAATACTCTTTCCCATCCTCTGATTGTTTCTTGATTTGCTCAAAGTCGGATTGCATTCGTGATATATTGTTGTGTTCTTCCATGTTACGAAATTTGATATGGTTAATTAAGGAAATATGTGGATTGAAATTATTCCTTTTCATTCATGTGCTGTATAGTGCAAATATAATGATAAGTTATGAAATTCTCTTTGTGCCTTAAAGAATAAGATATGATTATTTTGTGGAAGTAGTAAATGTTACTATGTTGTTTTATTTTGGTCTGTTAAATTATGGAGTAATATTTGTTTTTTGTAAAAATGTTACTATATTTGTGATGTCTAACATATTCAGCGGGAGGGAAACCTGCCACTACGTAGCGGGCATTTTTTTTGCCTGTTAACTCCATACGGCGGTTCCGAACCCCCGTGTGGAGTGTTAATGCACCCACAACCGCTGAAGGTGTTAGACAACGGGACAGGCGGAACCGTTTTTTTTCGTCCTAATCTTTAATAAAAAAGGCTTATGGAGGTAAATCGTAATTGTATCTCTGCGTGTAAAAGGGGGAATCCGGCTTTAATAATTCTTTTGACTTTGTTATTAGACGAGTGGTGTAGAGCAACCATCTAATTTGTAATGAGATCGGCGTGACGGACATTCGTGTTGTGAATTGGGAATGTTCAGATCTTTCAATTTCTTCATCAGTTTTTATAGAATCCTTGTCTTGAATGGCAAGGGGGTAGTTTGTTGTGCCGTCGTTGTCATGATGGAGCGGAATTGTAATCGTTTGACTGATATGAGAATAAAATGGAATAATTAAAATAAAGTACGTTGAGAAAAGCAACGGAAGAATAGAAGAGGGAGGTATCCTCTGCCTGGAAAACTTTGAATACCATCCCTTTGTGTAATCAATCTTATCAATTAATTAACAATCAAAGTTATGAAAAAAACTTATGACAGGAAAGTTTTTAAGC